>JGI26086J50260_1000684_pt1 | contig 20998 bp, 17 predicted proteins | sample SaaInl3SG_22_DNA_FD_50260 | JGI IMG/M metagenome (IMG submission 50260)
CCTGCAGGCTGATCAAACATGCGGTCAAGGGGGGTATCAATGGTCTTTTCACCAGGTAGCCAATTTGCTGGTGTAGCGGCTTCAGCCTCGAATGTAGCTATCAGCGCCTGTTGCACGCGCAAGAGCTCGTCAACAGATCTGCCAACCTGCATGGGGTAGTGAATCACCGCCTGTACATTCTGAGACGGATCAATAAAAACGCATGANCGAACAGTTGATGTGTTCACGCTCGTCTCATCAATCATGCCATAGGCTTTGGCAATTTGCATGGAGCTATCTTCNATAACGGGAAAGGCGACTTTCTGGCTAAAATTATCTTCAATCCAATCAATCCAGCTTAAATGGCTATAGATACTATCAACAGACAGCCCGATCAATTCTACGCCCAGCGCATCAAAGCGCTCCTGGTTTTTAGCTAAGCTAATAAATTCAGTCGTGCAAACTGGCGTAAAATCAGCTGGATGGCAAAACAGTAAAACCCAGCTACCTTCATACGCTGCTAGGTCGATCATTCCCTTGGTGGAATGCGCGATAAAATGTGGCGCTGGGCGTCCTACCATCATTGCCGTTTGTGTAATATTTTCGCTCATCTAAGCCTGCCCTTTGATGCAATGGCTATGCTTTAAATTATCAGACCNCTATATTTTAACTTATTAAAGCGTAAAGAGCGACCCTATTTTACCATCAGTCTTATCACANAATGTTTAACAATATAGATGACGGTATTTTCAGATAGTGACCGGCTCCTTAGCCTTACATGGTCCTGAGAAACCTGCTTTTGCTGAACACGGGTTTTGCTACATCATTTAGCATTCGCAGCCAGAGACCACCGGTATAGTTATCTGACCTCTAGCCCCCACCCCCTCGAACGAGACCCAAAGCTGTTTGCCAAACCCCATAAGTAACCCCGAACCGAGGTTCGAGGGGCGTGGCACTCGGTCCTGGTTCCTGGGTTTTGTTAGGTATTTTGTTTGGTGAAAAGACTTGAGCAACAAAAGGCTTCTATAAGCCATTCATGCTGTTAGCATGGGGTCGTGGTTGAGGATTCAAGGGGGTGTCCCCCTGAGGGTATGGGACCGGCTAGGAGTTACCGCCCAAGAGGACACATTACTAATACGAACGCCTGTTTGTATTGGACTGAACCTCAGCCACGCCCAGAAGAGGCTTCTTGGCAAACGATCCTTGAACCTAGAACCTTGGGTGTTATCCAAACTGTTATCCAGAATAAGGCACTTTACCCTTGGTGTTGGTGTGCTAAGCTATTAATATAGTTGAAAGTCAGGTTGCTGATAGCCCCGTATTAGAGCATCGAACTTATCTCCTGGGCACCATTACCAAAATATTATTCCTATTCAGCTTAACGGCCAGGGCAGGCTGTATGCTGACTGCAGCAGGCCTGGCGGAAAGTCACGATTAAGAAGCCAAGCCATAAAACACATAAAGCCAATACCAGCAGATGATAATACAAATGTGCGTATAGCTGACTGGCCGGCACGGATACCAAAAAAGCTAATCAGAAANATGCTGAGGGCAAGAATGAAACCAATCAGTGAGGTGAGCACAAGCAAACCTGCGAACCAGGCAAGTGTTGGCCATAGCCCAAATTTATTCTCACCCTCACTATCATGCTGTTCCCGGTCTGCAAATAACGGGTCCGTTTCGGGTTTCAGGCGCATCTGAAACAGCAAAACAATCCCGCATATCAGCGATACGATGGACACAAACAGAGGAAATACCGCATCAACAAAAGCGTATGATGGTATCATTGCCGCATCGAAAAGAGCAAACAGAACAAAACCGATAACACATAGCAAAAAGACTAACGGGGCCCGTTTCGAACCAGAGGCGACCTCTCCTTCGGCCCTGATAGTCTTGGCCTGTCTCAACCCAACAATAACTGAGACAACTGTGATCACGATAAGAGTAAGAACGATGGGGGTGGCAATATAATCAAGCCCTGCTTCCATGCCCTGCCTGAAGCGTATGCCAGCAATCTGATTAGCATTATTTGCATAATTCTCAACCGGGTTCGCTAGCACAAATCCAATCAGAAAGGCTGGCCGTGACCAATCAAAGCGCCGCATAAGAATGCCTAGAAATCCAATCCCAAACAAGACCCCAAGATCCATCAAATCCTGACCAGACTGAAAGGCAGCAAAAGATATAATCATAAAAATAAAGGGCGCTATCAGTGCAAAGCGGATTGTAGTGAGCTTTGCAATTTGCCCTGATAAAGCAATGCATAAAATGGTACCAAATACATTTGCCAATGCCAGCAGCCAGACAATCGCATAGGTATAATCAAGATTGTCCTTGAGCATAATTTGACCGACTTCAAGCTCACCAGACCCCAGCAAAGCGAGGGCACCAATGAAAATTGCCATTGAGCCTGAGCCGGGAATGCCAAACAGCAATGTTGGAACCAATCCGCCACCTTCTTTCGCATTGTTTGAGCTTTCAGGGCCGATTACCCCTCTGACATCTCCTTTGCCAAAACCGGCTTTATCTTTTGTGGTCTGAACGGTGTGACCATACGCTATCCAGTCTACAACGGAACCGCCAAGACCGGGGATAACGCCAACAATAACGCCATAAGAGCGCATCTCATAGACAGCCATTTATGCTGCCACCAGTCTTTCACACCATCCAGCCACCCTGCGCCCAGACTGGCCCGTTCTGCGATGGCCTTATCTTTTCTCAGCAAAGCGACGATTTCAGGAACAGCAAAGATGCCAAGCCCCACAATGACCAGCTTCAGCCCATCTGTAAAATAAGGAACGTCATAGCTGGACATGCGAAGCTCGCCATTAAACGGGCCTTCGCCAATTGAGGCAACCAGCATACCCACACCCGCCGCCATGATACCTTTCAGCGCAACACGGCCAGCTAGAATACCGACCATCGAAAGACCAAAGGCGGAGACCATCAATAATTCAGGAGATTTAAATTCTAAGACTATCGGGCGGGCGATCAGGATGAAAAAGGTCAGAAAACTAGCCCCAACAATGCCGCCAAACAGAGATGAGGCAAATGCCGCAGACAGAGCGCGGGCCGCCATCCCTTTTTTAGCCATGGGAAAGCCATCAAGGACTGTTGCCTGTGATGCTGAAGACCCCGGAATCCCCATCAGGACAGAGGCAAATGTATCAGAGGTAGGGACAACCGCAACCATACCCACCATCAGTGCCAGACCCAGAACCGGCTCCAGCCCGAACATAAAGGGAAGAACGAGTGACAGACCGGCAATGCCGCCCAGACCCGGAAAAATCCCAATGGCAAGACCCAACATCACGCCCAGAATAAGATATCCCAGTACCAGAGGCTGGATGATGAGCTGCCAGCCTTCGATAAAGGCTGGAAATGCGGTGCTGAATAAATCCATCTGTCAAAATAAAGCGCTATAAAATGTTAAATCAAAAAAACTGCTCTGCCATCTGTCCGCAGATGGCAGAGCGATATGTTTGGACAGCCTGAAACTAGTTCAGCGATACGCCAAATTCAGACTGCAACCACCCTGTCACAAAGCTTTTTGCTGATGCGTCAACAGTAATCGCACCGTTCAGGGCTGACTGGGCTTCATCACCAACATACATTGGATATTTTCCCAGACGCTTTGCTGAAATTTCGGCAAAGTCGCTGCGGGCTCTGATTGCGGCAAACGCCTTTGTGTATGTGTCAATCACGTCCTGAGGTGTGCCCGCTGGAAGGAAGGCAATCTTCTGTGATGGGAAGCCGGCAATGAAAAAGGCTTTCCATGCCTTGAACTCAGCCCCGGTTGTTGAGCATGAGAAAGTTGCCTCACACACTTCTTTAAATGTCGGGACGTCAGGGAAGGTTGGATCACGCACAATCTGGCCATTGGCGTTCAGTGCGCCCCATGTCATCATAGGCACGGCTTTACCTTCAGCTACTAGCGGCTGAACCCCTTTGAGGAACGATGATGATGTTTGATAATCGATTGTGGCTTCGCCAGATTCGAACATCTTCCGGCCATCTCCGCGACCCTTAATGCCCATAACATGCTCAACCTTCAGCCCAAGCATTTTCCAAGCTAGAGCCGGGATCAAATCAAGACGTGTTGCGCCCTGATTACCATAGATAAACGTCATGCCCTGCATATTGTTGGTAGTGCCATTGAATTTCTTAGCTGCCTCAGGGTTAAGATAGGCAACGCCTCCTGTTCCTGACGCCATGACAGGGTTCCAGTCGGAATATTCATAACGCACGCGGGGATCACCCAGCAGATATGGGAACTGTGTTGACCCTGATGAGCCAAACATGACGGTGCCATCAGTATGCTGCTGTTCCTGGAACCAGTTGGCACCTTTAGTTGACCCAGCACCAGGCATAAACTTCACAACAACAGTTGGGTTGCCTGGCAGGTTTTCTGACAGGAGCGGGGCAAAGAAATTCGCCCATTTTGCGGAACCACCAGTTTCTGAGAACGGGATTGTCCATTCAATAGTCTTACCGCTGAAATCCACATCAGCATGGGCTGTTGCTGTCAGGCTTAGCGCAACAGCTGCACCCGCAACAATACGAGTTAAAGTTTTCATGTTTTCCTCCACAAATAAAAACTGGCTGAACCTGAATGGTATCGAAAAAATGGACAAGCTCAGCNCCAGGCTNTAAGTTGTAACGCACAAACCTTACGCGAAACTTACATCATCATGCGCATATTGATTATTGAAGATCACTTACCGCTTGCACAGGCTCTTAAGCATCATTTCAATGATCAGGGGCATGCGGTAACCATGGTTCATGATGGTGAGGCCGGCGTGCAATTCTTAACACAGGAACAGTTTGACCTCTGCATTCTCGATATCAACCTGCCATTTCTAACTGGCCTTGAGATTTTATCTTCTTCAAGAGACTCAGGAGTGAACACACCTGTCATTATTCTAACGGCACAGGACAGCACTCATCATCGCATTGAAGGATTGGATGCGGGCGCAGATGACTATCTGGCGAAACCGTTCGAAATGGCTGAACTAGATGCGCGCGTTCGTGCAGTTCTGAGGCGAAGGCCAACACATAACCCAGAGCAGCTCGTGATTGGCCCATTAGCAATCGACTATACACATCGTCAGGTCATCCATAAAGGGCAGACGATTGGCCTTGCAAAAAAGGAGTTTGCAGCCTTTGAGTGTTTGGCAGAATCTTCAGGACGGACAGTCTCGAAATCTAATCTGATGAATTATGTCTATGGGGTTGGTGAGGATGTGAGCGAAACTACATTAGAAGTGCTGGTCTCGCGTCTGCGCAAAAAACTCTCTCAATATGGCGTCCAGATAAATATGGTGCGTGGCCTTGGATATTTTTTAAGAGCGGACAGATGATGTTGCTGCGGACTTCTCTGAGAATACGTCTACTGGCGTTGATACTGGTCCCTTTATTTCTTGCTGCATCTATAGGGGTTGCATGGCAATATAGAAAATCCACACAACTGGCTGAAGCGGTCTTTGATCAGAAATTGTCTATAATGGCTCTGGCAATATATCGAGATTTGCTAGTTACAAATGGTGAAAGATTGTCACCAGCAACAAAGGCTCTGTTTGAAGAAGCCGCCGATTCCCAGTTTTTCTATCATGTAAGAGGGCCAGACGGTGGCTTTATCACAGGGTATTCACCGCCCCCCTTGCGCCCTTCAAAAACTGATTTGACCCTGAACACACCGACTTTATTCACCTCTACCCATCGCGGCCAACCTGTTCAGGTCGTACAGTTGATGGAAAAAGCGACAATTGACGGGTTGCGGGGCCTGGTGCAAGTCTCAGTCTGGCAAGATTTACAGCAGAGACAGACACTAGCAAAAAATCTTGCTATTCAAAATGGGCTTACGGCGCTTTTTCTTATTAGCACGGTTTGCCTTGTGGTCGTTTTTGGAATCAGAATTGGCCTGAAGCCCCTATCTTCCGTCGAGCAGGCCATCAGTATCCGTTCCAGTACAGACCTCAGGCCGATCAGACGGAATGTACCTGTAGAAGTTAGGCATATTGTGCGCCTTCTTAATAAATTATTCAGTGATGTCACTGAGGAACAAGCCAGTCGTGACAGGTTTATTACAAACGCCGCGCATCAACTACGCAATCCTATCGCCGCTATTCAATCCCTTGCTGAGGTCGCAAAGGATGCACCTAATCTGTCTGAGGCACAACAAAGAAACAGAGAACTGGTAACGGCCAGCCGATCACTTGTCAGGCTGACAGAACAGCTTTTATCTTATGAGCGTATTCGTAACAGCCCCGTTCATAAACAGCCTCACGCATTTGATGGGTTTATTTCCAGCATTTTGTCAGCGCACATCAGTAAAATCGTCAATTCAGAAATAGAGCTATCATTTTCAGGAAAATGCGGAAAGGCAGAGATAGATATTGATGACCTATTGATTGAGCAAGCCGTGCTTAACATTATCGATAATGCTCTGGTTCATGGCGGCGATAAACTGAAAACCATCACTGTGAGCACGAAGAAAACCAAGGATTATGTATATTTGTCTGTCTGCAATGATGGTGTCTCTATACCAGCTTCATCACGCCGCCATTTATTTGAACGGTTTGAACAGGGTCAGCCATCAGCAAAAAAAAGCAGGGACGGTGCCGGTTTGGGCCTCGCCATCGTTAAGGAGATCTGTGTTTTGCATCAGGCCGATATCTCTATTACCTCCAGTGCCTCAAAAACCTGCTTCCTATTCAAATTTAGACGTCAAGAAACATAACACCACGCGCTGCGGTTCGCAGCCCTTGAACCTCGCACCTTTGAAGTTGCCGCTCCGTTCCCCCTGCCGCGATGGCAGCTGCATTTCATGATATAAATAGCAAATAGGGGCATCAAACTTATCTACTGGGCACCAATTCATCATCTTTATTCGTTATGCAATGACATAACGATTACACCAAAAAAATTGCCCAATATGGGGAACGCTTACAAGAGCGGGATTTGTGATTTTTGATACCAAAGATGCATTTATATTAAGATACGAAATNACCNAAATGAGGCCACTATGGCACTAGCCTGTAACGAGTTACGGCTCATCACCATAAATCAGGTTTTGATAGTGCGGCAACACACTCAAAAGGGACTGGAATGTCAGGGGGATTTTTTCCATTCAACATCATAGCTAACCATCCAAAGGGATATTCCAATGGGTATGGCGGCACGAATGAGCGACCAATTTCTTCTTCAAACCCAAATTGCCCGTAATATTTGTGATCACCATATACCAGCAGAACATCAATGCCATCTTTGTTAAGCATATCTATCCCAGCTTTGATAAGGTTTGCCCCTATGCCTTGTTTCTGATGCTCTGGTGCCACAGCAAGAGGGGCAAGAATATATNCAGATATATTAGCCTCTAAACTTAAAAAGATTGGACTNTAGGACACATAACCAACCACCTGATTATCAACTTCAGCAATCAATGATTTGATAGAAGGATGCGTGGTGTCGCTGGCAAGGTCAGCAGCAACATTGCCAATGACTTTATTCTCCTCATCAGAAAACGCCGTCTCAATAACCTTTCGGATTGAGGCTAAATCTGTTCCTAGAGCCATCCTAATATTCATAGTCAATCTATAGGCTATATTTTAATTCGCATCCAGTAACTGACCTCTATTTTCTTAATCCCCAAGGCGCAACAGATAAAAGCCCTCAGCTTGCCAGAAAACTATGTTTGGGTAGGTCCAGAAATGCTGGACAATCTGCTTGCCCTTGCTAGGAAAAAAGACAAGAGAAAAAGCTAATATCCTAAACTGAATTTAATCATCAGATTTAGCGATAAATACTGCTTATTCCTTTGTTAAATGACAAGATGATAGGTTTTAGCCTATCTGCCGCACCTTTTTCCAACTACTTCCTATAAAACCTAACTACTTCATATATAACTTAGATAGGTTTATTGCAGAAATTAAGCTGAGCTGTAGTATGCGCCCTAGCTAACTCATGCAAATGTAAGGCAATAAATAATTGGAAGCTTTTCTATTCTATTCAGGCCTTTTTGCCAGTGCATTTCTAGCTGCCACCATCTTACCAGCTCAATCAGAGGCAGGGCTGGCAGCCCTTTTGTCTTTGGGCGAGCTATCCCCCTTCTGGCTGATAGCCGCCGCAAGTACAGGTAATATTCTTGGTGCCGTGGTAAATTGGTTTCTGGGCAAGCACCTTGAAAAGCTGAAATCCAGAAAATGGTTTCCAATAGGCGATGCGCAAATGGCNCGTGCTACCCGCTGGTTTCAAAAAATCGGAGTTTGGAGCCTGCTACTTAGCTGGGTCCCCATAATTGGCGATCCTATTACTTTGGCGGCAGGCGTCTTTGGCGTACGTTTCAGCCTGTTCCTAGCCCTCATAGCCATCGCTAAAATAGGCCGCTATTTGCTCGTAGCCCTATTAGTTTTTTATTTAATCTAAAACACGATAAATATTTTGGGAATTTTTCTGGAGCAAAACGCCTATATGGAGAATAAGCGACTCCTTTTATGGAGAATAAGCGCCTCCCTTTCATATCGCATGATGAAATAGGGGCTACTCTATACTTTACAATGAGGTAGAGTGGAGGTCTCGGAAAGTAGGAAAACCGAGACCTCCAACGGGGGGAAGGCTTTTTCAAGCCATACTTTGTACCCACGCGGATGCTATTTGGATTTGCGTGGGTTAACTAATTTTTAACTAAATTAGTTAATTTTTCGTAAGATTTTGTAATCTTTCTAAATTTTTCGTAAAAACTTTTTACAAAATAGGTAATTTTTGTAAATCTCTGACTGATTTTGACCCTGTTAGAAAGCATGCCAGACGTAATTGTGTCTGCACTTGCTCAATCTTCTCGCTTAAACGGCTCGGATGCAGAGTACGTGCCTCATCTTCTAATGCCTGCAGCATCTCACCTGCCATACCGCCCATATCCGCCCCTAAAAACAGGGTCTTGGCGATATCAAGCCCATTTTGAACCCCGCCCGAAGCGATTATGGTGATATCCGGCGCCGCTTGGCGGGCGCCCTGCACCGCATTTGGTAAATCAATACCCATAGACAAAAATGGGCTGTAAAGGGCTTGTTTATCTGGGTTTTGACGCAGCCATTCTATCAACGCCCAGTTCGTGCCGCCTCGCGCCGCCACATCTATATGGCGCACCCCTGCTGCGTGAAGCCTGCGCACAACCGGTGCTGACAGGCCTGCACCAACCTCCTTCACCAGAATGGGACAGCCAAGCTTGTCTACGAGGCGCATAATCGCAGCCTCTACCCCCTGCCAGCCATGGTCGCCCTCTGGCTGGATAGCTTCTTGTAGGGGGTTTAGATGGATAGCAAGCGCATCTGCTTCAATATCATCTGCCGCACGCTGGGCAAGCGCAAATCCAGTATCACCAACAATCTGGACAGCTCCCAAATTGCCAATAAGACAGGCCTTTGGATTGTTTTTGCGCAAATTTTTCTGTGACTGCCCGCTCTCAAGGCTCGCACGCTGCGAGCCCAGCCCAACAGCTATCTGGTGCTGGCAAGCAACTTCGACTAGCGCAGCGTTTAGTTTGTCAGCGCGCGCAGTACCCCCTGTCATACCGGTAATAAGCAAGGGCACAGATAGCTGGTGCGATAAAAACCGCGCAGTGATATCAATCTCATCTAAATTTAGCTCTGGCAGGGCGCAATAAGGGAGCTCTATCTCGTCTAATGGGCGCGTGCTATCACGGGTTTCAGCCAGCGTTTTACGCGCTAAATCAAGATGTGCATCTTTACGCTTTGATGCAGAATTATCGCTCATGCCTGCCTCTTTTTCTGGTAAGTGGGCCGGAAAATTGTATCTACCAAGATCATATGGGGCACAGTTAACGCAGCAAGCGAAATAAATACCGTGCGTAAAGCTGCATCCCCTAGCGAGACTGCTGCCAAATCAGCTTGCAAATAAAAGGCCGCCCCTGCTGCTGCCCAAGTGACTATGGTCAGGATAAGGGCCGTGATAAGAATGGTCTGGCGTGAGAGCATTTCTTGCATCGCGTTCCAGATAACAAGGAAATGCCGACGTGAATGTACAAGGCAGAAATAAGCCGCAAATCCAGCTAGAGGCGGCAAAAAGGCTGCCAAGATACATAGCACGCCTATCTCAATCACGCCGCCATACAAGCTTTCAAATTTAAGGCTTGCGACAAGATAGACGACAAATGAAAGCGCCCAAAAAGGGAGCAACATCGCTGTTATCGCCATAATAATGCTAGCATCGCCGCCAGTTAAGATGGTGTAAAGCGCGCTCACCTCCTCACTATGCAGGCTGGGTATCACGATACCAACAACCCCGCCATGGGTAAAAATCTGCGCTGCTTTAAATAGTTTTTGCCAGCTAGCATCCAGCGGCAGATGAGTGGGCTGAATATCCCCNCTACCAAAATGGATAATACTTAAAGCAAGAAAAATAATAAGAGCCGGTAGCGGCATTACATACCAAAAACCAATATAAAGACCCGCTAGCACGCTATAAGCGAGAAGAAAGCCTGTCATGCGAGCAGGCGTCCGGCCAGCACCTATAAAAAAAGCAATAGCCCCATCAAATGCGCCATGCGGCAAGCCCACCAGCATTACCGCTATCAGCGCGAATATATCTATTGGCGATAGCATCTCCTACCCCTCCTGCCATTTCTGGCGCTGGGCTGGCAATATCTGGTTTATAAACATCCTTTTTGGCATTGCACTGATGAGTTTGACATAGATAGGCAGATGCGCAAGACCAGACATAAATTTAGCCAGCTCATCACCTGTTAGCGCCTTCGCCATAGATAAAAAAATCTCAGGGGCTGCCTCAGGATGGGCTTTTAATACCGACAAGAAAACGCGGTCCAACCAGCTATCAAGGCGGCGATGCGGTGTTTGTATTTTATCTAGGACATGACCGCTTGCGAGTTGCTGGCCAATCCATTGCACCTGTTTTTGAATAAAGGCAAAAGCATAGCCAGATGAGGGACGCACACACCCCCCATTAGCGCCAATCGCCAGCAAGGCCGGGTCACACGGCTTCAGAAAATTCATCGGAATGCACCCTGTCTCTTCTCGTATAATTTCATATGTCTCAACCTGATAAACTTCACGCAAATAGCGCTCAATCGCCGCCATATAAAAAGCTCTATCTTCTGTCTGCTTGGAAAAAAGCGTGGATTCCACCAGCGCGGTATCTTCTGAAAAAGGCAGTAAATATATAAAATGAATACCGCGTGACTGATCACATCTGAAATCCATCAAAGTCAGCACCGATGCATCAAAGACTGGGCGCGGCACTTTAATCTCAATTCCTGTAAAATGCTGGAGCAGGCTGTTTTCTGGCACCTCTGGCGTGCGGCTATCAAAAATCAGCCCCTGTTCTGAGCGTGCAGGCGCGTCTTCACTTCGACTAATTTTCCCCTCTGAACGGTCAGCACAATCCTGCAGCCAGATAGCGCTATCCAACGCGTGATAAGGGTGGGATTGGCTGGTTTGTGTTACCCGCCCTTGCTGCGTGATTATCTGCCAACTTTTCCAGCTTTGCTTGGACAGGCTGGCTGGCTCAGACAGCCAATCTGTCTGCCAGAATCCCCAAATATGACTATCTGTTGCAGCAGGGCTAAGCGGGCCATGCAGACTAACAGGGGCTTTGATATCCCCCGAACTTATCTGGGCACTTAACTTACGAGCGAGCGACAGCCCCGCACAACCAGCCCCCCAGATAGAAATTTGTGCCTGACCGCTCATAAATTTTCTAGCTCCAGATACCCTTGTAAAGAGGCTTGAAGGCCAGCACGGTAGACAGGTTTAGCGCCTGCTATTCTGGCCGGCAGGCCTGTGCCTGCACCAAAGCTTGCTATCGCCTTCTCAACTTTGTTCGTGACCACGCGCCCCTGTACCCAATTTAGGCGGTGACGGCGCAATTTCTGGCCAATTTCGCGGTAAACATTAGCCGCAACCGCGATTGCGATATGGGCGCGCATCGGCAAATAAACAAGCCCTTTGCGACCGCTTGCATAATAGGTGTCTGCAAGGCTTAGCAGCCTATCTATCGCGCCCTTAATCTGCTCCGCCTCTATGCTATCAGATACATCCGCACTCGCCACTATATCACTTGCGGATAGCTGGCCAACCCAGCTTGCCGGCAGATAGCGCCTGCCCATCTTTGCATCTTCCAGCACATCGCGTGCGATATTGGTTAGCTGCATAGCGATACCCATATCCACAGCAAAGGAAAAGGCGTGTCTGTCCTGACAGCCTAAAACTGGACACATTAATAATCCCACTGTGCCAGCCACCTGATAGGCATATTTTATCAACTCATCTTCTGAGGTTAGCAGAACCTCGCCTTGATCAAACAACAACCCGTCCAACAAATGCTGAATAGGGCGTATCGGCACAGAACAAGCGATAAGTGTTGGCATAAATCCCTGCAAGGCCGCATCTGGATTTACCGGTTTCTGACCGGCTGCCAACGTGCTTAACTGGTCATTAATGGCCGCTAGTCGCGTCGCGCCATTTTCAATATCCCCATCAGCCAAATCATCAACTGTGCGGCAGAAAGCATAGAGATGGGCCGCATCATGGGCTGTCTTACGGCCTAGAAAATGCGATGCCCAATAAAAACTGCGCCCACCTTTAGCCAGCACGTTCAGTGCATCTATGTTGTTTTTATTCTCTGCGTGCCGGCCCATTTTTTGTCTATCTGCTACCAGTAGCCCTTCTTATTCACCAGCCCCTAGCCAGCCTTTTCAGGCGTTGCAGCCTCACCAGCTTCCTCGCCTACCAGCCTGTCAACCACTTTGGCTGAGCATAGCACACCTGGCATGCCAGCCCCTGGATGCGCACCTGCTGCCGAGAAATACAGATTGCTTAAATGCGGGTCGCGGTTATGGTATCTGAACCAAGCAGATTGTGTAAAATTAGGTGCAATGGAGAAACCAGCCCCATGCATCGAGCGATAGCGTGTTTTGAAATCTTCAGGCGTCATATAGAAATCTTCAACGATATGTTCAGTAAGACCCGGCATAATAGTCTTATCAAGCGCGGCAACAATACGTTGCTGTAAGGCAGGTCCTTCTTGTTCCCAATCAACATTGCCTTGCAGATTCGGCACTGGACATAGCACATAAAAGCTGTCGCATCCCTCTGGGGCAAAGCTAGCATCGGTTGCTGTTGGGCGATGCACATATAGTGAGAAATCATCCGCTAGAATTTTGCGATTGAAAATATCATGCAATAATTTTTTATACCGTTTGCCCATCCATATCGTGTGATGCGCAATATTGGGATAGGTTTTCTTGGTGCCAAAGAACAGCACATAAAGNCCCATTGAATAGCGGGTCACCTTNTCGGGAAGTGCTTTTTTACGCTTGCCCTTATGGGCGGGCAGCATTTCCGCATAAATGGTTGGCGGATCGCCATTACAGATAATCCTGTCTGCACTAATCTGCGTTCCGTCTTGTGTGATAACGCCGGTCACCTTATTGCTGCTATCATGGCTCACCATAATTTCACGCACATCGGTGTTCAGCAGAATTTCAATCCCTTGCCGACGCATCAGATTTTCCAACTCAGCCACCAGCTTACCTGTACCGCCCATACAGAAATAAACACCCCATTTACGCTCTAAATAATGAATAAGCGCATAAATGGAGGTGGTATCAAATGGATTACCGCCTACCAGAAGCGGGTGGATAGAAAACGCCTGACGCAAAAGCGGATGCTTGATATGGCTATTTACCAATTGTGCAACCGTCATATAGCTTTTCAGCCGCAAAAGTTGCGGGATCTGCTTTAACATCGCGCCAAAGCGGGTAAAAGGCCGGTCTGCAAGCTCACTAAACCCAATATCAAAGATATCTTTGGAGGTGCTGATCAGGCGATCATAATTTTTCATATCTTCTGGTGAGAAGCGCGCAATTTCAGCGTGGGTATCTTCTAGGGACGGGCGATAATCAAATTCTGACCCTTCATGGAAGTAAAAACGATACCATGGGTCTAGAGGGCGAAAATCTAAATGATCTTCACGCTTTTCGTCAAATAGGGCAAAAAGCTCATCAAAAAGAAAGGGAGCGGTAATAACAGTAGGCCCAGCATCATGGCGAAACCCGCCTTGCTCAAAGGCTTGCGCCCGCCCACCTATCGCGTCAAGACGTTCTATCAGGGTAACTTTATGACCCCTGGCACGCATCCGCAATGCCGCCGCGATGCCGCCAAAACCAGCACCAATAACTAGCGAATGTGTTGTGTTCTCAGACGCATCGAATGTGCCCATGTCATCCATGGCAAGCTGCACTCCCCCTAATATGGGTTAAAATCATTAAAAAAGCCGGTCATGTAGGCACGAATTGCCCCTGTAACTACCTTATTACTTAGACAGCAATTAGCTGTTATCTGCAACAAGATCTCTACAGACATGGCGCAATTGCGCTTTAATTGGCGTAATTATCGCCTGACAATCTGACGGCAGGGCATCAGATGAGCTTTCAGCTTCATCAAACATGCTCATCAAGGCAGAGGATGTCATAGAAAGCGCAGGCGAGCGGCGCAGACGGGTTTGCCAGTTCAGCGCGTTATGTTCGCTCCCAGAAGCAAGCCAGCTATCAAATTCAGCCGCATGTTCCCTATCCAAGGTTGTTCGGAACATTACAATCACCGCATTTGGTGCGCGCCGCAATAGATCAGATGCTGGGCTAGCTGCCCCATCTTTGCCGATAACATTCAGCATATCATTGGCTATCTGATAGCATCCACCAGCGGCTGTGAAGAAACGTTGCAAGGGTGTTATCACATCATTGCGTCCAGCCAAATGAGCAATACCTTCAACAGAGGCTACAAATAAAGGTGCTGTCTTGCCTGTGCTGATATCCATATATTTTGACCAGCTTGGATAGCTATCAATGGCAAATTCCAATGCTTGGCCAGTGGTAGTCGCAGCCATATGGTGCGAAAGTACAGATACCAGCTTTGGTGTCTGACCAATGCATGCTGCCTCTGAGGCCAGCTCAAATGAGAGCGCGATAAGCCAGTCCCCTAGCGCAAGGGCTGTATCCTTGCCATATTGTGCCCACACAGATGGCATGCCGCGTCGCACCATATCGCCGTCGCAAATATCATCATGGACGAGCGAGGCATTATGCAATATTTCAACAGCGGCTGCCCAACGCATAGATATAGATTGCGGCACACCAAAACAATCAGCGGCGGTAAGCGCCATGCGCCCACGCAGCTGTTTTCCAGCTTTTTTGAAATGATGATGTGCTGGCTTACCAAGCGGATGGCTGGTATCAGGCAAGCGGCTGATAATGAAATCTGATAAAGATTGTGAGATATCAGAAAGGGGCGGCGTGACGTCTCTGCTGACAATGGCAGGCTCGAAATTGCTGTTAAAGCTCTCTGGCATCATCCTCACCCTTAATTAAATTATTATATTTTTAAATCTATAAATTAAGTATTTGGCGAAAGGCCGCAAAGCAGGGTCGCCCGCTGGGGCGCCCTGCTTTGCTAATAGATTACTTAGAAGCTTCTGACTGTGACACAGCCACATTCCAGATAATCACACCGAACGCAATTTTGTTCAGCACGTCAGCTAGATTGTAGATGATGTTCAGTGATTCCATGTCAGCACCACCGGCCATGTAGCCGAAGAAGTAGCCGAGTGGGTAAATCGCCCAACCAATGGTCACAATCCAACGCATTGTTGAATAGGCTGAAGCCACTGCAGGTGAGGCTTTTTCTGCTGCGATCTTGCCAGCTTCACCAGCAAAGATTTCATACAGAATGTATGCCCAACCTACCATACCGATAACAAAGCCTAGCGTTACGTTCATGTAACCAGCTTCGCCCAAGTAACCACCGATCAGCATGACCAATGTACCGATGGTCAAGCGCCAGAAAACGCCGCCTGATACGTTGGTAATCGCACGCAGAATCAGATAGAACTCGATCATCAGCAATGGCACTGTGATCAACCAGTCAATGTAACGATAGACTGTTGGTGTATCACCTGTCGCAATCCACACATCTCTCATGTAGAAATAGTGTACTGCGGCAACCAGTGTTACCAGACCTGACACAACAAGTGAGGTCTTCCACTTTGCTTCAACTCTTTGTGTTTCAAGAAAGAAGAAAGCTGTAGCGGCTACAAGAGCCATTGAGATCAGCCAGAAGCTGATACCCACGAAATCGTCAGATTCCAAGTTAGCTGCCTGAGCAATTGCAGGCATAATTGAAAGTACAGCTGCAGGTGCAGTGAACTTAAAAAGTTTTTTAATTGACATAGGACACTCCCCAAAACGTCGCGTTCTAGAACGTCCTACTTTTTATCCCTGCCAGAACACCCGTCCTGACAGACCTCTCCCCGTTAGCCCCCGATAGTACCTGATTTTCACATGTTGGCAAGCTTTTGTTCATTTTCCCAACATAAGGCTATTTATCGACAACCTAGGACATATACGCCGAAAAGAACTAGGCAGATTACTCAAGCTTGTCTAATCTGAGCAGAAAAGTTGAAAAAATTCATGCGTCAGGATGAGAGGGAACCCATGCTTGAAGATACTGTACTTGTTGGTGGAATTGCGTTTTTGGCATTGGCAGGACTGGCCTGGCTGGCAATGGAAAAAATCACACATTCCGATTTAAGCGCGCGCGCAAAAAGATTGCTGACCTATGTTTTAATGGCCTGTTTGGGGCTGGCCGCGGTGGCTGTTTTCAGCTGGCATAGCGAAAACTGGAAAGCAAAAAGCACCAAAAATTCAATGATTGAGCGGCCAATTATCCGCCAAATTGTCTAAAACACCCGTCAAAAAGGCTTTGACCGAAGGGGCTAAAAATCTGCCCCCTCTTCTGAAAGCTGTAATATTTCGGCAATTTCTGCCGCGCCGAGCCCGTATTTTTCTGCTGCCTGTTCAGCGGTAATATAGCCATAGGCCAGATCCCGGCGCACCAATGCCTTATCGCGCTCTTCTGGCCGGCCATATCCGGCGCCGCCTGGAAAGGCCATTTTCACATAATGGCCATGGCCGATAAATTGCTTGCCCTTGCCACGCATGACCGTGCCATCTTCGCGGGCGATAGTGGTTGGCGCGCCCGCAGCCCCCCCATGCCGCCCCCGTGCGGGGTGAAACAGCCTGTCAAACATGGCTTGCAGAAAAAATTCATGCCCTTCTGTGACACCAACATCCATATTCTGACCCAGACCGCCGCGATATCGCCCTGCCCCGCCTGAACCGGCACGCAGCTCNTTTCGCCAGATAATCACCGGCCCTACCTGTTCTGTGGCCTCTACCGGCATGGTCATAACCCCGGAGGGAAAGGCAGTCGCATTCAGCCCATCCAGAGAGGGGCGCGCGCCCGAGCCGCCAGAATTAAAGATCAACACCTCGGCATTACGGGCATCAGCAGGGGCGGCCGCATCGCGGCGCGGGCGAATTTGCAGCTGGAAGTTACATAAACATCCCGCCCCTTCTGCTGGCACTCTTCTCGGCAANAATTTATCCAGCGCATCAAAAATNGTATCCGGCACCATATGGCCGATAATATGGCGCAANGCNACCGGGGCAGGGTGCAACGCATTGACAATCGAATTTTCAGGGGCGGTAATCTCAAAAGGCGCAAGCGAGGCCGCATTATTGGGAATATCGGGGGCGATGGCACATTTCAGCGCATAACAGGCATAGGCCTTGGTATAGACAAGCGGTACATTTATGCCTTTTTTATCAATNCCGGACGTGCCTTCCCAATCGCTGAGGATACGGTCTTTTTCAATGGTCAGCACTACTTTNAGATCAATAGGCTGGTCATAGCCATCTATCCGCATCGCNCCTTCGGCACTGCCAGGCACAAGGGCATTGATACANGCCAGCGTTGCGGTATGCGAATTGGTCAGAATAAAATCAGATACGCCGGATAAATCTGTCAGGCCAAATTCGGTCATCATATCGCTGAGGCGGCGNTCGCCNACCAGATTACAGGTCACCAGCGCATAAATATCNCCGATTAATTGATCCGGCTCGCGCACATTGCCTCTGATCATCTTAATAAGGGTGGTATCTACCTCGCCTTTTTGNGCAAATTTCATTATTGGCAGATACAAGCCTTCTTCATAGACAGAATTACCATCTGCCCCAAAGCCGCGCCCGCCAATATCGGTAACATGGGCGGTACAGGCAAAAAACCCGACCAGCTGGCCGTCAAAAAATGACGGGGTCACCACCGTGATATCATGTAAATGGCCGGTGCCTTCCCACGGGTCATTGGTGATATAAACATCGCCCTCAAACATATTTTGCCGGCCAATGCGGCGGATAAAATGCGGCACGGCATCGGCCATCGCATTGACATGACCAGGGGTGCCGGTAACCGCCTGTGCCAGCATCTCGCCCTTGTCATTATATACCCCGGCAGATAAATCGCCTGCCTCGCGCACGGACGTTGAAAATGCCGTGCGTACCAGCGCTTGTGCCTGCTCTTCTACGACCGAGATCAGGCGGTTCCACATCACCTGATAGGCAACTTCCGAAATGCTCATCTTCTTATCAAGGCGGATAATCCAGCCTTCCCCTGTTGCGAAATCATCTATCTAATTTCCATCCATCTGGCCTTTTACACGGATATCTATCGTACCATCGCTTGCGGCGGCGGCTTGCCGGCTGGCGGGCAGCACAATGGTTGTTTCATCCTCAACAATAAGGGCAGGCCCATCGACAAGGCTGCCTGCCGCCAGGCTGCCGCGCACGATAATTTGTGCCGGCAGTGCCTGTCCCAGAGCCGGATCAAAACAGGGGCGACTTTGCTGGCTTTGAGCGGGCGTTTTTGCCGCCACATCCTGAACAGCTTGCGGCCTGGCCGTCGGGGTAAAGGCATTGACAGACCAGACAGTGATTTCTGCTTCCATCCCCTGCACCGTGCGGCCAAACAGGCGTTTATAATCTTCTTCAAACCGGGCAAGAAATCGTGCCGCCTCTGGCTGGCTGGCATCTGCTGCGCTGATAGGTACGGCTATTTCCCACCCTTGTCCGGCATAGCGCATATAGATTTTATATTCGAGGGCAATGTCAGCCTGTCCATCGCAAGAGCGCACAAATCCGGCTGCTTCTGCTTCCATCTCGGCAAAGAGCGCCTTTATCTGTTCTGCATCAAAGGCGCGCATCGGCATAAAGACCGAACGGTTTGCTTCAAAACTGAACGGGGCGCATAAAAAACCAATGGCAGAGCCTACCCCTGCCCCCGGGGGGACAAGACAGCGTGCGATGCCCAGCTTTTCGCATAAACGGGCCGCATGCAAGGGCGCCGCCCCGCCAAAGGCGATCATCGTATATTCAGATAGATCCTCGCCATTTTCAATGGCATGCACCCGCGCCGCATTCGCCATATTTTCATCAACCACTTCGGCCAGCCCCCAGGCTGCTTCTGTTGCGTCCATATCCAGTACCTGGCCAATATGGGCTTTGAGTGCGGCAACCGATTTACCCACATCCAGCTGAATGCTGCCGCCGGCAAAATTATCCGGATCCAGCTTGCCCATAATCAGGTCGGCATCAGTGACGGCTGGCCGCTCACCGCCGCGCCCATAACAGGCAGGGCCGGGCTCTGAGCCAGCACTTTCCGGGCCCACCCGAATTTGGCGAAGCTGGTCAACATGGGCAAGCGAGCCGCCGCCTGCCCCGATTTCCACCATATCAATCACCGGAATGGAAATCGGCATGCCAGACCCTTTTTTAAACCGATAGCTGCGTGCCACTTCAAACACCCGCGCGGTTTTCGGTGTATGGTTCTGGATCAAACAGATTTTTGCGGTTGTGCCGCCCATATCAAAGGATAGCACCTTGTCCAGCTGGTGACGGGCCGCGATTTCTGCGGCAAATATCGCCCCGCCTGCCGGCCCCGATTCGACCAGCCTTACCGGAAATGCCGCCGCACTTTCCAGCGATATAATCCCGCCCCCGGAATGCATTAAAAAGACAGGACAATCCGCCCCGGCCGCTTGCAACCGGCCTTTCAGCCTGTCCAGATAGGCTTTCATCAAAGGCTGAATATAGGCATTGGCAATAGTGGTATTAAAACGTTCATATTCGCGCATTTGCGGCGATACACTGCTGGAGAGCGATACAAGCACAGAAGGCATATGCTGGCGCAATATATCGGCAATCTGTTTTTCATGGCTGTCATTAACATAGGAATGTAACAGGCCAATCGCGATGCTTTCATAATTGGCCTTTGCCAGCTTTTTTGCCAGCGCTTCACAGCCCGCCACATCCAGCTCTATCAGCACATCACCAGAGGCAGAGATACGCTCTTCTACCACATAGCGGCGATTACGCGGCAAAAGCGGGTCTGGCAGTTTCAGATTTAAATCATATTGCTCAAACCGGCTTTCGGTGCGCATTTCGATCACATCACGAAAGCCCTTGGTGGTGATAAAGGCTGTTTTAGCCCCGCGCCGTTCTATCAGCGCATTGGTCGCCAATGTTGTGCCATGAATAATCTGCTCTATCGCGGCTGGCTGAATACCGGCCTTGTTACAGACCTGTCCCATGCTTTCCAAAATCGCATCTTCAGGGGCGCCATAGGTGGTCAACACTTTGCAAGAATAGCGCTGGCCATTGGCTTCCAGCACCGCATCGGTAAATGTACCGCCAATATCCACGCCCAGCCTGATTGCCTGCCGCATTACCATTGCCCTACTCTGTGTCTTCTGTATTGCTGCTATCGGTAATTTGATGAACTTCTATTACATTGCCATCCGGGTCATAAAAGAAAATCTGATGCCAGCCCGCTACTGCCCGGTCGCCCCAGTCCGAATAGGGTATGCCCAGCTTGTCCAGATGCGCCATAAATCCTTTGAGATCATCGGTGCGATAGGCAATATGCCCGTTGGAAACAGGGTTAACAACCTGGCCGGTGCGAAAGCCGGCATGAATATCCTTGGCGGCCAGATGCATTTGAATATGTCCATCACTGACAAAGGCAACATCGCCTGCATAGCCTTTTTTCTTTTCCAGTACAGGCAAGCCTTCTGTTTCGGTATCAAGGCCGATGAC
>JGI26086J50260_1000690_pt1 | contig 20923 bp, 19 predicted proteins | sample SaaInl3SG_22_DNA_FD_50260 | JGI IMG/M metagenome (IMG submission 50260)
ATCTGCTTAAATAATTTGACTCCTTCAGGATAAAATTCAGATAGATGATCAAATACAATACAGTTTCCAATTCCGTGTTTGGTTCCTAACAAAAAGGATAAACCATAACTCAATGCGTGGGCAACACCAACTTGAGAATAAGCAATACTCATCCCACCATGCCAAGAGGCCATCATCAATTTATCTTGACTTTCTTCTGGACTTAAGGTATCGAGGAAGACTTCTTTACAAAGCTTCAAAGCAGTTTCTCCATATATTTTACTAAAGGAGTTGATAAACTTACCCTCAAGTGATTCTATACAATGAATATAACAATCCATTCCTGTATAAAACCATTGTTCTTTTGAAACACCCTGGGTAAGCTCTGGATCTAAAATCACTTGATCAAAAGGGGTGAAATCACTATTAATTCCTAATTTCATGGTAGGCCCTGTCAAAATGGTTGTTCTAGACACTTCGGCACCTGTACCTGAAATTGTTGGAATACCAACATGATAGATTCCTTTGTTTTTTATCAAATCCCAACCTTGATACTCCTGACTTAATCCATTATTGGTAAGCATCAAAGCGACTGCTTTGGCCAAATCTAAAAGGGTTCCCCCTCCTATTCCTATGATCCCTGAAGGTAATACGCTCGAGCTTAAAATAATATCTTCAACCAAACGATCTACTTGTGAAGTTTTGGGTTCTTCATTGGACGAAATAAAAATAATTTGATCTTTATAAAGTAATGGAATTTTTGAAATTAAAGAAGAATTATTTTCAAATACCGCATCGACAAGAAAAATAAAAGGAGCACTCTCACTCTGACGATTTGGAGATATAATTTCAACTAACTGGGTAAAACTTCCACGACCAAAGACAACTTTGGAAACCATCGGGAAATTTTTAAAATTCATTTTCATAATGAGTTAATATTAGTTGATAATAATTTTCTATTGGTGGTTAAGATATTTTTGAAATAGCTCAGCAAATTGCCCAACATGATATCCGTCTATTAAAGCATGATTTACATGGACTCCTACATTCATCATTAATAAGTTATTTTTTTTGTAGGTTTTACTATATGCGAATTTTGGTACTGAATCTTTGATGCCTGAAAAAGGCTCTTTTTGGGAGGTAAAAGAAAACCAAGGCAATGCAGAGCAATGGATACAATTTAACCCATTTACTGGGGGATAAAGTTCTGTAGAATCGTTAATACGTTGTTTTTCTTTTTGGATATTGAAGTTAAATTCTTTAAAGTTTTCTGAAAAATTAATAAAACTAAAGCCAAAAGTGTTGTCTGCTCTTGACAGGGTTGCAGAAGCGTGAATAACATCGTACTCAAAAACTTCGTTGTCAACAATTCTGTATTTAAAATTTTCAACAGCATTAATTGCTTTCATACAGTCGTGAAGATAGATTGCAAAAAAACTTGAAGCTGTATCCTTTGATTTTTTGTAAGCAAGAGACACGTCAAAAGGAATTGTTACTGCAAAGTACGGGTCTGCTAATGCATTAAAATGATTAAAATGATGTTTGCGATTCCAACTGCTTAAATCTAACCTCTTCTTCAATTTATATTGATTAAATTAATTATTTTTCAATAAATTCTTGGCACGCTCTAAATCCTCAGGCGTGTCAATTTCTATGCCTTGAATATCTGTTTCTACCATTTTTATTTTTTTTCCAAACTCTAAATAACGAATGCATTCTATTTTCTCTGAGGCTTCCAACATTTGCATTGGTAGTGTCGTGAAATCTAGCAAGGCTTTTTTTCTAAAAGCATAGATGCCTTTGTGTTTAAAATACTTCGTATCTATTGTTTGATCTCTTTGAAAAGGAATGGGACTTCTTGAAAAATATAGTGCAAAATTGCGTTGATCAACAATTACTTTAACTGAGTTAGGATTTTGTATTTCATCGGCATCAGTAATCTGAACCATTAGAGAAGCCAAGTCAATTTCTTCATTTGGATCATTTTCAAACGCACTTAAAACTTTTTGTAAACTCATACGTTCGGTAAATGGTTCATCCCCTTGCACATTAACCACGATATCACAATCTATATTTTGTACGGCTTCTGCAATTCGGTCACTGCCTGAATCATGCTCCTTTTTGACTCATTATAACATTGCCACCATGATTGCTAATTTCATTTGAAATAATCTCACTATCTGTAACCACATAAACAGCACTAAACAAATTAGTTTCAATTGTAGCCTCATAGGTTCTGAGAATGACACTTTTGCCTGCAAGGTCTTGCATCAATTTTCCANGGAAACGAGACGCACTATAACGGGCAGGAATCATTGCTATTACTTTCATTTGATATTAAAATTTATCGATCTCAAAAATACAATTTTTTGATTCGTTTTTAAAAGAAATATACTTTAACTTTCAAAAAAATCATCTTTAAAACCAATAAGATATAATTTTTCTTTGGCACGTGTAACAGCAGTATATAGCCATCTCAAATAGTCTCTATCGATCCCATTAGGTAAATAGGGCTGCTCAACAAATACAGTGTCCCACTGCCCTCCTTGTGACTTATGACAGGTAATTGCATAAGAAAATTTCACTTGAAGTGAATTTAGGTATTTACTTTTTTTAACCCCTAAAAAACGCTTGTAAGATGACGGTTCGTCTTCAAAATCTTTTAAAATTTCTTGATATAATTTATTGGATTCTTCATATGGTAACGAAGGTGTTTCTAGAGTGATTGTATCTAACATTAAAACGGTTTCAAACGGACGCATTTTAGGATAATCTACCATGCGTATTTTAACTTCTGCAAAACGAAAACCGTAGAGTTCTTTAACGCTAAACACTTCCAAAACTTCAATTATATCTCCATTGGCTATAAATCCAGCCTCACTTGTGGGCTTTAACCAGAAGTAATTGTTTTTAACAATCATCAAAAAATCACCTGCAGTTAATTCGTTTTCATTAAATAAAATACGCGAACGGATTTGCTCATTATATAGGTTTGCACGTTTGTTAGATCGTACAATTAGAGCTGTTTCTTCATTTCCTAAACGACTATAAGCATCATTAATGGCATCCATAATTTCATAACCATCATTTAATCGCACAATATCTTTAAACCCATTAAGATTGAATTCAAAANAATCAAAATACGAATTTGAGATGGCTTCCCTCAAATGGGTTGCATTAAATAAAATTCCAGAGTCTTCCCCTTGTCTAACCACTTCGTCCAATTCTAAACGAATTACTTCTTTATTGTAATTGAGTTCTAAATTAGACTCATTCAAAGCTGGACTTATATCTAATTTGACTGGAGGCAATTGTGCAGTATCTCCTATTAACAACAACTTGCATTGAAAACCAGAATACACATATTGAATTAAATCGTCTAACAATGCTCCTGTTCCAAATAATTTTGCTTGATTGGAAATGTCAGAAATCATAGAGGCTTCATCCACAATAAAAAGGGTCTTTTTATGCTTATTTGGAGCAAGTACAAAAGAAATTTTGCCATTTTTTTCGGAACGTGGCACATAAATTTTTTTGTGAATAGTAAAGGCTTCCTTCTTTGAATAGTTGCTAATGACTTTCGCAGCACGTCCTGTTGGCGCTAGTAAAACTGCATTTTTTTGAGCGTTCCATAAATTTTTTACAATACCCCCAATAATCGTTGTTTTTCCTGTACCTGCAAAGCCCTTTAAAACGAAGATTTCATTGGCAACCTTACTAAAAATAAAATTTGAAAGTTGCTGTAAACCAATGTCTTGCTTAGCCGTTGGAGTAAAGGGAAAACTGGTTTTAAGTAATTTATAAAATTCGTTTGAATCCATTGAAGTTTATCGCAGATAATTATTTATTCAAATATAGAAATGATTTTTAGTAACATTCACTTTATTGAATAAAAAAAAATTGTAGATTTGTGAAGTCTCATTACAACTTATAAAAAAAATATGAAATCTTTTTTAATAATCATTGTTGCTATTATTCTTGCCATTGGAATTATTTATCTTATTGATAAATACAATCCAAAAAAATACAAACCCTTAATTCTTGTCGGTCTTTGGGGTCTTAGTATTTATTTGGGGTATATCCTTATTTTTTCTATTTATGGTAAAATTAATTTTAATAAAATCAAAGAACAGCGTTACAAAATAGTAATTGAAAACCTTAAGGATATTAGAGATTCCGAATTAGCGCACAGAACTGTAACTGGTCAATTTCAATCAAATTGGGACAGTTTAGTAAAATTCATTGAAACTGAAAAATTTACGATTACACAGCGAAGAGATTCTACAATAATTGACGAAAAACTAACACGTCTTTATGGGGTTGATACCACAAAAGAAATAGTAATCATTGACACCCTTGGATTTGTTCCTGTAAAAGACTCCTTGTTTGGAGCAGATCCACGATACAAAACAATGATGTATGTTCCTACATTGGATGATGGTCAAAAATTTGAATTAAAAGCAGGACTTTTAGAACAGAATGGTATTAACATCCCTGTATTTGAAGCTTCCGTTTCTAAAAAAATACTTTTATATGACCAAGATAAAAACTTTGTTGAACTTGAATCTGAAGTAAAATCTGTAGAAGGTGTTAATGGACCTACTCTTAAAGTAGGATCTATGGATGAAATCAATACGAATGGAAACTGGCCAAAAAATTATTCTAAGCAACAATAACATATCAGATTCAATATATGAATTGTCCATTCAGGTAAACTTGAATGGACTTTCTTTTTTTGTTTTAAACACCATGGACTCAAAAATTGAATTTTTGGAGTCAGTTAATTTTGATAAGAAACAAACCCCACAAGCGCTTTTAGACCAACTAACTCATAGTTTCAATAGCCAAAAAAGCCTTCAGAAATCATTTGGAAGCGTTACTGTCATTCACGACAACGAATTAGCAACCCTAGTTCCTAAGCCTTTATTTGACGAAACCAACCTAGTAGATTATCTTAAATTTAATACCAAAATATTAAAAACAGATTTTATCACTTACGATCCTCTTACAATAGAAGATCTTATGGTTGTATATGTACCCCTTGTAAATATCAATAATTTTATATTTGAACGTTTTGGAAGTTTTGTCTATAAACACAGTGCCACCATTCTATTAAATCGTGTGTTGACAATTGAAAAAAACTCAAAATCATTGAAAATGTATCTCAATATTGAGAACTCACATTTTGAAATTATTGTCGTTGATAACAATAAACTAAAGTTTTATAACCGTTTCGAATACAACACCAAAGAAGATTTTATCTATTACCTCCTATTCACTGCTGAACAATTACAACTTAACCCAGAAGAATTTCCAGTGATATTAATGGGATTACAGGATGAAAATAATCCCCTTTTCAAGATTGCATACAAATATGTCAGACACGTCAGTCTTTTATCAATAGACGCCATGCTATACAGCACCAATGCGAGTTCTAAACATTTCACACTTTTAAACAGCTTATAATGCGAATCATCTCAGGAACGTTTAAGGCCAGACGAATTATGGCACCAAAAAAACTACCTGTGCGTCCTACAACCGATATGGCAAAAGAAGCACTGTTTAATATCCTCAACCACCGATATCATTTTCATGACATCTCTGTACTGGATTTATTTTCAGGCACCGGAAATATTAGCTATGAATTTGCTTCAAGAGGAACGGTATCTATTGTGGCAGTAGATCAAAATTTTCATTGCACAAAATTTATTTCTCAAACTTCTGAAGAATTCAACATGCCCATCCAAGTTGTAAAAGCAGATGTCTTTGGATTTTTAGAAAAAACAAAACAACCTCATACAATTATTTTTGCCGATCCACCTTATGAACTTGAACTTGAACAGTTTTTAAAAATCGTNGAACTTGTATTTCAAAATGAACTCTTAGAAACAGAAGGTGTGCTAATCATAGAGCATTCAAAACATACCGATTTANCNTCTGCTCCTCANTTCACAGAANTNAAAGGNTATGGAGGAAACCGATTTAGTTTTTTTGAAAATTAAAAAAAAGCAGATCTATAAGCCGGATTCTGTATCACAAAATGTGACCCTTATCATTTATCTACGTTTACTGTTACCAGTAAACTTTAGCTGCCTACCCTTCAGCATCGCACGTGTCNCGCTCAAGCACTGATATACATGACATTGCACCTTATAGAGTTTACCTGGTTTCACTACAGCTTAACCTGTACATTCTTTCTGTTGCACTTTTCCTAGCCTNACGACTGGTGGCCGTTAGCCACTATAATNCACTATGGTGTCCGGACTTTCCTCCCTTCGTTCTAAAACGAACAGCGATAAGGCGATCTGCTTTGGCGCAAAAATACACAAATTGTTAATAACTCCTTTTAATTTTACAGGGTTTAATTTACGCAGTCGGCTTTGAATTTTTAAATTTGTTTTAATAAGATTTTTATGGAACCATTTATTGTATCGGCTTTAAAATACAGACCTCAAACATTTGAAGATGTTGTGGGGCAATCCGCCATTACCAATACATTAAAAAATGCCATTAATCAAAACCACCTTGCCCAGGCCTTATTGTTTACTGGTCCCAGAGGAGTTGGTAAAACTACTTGTGCTCGGATTCTTGCCAAAATGATTAATAGTGATGGCACTAACAATAAAAATGAAGATTTTGCCTTTAATATTTTTGAATTAGATGCTGCGTCCAATAATTCTGTAGATGACATTAGAAGCCTGACCGACCAAGTTCGGATTCCGCCACAAGTCGGAAACTATAAAGTCTATATCATTGATGAAGTACATATGTTAACCGCTTCGGCTTTTAATGCCTTTCTGAAGACCTTAGAAGAGCCTCCAAAACATTGTATCTTTATTTTAGCAACCACCGAAAAACATAAAATCATTCCAACGATTCTNTCGCGCTGTCAGATTTTTGATTTCAAAAGAATCAATGTTACAGATGCAAAAAATTATTTAAAGGTAATCGCTAAAGAACAAGATGTAACGGCAGAAGACGATGCCTTGCATATCATCGCTCAAAAAGCAGATGGCGCCATGCGAGATGCACTCTCAATATTTGACCGAGTTGTTAGTTTTTCTGGGAAAGAACTAACACGTAAAGCGGTGACAGAAAATCTAAACGTGTTAGATTATGACACTTTTTTTGAAGCAACAAATTTAATTTTGTCTAATAAAATTCCTGATTTACTTTTGCATTTTAACCAAATCCTTTCCAAAGGATTTGACGGACATCATTTTATTTCAGGCTTAGCATCTCATTTTAGAGATTTATTGGTTTGTAAAACACCCCAAACAATTGAATTGCTCGAAGTTGGGGACGATACAAAAGTGGCCTACAAAACACAGTCCGAGTCCACCTCACAAGCATTTTTAATTCATGCTATTGAACTGGCAAATGATTGTGATCTCAAATATAAAACGAGTAAAAACCAACGACTGTTGGTCGAACTTTGTTTAATGCAGCTTGCCTCTATCACTTTTGATGGAGAAAAAAAAAAGCGTAGCGGATTCATAATTCCTGCGTCTTACTTTAGGTCAAAAAATATTCCAGAAGTAAAGGTCACACCCACCGTCACAACTCCAACTCAAAAACCCATCAAGGAAACTCCAAAAGTTGTTGAAAAAGTGGAAGAACCCAAAACCACTTATTTAAAAAAGAAATTGCCCACCCCTATCATTAAAAGTACACAACGTCCCACTTCCGGCTTGTCACTCAGTAGTATTCGAAAGAAAAAGGAACACCAAATTAAACTAATGGAAGTCATGGTTGAAGAAGAAGATTTGCCAAATGACCCGTTTACCTTAGAAATACTTATCAAGTTTTGGAATGTTTTTGTCACTAAATTAGAAGCTGACGGCAAATACAACCTTGCAGCAATTCTTCAAATTGACACTCCAAAACTCATCAATGAAAATACGATTCGATTGGAGTTCCCAAATACAACCAATAAAATTGAAGTAGAACGTCAACAATTCGAATTATTACAGTACTTAAGAAAATCCGTCAATAATTACTCACTTACATTAGACATTAGTGTCAATGAAACACTAGAGAAACAATATGCTTACACCCCAGAAGATAAGTATCAAAAATTAGTAGAGAAAAACAAATATGTTGAACTGTTACGCAAAACGTTTGATTTAGATTTATAACTTATGCTTGGATTAAAATTACCATCAGACCCGAGATGGGTTAATATTGCTGAAAAAAACATAGAAGAAATTTTATCAGATCATGCCTTTTGTGAACAAAAAGCAGCCAGTACTGCCATTTCATTAATTGTTAGCTTTCCTGAATACACAGAATTAGTCCAAGAAATGATTGCTTTGGTAGAAGAAGAGATGAGTCATTTTAAGATGGTTCACGATCTAATTTTAGAACGTGGTTTCACTTTAGGACGCGATCGAAAAGACGACTATGTATCTCGTTTACTTCAATTTTTTCCAAAAGGCGGAAGTCGAACCACTCAATTAGTACATCGCTTGTTATATGCCGCATTGATTGAAGCAAGAAGCTGTGAACGCTTCAGGCTGTTATCTGAACATTTAGAAGATAAAAAACTTGCTAAATTCTATAGAAAATTAATGATTAGCGAAGCAAACCATTACAGCTCATTTTTAGGGTTTGCTAGACAATATGGCGAACGCAAAGAAGTAGATGAAAAATGGATTGCGCTGCTAGAGTTTGAAGCAGAAATCATGAAAACATTGAGTATCAACAAAACGATTCACGGCTAATTAGGCTCCTAAGGAATTAGGTTTTTAGGGAATAACTTATATTCAACAACTCCTTTTGAACAGTCGCTCCAATTGTTTGTTTTGAAATTTATTTTAACAACTCCACAAGTAGGAATGTTTTCTATAAATTGATCGCCTTTTGTATTTACAACGGCCGTCAATGCATGGTTATGACCAAAGATAAATACGTTTGACAAATGAGAATCCATCGTGTGGATAAATGCTTCTAAACCTACCCCACTAAAATCATACAATTGATCGGAATACTGTACTTCGGTTTTTGGTAAAACGGCATTTTCCAAGAAAAAACGACAGGTTTCGCGAGTGCGTTTGGCAGTACTACAAAATACAGCTTCGGGCTGAAATGACTTTACAATATCAAGTGACGACATAAATTCGGCATCAAACAAACCTTGTTTATTGAGTGGTCGTTCTTCATCTGGAAGTTTGTACCTCCAAGACGATTTTGCATGACGTATAAAAACAATTGTCTTCATAATACTTTAAGGAGATAAACGCTCTATTTTCCAAGAAAAATCTGCTTGTAATTGGTAACGAATACGGTCATGTAGTCTATTTTCCCTGCCCTGCCAAAATTCAATTTCGATGGGTTTCACCAAAAATCCTCCCCAAAACTTAGGACGAGAAATTGCTTTGGTTTGGTATTCTAACTCTAAGGACTTTAATTTTGTTTCCAGCACTTCTCTGTTTGCTATCACAGAACTTTGACGAGAAGCCATCGCTCCTAGTTGACTTCCTTTCGGACGCGATTCAAAATAGCCATCACTGAGGTTGTCTGCTATTTTTTCGGNCGTTCCTTTTATAATNACCTGACGTTCGGCAGCAGCCCAATGAAATGAAAGACATACATTAGGATTAACGTCCATNGCTCTTCCTTTTTCGCTCTCATAATTTGTATAAAAAATAAAGCCTTCAAATGTATATTTTTTTAATAGTACCACTCTATTTTTGGGAAAGCCATCTAGTCCAATAGTAGAAATAGTCATGGCATTTGTTTCGTCTTGACTAAAATGTGTATCAACTTCATGAAACCACTTCTGAAACAACTCCATTGGGTTGTCAGAAATAGCAGTTTCTAAAAGTGCTCCTTTATTATAGGATTTTCGGTAATCCCCTAAGTCTTTTTCCATGATCTTATATTCAAGCTCAAATTTACATAAATATAAACAGTTTTTATGGCGTTAAATTATTAAATTTGAGTGTTTACTAATTTTTGTTTAATGATTTATGCAAGTATAATTACGGCTGTAATTTTAATTTTATCAGGGCTAGCTGTTAAAAACAATCCCGATTTAATCGCAGGATATAATACCCTGACTAAAGAAGAAAAAGAGAAAATTGATACAGAAAAACTAACACAAATGACCCGTAATTATTTAGTATTCATCGGGATTAGTGTTCTAATCCTTGGAGTAGTTCTGTCACTTTTAAACCTTGCCGAAAAAATACAGTTATTCTTAATAGGTGGTGTCGTTATATTTGGCATTACGTTTCTTATTATTCAATTCAATCGTTTAACAACAAAAAACCAATTTCATAAATAAATTAAGCATAAAATATTGTTACAAACAAAACAGCGTCCATTGATAGGATAAACGCAAGTAATTTGTATTTTTGTTAAAACCTCCGAAAGAGCAATGGCTAGAAAATCAACATCTAAAACTACCCAAAAACAGTTCTCAAAACTTAAGTTTACCCTCACAAATTCTCAAAAATTAGTGGTGGGAAGTTTTTTAGTGATCCTTGGAATCTTGCTATTTATAGCACTTCTCTCCTATTTGTTCACAGGAGAAAGTGACCAAAGTGTTCTTGGTGATTTCACAAACAGAGCTGTAGAAACTAATAACTGGCTTAGTAAAGTTGGGGCTTGGGTCAGTCAATTACTGATCTACAAAGGATTTGGAATTTCGTCATTTATATTTTCTGGTTTATTATTTTTATCAGGGATTTCGGTTTTAGCAAATTCTTCAAAAAAACGCTTGTGGCGAAATTGGTTTTGGGGAACACTTGTGATTATTTGGGGATCGATTTTGTTTGGATTTGCATTTGATATGGCTCCAAAATTAGGAGGCGTTATTGGATACGAATTAAATCTACTTTTACAAGACTACATTGGAAAAATTGGAACTGCATTAGTATTAATATTTTGTTTTATCGTGTATATCGCTCTGCGTTTTAAGGTAGGTCCACAACAAATTGCATACCTGTTTGTACGCACCAAAAAAGAAATCCAATCTGAATTGTCTAGCGAAAATGATTCTTCTACTTCACTTGATGAGCATATTCATGAAGAAAGTGACTCTATTAAATCGGCATTTGAAGTTTCTTTAGAAAACCTTAAACCTACAATATCTAANCACTCCAGTATTGATTCTCCTAGTGATTTGGAGGTCAATACTCCAACTGAAGAAGCTAGTGTAGCCGATAAAAACGAAGNATNAGATGTAGAAATACAAATTGAAGCCAGTGTTGAAGAATTATCAGAAACGGATAACCTTGCTTCAAAATTAGTAGATNACTTTGGTGAAGTTGATCCCACTTTGGAATTGTCAAAGTTTAAATTTCCATCTTTAGATTTGCTTAAACAGTACGATTCTGAAGGAATTACCATCAACCAAGAAGAATTAGAAGAAAATAAAAATAAAATTGTTGAAACCCTTAACAATTATAAGATTGGGATTGCAAATATAAAAGCTACGATTGGACCAACAGTAACTCTTTATGAAATCATTCCAGAAGCCGGAATTCGAATCTCAAAAATTAAGAATTTAGAAGACGATATAGCGCTTTCGCTCTCTGCATTGGGCATTCGAATCATTGCTCCAATTCCTGGTCGTGGAACCATTGGTATTGAAGTTCCTAACAAAAATGCAACAATTGTTTCCATGCATTCTGTAATTGCCTCTCAAAAATTTCAGAAATCAGAAATGGAACTACCCATTGCTTTAGGAAAAACAATTAGCAATGAAACCTATGTAGTCGATTTAGCTAAGATGCCTCACCTTCTTATGGCAGGCGCAACAGGACAGGGAAAATCTGTTGGACTGAATGCCGTTCTCACCTCTTTGCTTTATAAAAAACACCCTGCAGAAGTGAAATTTGTTTTGGTTGATCCAAAGAAAGTTGAACTGACACTTTTTAATAAAATTGAGCGGCATTATTTAGCAAAACTTCCAGATAGCGAGGATGCTATTATTACCGACAACACAAAGGTTATCAACACCTTAAATTCCTTATGTATTGAGATGGATAACCGTTATGAGATGCTTAAAAATGCATTTTGTAGAAATATTAAAGAATATAACGAGAAGTTCAAATTGCGAAAACTCAACCCAAATGATGGGCATAAATTTTTACCCTATATCATCTTAGTTGTTGATGAATTTGCCGATTTAATTATGACTGCAGGAAAGGAAGTAGAAACTCCTATTGCACGATTGGCACAATTGGCAAGGGCTATTGGAATTCATTTGATTGTAGCCACCCAACGCCCCTCGGTAAATGTGATTACAGGGATTATCAAAGCCAACTTCCCTGCTCGTATCGCATTTAGAGTAACTTCTAAAATTGATTCTCGAACTATTCTTGACAGTTCTGGTGCAGATCAGTTGATTGGACGAGGAGATTTATTATACACCCAAGGAAACGATATGATTCGTATTCAATGTGCCTTTGTAGATACACCAGAAGTTGAAAAACTAACCGATTATATTGGATCTCAAAAAGCCTATCCGAGTGCGTATTTGTTACCAGAATATTTCAGTGAAGAATCTGGCACAAGTCTTGATAACAATATCGACGAAAGAGATCAGCTCTTTAGAGAAGCTGCAGAAGTGATTGTAACCGCTCAACAAGGGTCTGCTTCCTTATTACAACGAAAATTAAAACTTGGTTACAACAGAGCGGGACGTTTAATTGATCAATTAGAAGCTGCAGGAATTGTTGGCCCATTTGAAGGCAGTAAAGCACGGCAAGTAATCATCCCCGATTTGATAGCGCTTAATCAATTATTAGATCAAGAAATTGAATAAAAATGAAAAATTTTACAACTTTTATACTGACTTTAATAATCGGGTTTTGTCAAGCACAAAATCGAGATCCTAAAGCACAAACGCTTTTGAATGAAATGAGTGCTAAAGCAAATGAGTACGACAATATGGTATTAGAGTTTAAGTATGCCTTGGACAATAGCGAAGAAAATATTCATCAAGAAACACGTGGCGATATTACCTTGGTAGGTGATAACTATGTGTTAAATATTCTAGGAATCACAAGAATATTTGACGGTGAAAAACTGATTACAATCAGTCCTGAAGATGAGGAAGTGACCATTTCCACGCAAAACACAGCTGAAGAAAACACCATCACTCCGAGTCAATTGCTCACATTTTACGAAGAGGGTTATAATTATAAAATGGATATCATTCAAAATGTTAGAGGTCGAAAAATTCAATATATCAAATTGAATCCTATTGATTCAAATAGTGAAATTAGCTATGTATTATTGGGAATAGACACAAACACCAAACACGTATATAATTTAATCGAGATTGGAAGTAACGGTACTAGAACCACATTAACCATCAAAGCTTTTAAAACCAATCAACCTTTATCTAAATCCTTATTTACGTTTGATGCTGCAAAATATAGTGACTATTATATCAATAATTTAGATTAAGATTTAGTTTGAAACTTTTAGACCGCTACATCCTAACTACATATCTAAAAACATTTTTCAGTGTATTCACAATACTGATGATGATTTTTATACTCCAATCAGTATGGGTATATATTTCTGAGCTTGCAGGAAAAGATTTAGAGATAGAAGTTGTTATGAAGTTTTTAATCTATGTTTCGCCTCGGATTGTAGTTTTAGTTTTGCCTCTTACTATTCTTTTAGCGTCTATTATGGTTTTTGGAGGATTCTCAGAAAACTATGAATTTGCAGCCATGAAATCTACAGGGATTTCTTTACAGCGTGCCATGAAAAGTTTAAGTGTGTTTATTGTGTTGTTAGCAGTAATTAGTTTTTTCTTTGCCAACAGTGTCATTCCTTTTGCTGAATTTAATTTTTACAGCCTTCGAAGAAATATTGCTAAAGTAAAACCTGCAATGGCCATTGCAGAAGGTCAGTTCAATCAATTAAATGATATAAATATAAAAGTTGCTGAGAAAAGTGGTGAAAATGGGGAGTTTTTAAGAGATGTCATTATTCATCAAAAAAAAGGAAATGTAAGGGGAAATTTTACGGTTATTAAAGCGAATACTGGAGAATTTATCAGTGATGAAAATTCAGACATATTACAGCTTGTATTATTTAATGGTAATTATTATGATGAAATTCAAGATAAAGATTATACAAGGCGCACCAAAAATAGACCACAAGTAAAAAGTACTTTTGACAAATACATCATCAATATTGATGTGTCTCAATTCAACAACGTTGATTTTGAAAGTAAGGAAAATATTACAAAACATACGATGTTAAATGTAACGGATTTAAAAACTTCTATAGACTCTCTAAACACTAATAGAAGTGATATTTTAGAAACGTTTTCTGAAACAATGCTAAAGCGAACCACTTACCATACTTTAAACCTTAACTACAAACTGAGCAAACTGGATTCGATAACTGAAACCATTGATATTTTAAAGCTATACGAAGAAAGTAAAAGTATTCAAATAATTGAACTCGCATTGAACACCATTAAAACAACTAAAAATGATTTGACATCCAAGTCAAAAACAATGTTAAATTCCCTAGTAAATGTAAATAAACATGTGGTGGCGCTTCATGATAAATTTGCCTTGGGACTCTCTTGCATTATTCTGTTTTTTGTAGGAGCCCCATTGGGAGCCTTGATTCGAAAAGGGGGAATTGGACTGCCTTTGATTATTGCAATACTTATATTTTTAACCTATCACTTTATTGGGCTATTTGCCAAAAACAGCTCAGAAGATGGCAGTATAAATCCCGTTTTAGCAGCATGGCTTTCCTCTTTAATTCTACTCCCTTTTAGTATCTATCTGACAAATCGAGCCACAAAAGATCGTGCGTTGATTGATTTTGATAGTGTTCTAATTCCTTTAAAACAATTAGTCGCCTCCAAATCTGATAGTGAAATTGTAAACACTCAACAACTTACTTCAGAAAATACTTCCAAATTAGAGAGCTTTGAAAACGAGAAATTAATTGACATTGTAAAAAATTTCAGACAATTCGGACTCTCTTTAAATTACAAACAAAAGGCTTTAAAAATCTTAAACTTAAGAGATATTAGCGAATTGGAACTTAAAATGAGTGGTAATTTGTCCAATCAAAAATATGAAAATGCATTGCGTCTCTATATTGATTTTAAAGAACATTCTAAACTCGCATTGGTCCTAAATACACTCACAATTTTACTTGGTTTTGGAGGTTTAGTTTTAAGTAACAATGGTATGCCTGTAATGGGAAAAATTTTGAGTGGAATTGCCGTTTTGTGTCTTTTATTCTTTTTGATTGTATTTCAAAAAACAATTTCAAATCAATTTAATTTTTACAAATTACTGTCCATTAAATTTTTGACAAACTCTTTCGTTTTTATTATTTTAGGAATTCCGTTATTTGTTCTTTACAGACCCTTTTTTATTAAAAAAATGAAAGAAGATTTATTGAAAATATCATAAGGAATGAATTACTTATAATATCTTTGCCCAAAAAAATAAACAATGTCCATTACAAAGCAAAAACCAAAAACTAAATTAAATAGTATAGAAGACGCTATTAATGACATTCGATTAGGCAAAGTGGTAATCGTGGTTGATGATGAAAATAGAGAAAATGAAGGTGATTTTATAGCTGCTGCTGAAAAAGTAACCCCAGAGATGATTAATTTTATGGCCTTACATGGTCGCGGTTTAATTTGTGCACCCCTTACTGAAACCCGATGTGATGAATTAGATCTTAATATGATGGTTCAGAATAATACGGTTTTACACAACACTCAGTTCACAGTTTCTATCGATCTAATTGGAAATGGCTGTACTACTGGAATTTCTACTTCAGACCGTTCTAAAACAATTAAATCTTTAGTCGACCCAAATACCAAACCGCATGATTTAGGACGTCCTGGTCATATTTTTCCTTTAAAAGCAAAAAACGGAGGTGTTCTACGCCGTACAGGACATACAGAAGCTGCAGTAGATTTAGCACGTTTAGCAGGATTAGAACCTGCAGGGATTTTAGTTGAAATTTTAAATGATGATGGCTCTATGGCTCGCCTGCCTGAGTTAAGGCTCGTGGCGGATAAATTTGACTTAAAAATTATTTCTATTGAAGATTTAGTCGCCTATCGAATGGAGCACGACTCCCTAATCACAAAAAAACAAGACTTCCAGATTGAAACACGATTTGGAGATTTTAGATTAAGAGCGTATCAACAAACCACAAATAATTCAATCCATATTGCATTAACAAAAGGCACTTGGAGTACAAACGAAACCGTTCCAACCCGCATCAATTCATCTCTCGTAAACAATGATGTTTTAGGCACACTTACCAATGATGCCGATCAACAACTTGACGGAATGTTTAAGTTAATTAATAACCATGGAAAAGGTGCTATTCTATTCATCAATCAGGTGAGTCAACCCAATGATATATTAAAGCGCTTAGAAATTGTAAAAAATACCCAACAAAAAGGAATAGTCACCAAAGCACCTAGTATTAAAATGGATACAAAAGATTTTGGAATTGGGGCGCAAATCCTTCACGATTTAAATATTCACAAGTTAGGCCTTATTTCTAATAGTGAACAAACCAAGCGTGTAGGGATTATTGGTTACGGACTAGAAATTGTGGACTATTTTAAGTACTAAGCAATCACTTCACGAATTAGTTTGGCCATAGTTTGAGCTCTTTGCTTCACCTCAGCTTCTGTCCATGATAATTTTATCAAACACGATAAATTTCGACCAATAAAATGATCTGACTTTTCAAAAGTTTTATCTGTTAGATAGGACAAGCCATCTTTGACTCCCTGGCTTAATGGAAACAACGATTTTTGAGTTGTAAGATGCTCCCATTTGCGGATGTAATGCCAGTTGTTATCATAATAATGAAAACACACATCAATCCCATTGGTTTTAAACGCTTGGTTGACCATTCGGGCCGTTTCTAAATCGTCGAGAAAGAAGTTTAAAAACGCATAACTTTCTACACCGCCTTCTGGAACTGTTCTAAAAGTGACACCAGCTATACTTGATAATTCATCTCTGATAATTGTATAATGCTTTTTTTGAAGCGCTAGAAATTCATCCAATCGACTGAATTGTGCCACACCAACGGCAGCGTTCAATTCCGAAATACGGAAATTATATCCTAAAATTGGATGGGATTCTGCACCTCTATCCTTTCCTATGTGATCGTGTCCATGATCACTAAATTGATTTGCATGGGTATAAAATTCTTTATTGTTTGTAATAACCACACCCCCTTCGCCACAAGTCACTGTTTTTACAAAATCAAACGAAAAACAACCAAGGTCTCCAATGGTTCCAAGTGGTTTTCCTTTGTAGGTCCCTCCTATGGCTTGACAGGCATCTTCGATAAGAACTAAATTATGCAAATCACATATTTGCTTTAAAGCATCTAAATTAGCCATACTTCCACACATATGAACCGGCATTATTGCTTTTGTTTTTGGTGTAATTGCCGCTTGAACAGACTCAATATCTAAAGTTAAAGTATTGTCAATATCCACAAGAATCGGAACTGCTCCCAACATAAGAATGGCTTCAAAGCTTGCCACAAAAGTAAAGCATGGCATAATAACTTCATCACCAGAACCAATTCCTGCCGATGCGAGAGCTAAGCTCACCGCAGCGGTTCCACTTGAAAGGAGTTGGGCATGTTTCACATCAAAACGTGATTGAATGGCGTACTCTAATTCCTTCGCTTTCCAATGACCTTGACGCATACCGTCAAATCCATAGCGCATCAAAACACCACTATCTAAAACATCGTTTACTTCGTTTCGTTCGGCATCGCCAAAGAGTTCAAATCCAGGCATAAAAAGGTTTATTTAAATTCTATAATTGATTCATTTATAGGTTTGCGTACTTTATTCAACGTTCCAAACATATCATCTGAAGCACGGTAGCCTATTGGCATCACCAATACAGATCGTAAACCTTGTTCGTTAAGCCTAAAAAAACGATCGTATTCAACTGGGTCAAATCCTTCCATTGGACAGGCATCAATTCCCAGAGTAGCACAAACTGTGAGCATATTTCCCATAGCTAAATAGGCTTGTTTTGCTCCCCATTTAAAAACAGCATCGTCAGATTTCTGTTTGAAACTATTGATAACACTCGTTCGAAACGGATTCAATACCTCATCTGGTGTTTTATTTATAGAGATAATTCGATCAAAAAATGCTCTGATATAGGCTTCATCAATAGTTGTTTTTACACAAAAAACACACAAATGAGACGCCTGCCCTACTTGTTTTTGATTCATGGATAGAGGAACCAAATCGTTTAGAGTTAATTTATTGCTTACAATAAGTAACTTTACGGGTTGAAGTCCATAAGAACTAGCTGTTAAATTAAACGCATGTTTTAGCAACTCTATCGTTTCCTCAGGAATGATGGCTTCAGAATCAAATTTTTTAGTCGCATAGCGCCATTCAAGGGCTTTTATAATATCCATATGTTGAGATTTTTTTCAAAAGTATATAAATTTAGAGCGGTTTAATAAAAATTAGTCTTAATTATTGCTTAAAAATATATCTATAATTTTTTAAAAATAATTAGTAAAAGTATTTGATAGAACTAAAAACCCTTTTATATTTGCAGCCCATTGGAGAATTGGCAGAGTGGTCGAATGCGGCAGTCTTGAAAACTGTTGAGGGTCACACCTCCGGGGGTTCGAATCCCTCATTCTCCGCAAAAGAAATCCGAAACGAAAGTTTCGGATTTTTTGTTTGTTTAGGATTCTTTTAAAAGGAGCTTCTTTTTTTAAAGTAAGAAGTGTGCATTAAGAATTTCAGATTGTTATATTTGCTAGAGCTATTGTAATTTATTAACCAATAATACATACTCAAAAAAACAGTCAAATGAAGTGGAATGATGCTTTAAAAGATTTTGCTTTATATCTAAAAATTGAGCGTGGCATGTCCAAACATACCGTCAATAACTATACGTTTGATGTTCAAAAATTGGTGCACTATCTAGAAACACACCAAATGGAATTGTCCCCACTTCATATTACAACAGAACACATTCAAGGGTTTATCTATGAAATGGCCAAAGAGTTAAACCCACGGACCCAATCGAGACTCATTTCTGGCCTACGAAGTTTTTATGATTATTTGATCTTTGAAAATTATTGTGAGTCCAATCCTTTAGAACCCATTGAAGCTCCAAAAATAGGACGTAAATTACCCGATACCCTTTCGATTAAAGAAATTGATCGTATTGTATCAGCAATTAATTTAAGTAAACCACAAGGGGAACGCAACCGCGCCATTATAGAAACCTTGTACAGCTGTGGACTTCGTGTGAGTGAACTTACGGAATTGAAAATCTCCGATTTATTCTTTGAAGAAGGATTTATCAAGGTCACTGGAAAAGGCAACAAACAGCGCTTTGTTCCTATTGGTCCACTGACTCAAAAATACATCAATCTATACAAGGATCATGTCCGCGTACAGATGAAGATTGAAACGCCTTATAATGACACCTTATTTTTGAATCGTCGTGGAAAGCAACTCAGCAGAGCAATGATCTGTACTATTGTAAAAACTTTAGGAGCAAAAGCAGGAATTGAAAAAACTATTTCTCCACATACCTTTAGGCATTCTTTTGCGACTCATCTTCTTGAGAACGGAGCCGATTTAAGAGCCATTCAAATGATGTTAGGCCACGAAAGCATCACAACTACAGAAATCTATATGCACGTTGATAAAAGCCACCTAAAAGACGCTATGATGAAATTTCATCCTAGAGCCTAAAAAGCAGCTCGAAAGCTGCTTTTTTAATCACTATAAGTTTAATATTTATTTGGCAATATTCACTGCACGTGTTTCGCGAATTACCGTCACCTTAACCTGTCCAGGGTAGGTCATATCGGTTTGGATTTTTTGTGAAATCTCAAATGATAAATTCCCCGCTTTTTCGTCAGATACTTTTTCACTTTCGACAATCACACGAAGTTCCCGACCCGCCTGAATCGCATAAGCTTTTTGAACTCCACTAAATCCAAAAGCAACTTCCTCTAAATCTTTTAGACGTTGAATGTATGAATCTAGAACTTGACGTCGCGCACCTGGACGTGCTCCTGAAATTGCATCACATACTTGTACAATTGGGGAGAGTAAGGATTTCATTTCGATTTCGTCGTGGTGTGCCCCAATCGCATTACATACTTCGGAATTTTCACCATATTTTTCGGCCCACTGCATTCCTAAAATAGCGTGCGGAGTTTCCATATCGGCTTCGGCATCCGGTACTTTTCCAATATCATGAAGGAGTCCTGCACGTTTGGCCAACTTGGAATTAACACCTAATTCAGCGGCCATCACCCCACAAAGTTTTGCAACTTCTCTGGAGTGTTGCAACAGATTCTGACCATAAGACGAACGGTATTTCATTCGTCCTACGGTTTTAATGAGTTCTGGATGTAATCCATGAATTCCTAAATCAATCACTGTGCGTTTTCCAACTTCAATAATTTCTTGTTCTATTTGTTTTTTTGTTTTCTTGACAATTTCTTCAATTCGTGCTGGGTGGATACGACCATCTGTTACTAATTTATGTAATGATAAACGTGCAACTTCTCTTCGCACTGAATCAAAACACGATAATATAATCGCTTCGGGGGTATCATCAACAATAATTTCAACCCCAGTAGCAGCTTCAAGGGCTCTAATATTTCGTCCTTCTCGACCAATGATTCGTCCTTTGACGTCGTCTGATTCGATATTAAATACAGAAACACAGTTGTCAACTGCTTCTTCAGTTCCAATACGTTGAATGGTGTTAATAATGATTTTCTTAGCATCTTGCTCCGCTGTAAGCTTCGCTTCTTCCATGGTATCTTGAATAAAGACCATGGCATCATTTTTAGCTTCAGATTTCAAAGACTCTACCAGTTGATGTTTTGCATCTTCGGCTGATAAACCAGAAATCACTTCTAATTGAAGGATCTGACTTTT
>JGI26086J50260_1000694_pt1 | contig 20846 bp, 21 predicted proteins | sample SaaInl3SG_22_DNA_FD_50260 | JGI IMG/M metagenome (IMG submission 50260)
TAAAAAATATAGGGTGGAAAATAAATTTTTAGGCTAATGTACTGGTTTTCAATACTTTAAATTCACAAAAGTGGCTTTACTCTATTAACAAAGTCCATAAATTCGCCTACAAATTCAATTTTAAGTACCTTTAAAACACATAAAATAACGCTTTATTATGAAAAAAATGATCTTTCTCGTCGGCTTGAACTTGCTTTGGTTGAGTTGCCAACAGTCTCCATCTGAAAACAACACTGATGCCCAACTCATTCAAAAGGCTCAAAAAATTCACCTTAAAACAACAACTTTAGATACACATGACGATATTAATGTCAAAAATTTTACCGACAGCATAAACTATTCCCAAGACACGGACACTCAAGTAAACTTACCCAAAATGGAAAGTGGCGCACTGGATGTGGCTTGGTTTATTGTGTATACAGGTCAAGGAGACTTAAACGAAGAAGGGTATAAGAAAGCGACAGACAACGCCCAAGCTAAATTCGATGCTATTCACCGTTTAGTAAAAGAGTATGCGCCCAACAAAATAGGGCTTGCCACCTCCTCAAAAGACGTGGACAGTTTGAACAGATTAGGTAAAAAAGTAGCCATGATCGGTGTGGAAAACGCCTATCCTCTAGGTGAAGACCTCAACGAAGTCAAACGGTACTTCGATCAGGGTGCGCGCTATATGTCCTTGGCACACAACGGTCACAATCAATTTTCTGATTCCAATACTGGAGAATTCGACAATACAGCAAAACACAACGGAATTAGCGAGTTGGGAAAAAAAGTGATCGATTCTATGAATTACTATGGAATCATGGTGGACATTTCCCACCCCTCGGGAGCACGTGCACTCTCAGACCACCCCAGAATTTGGACGACGAACAACTGCAGTGGGTTAAAGAAAGTAGAGGGGTAGTACAAGCTGTTGCCTTAGCCAATTTTGTAAATAAAGAAAAACACACTAAACACCGAGCAGCAATAAAAACACTTGAAGATCCTTCAGACGAATCCGCATTGGCACAAATTAAAAAAGCACATCCACCGGTGAATGTTTCAGACTTTGTAGATCATATTGATTACATCAAAAATAAAATTGGTATTGACCACATAGGAATCAGCTCTGATTTTGACGGAGGAGGGGGAATTGAAGGATGGGAAGACGCTTCGAAAACTTTTAATGTAACCCTAGAAATGGTCAAACGAGGCTATACCGAAGAAGAAATCGCAAAAATTTGGAGTGGTAACTTACTGCGGGTTTTGGATGAAACCTCTGAAGTGGCTAAGGAACTTCAAAAAGGAGATTAAATAACAGCTTTATTTTACCTTACGCTGCAACCAACTGAGTACGTTCCCTATTCCAGAGCGTATCTCAGAGGTGGGAGAGGTAAAATGATTTACCATTATAGAGAAGACCAGGGTTTTGCCACTTTTGGTAATCAAATAACCAGAGAGATTATGGTTGTGTCTTAGAGTCCCTGTTTTTCCAAAAACCTGATCTACCTCATAAGCTTTTAATGTTCCTGAAACACCTCCTTTAGGAAAACGCTGAATGATCTGATCCAAGGAAGAAATCTTATGTATTTGTTTTAATACCGCCACAAGGGATCTAGGTGTAAACATATTGTAGCGCGATACTCCAGAGCCGTCCACCCAAACAAAGGGATCTGGAGACCAACGGGACCATTCGTTTTGTAGTGAATCAATTGCATTTTCTGCCAAGAAAACACCGTTGTTTTTTTGTGCGATCATAAGAAGCAACGCCTCCGCAATTCCGTTATCGCTATCTTGAAGTAAACCCTGAAAGAGAACCTCTTCCGCATTTGTGTAAAGGGGGGTCCAATTCACATACTCCTCGGCAGGACTTATCTTAATCTGTTTACCTACAGCTTGTCCCAGGAGGTTTACAAAAAGGGAGTCTGAAGTGATAAAAGGCCTATACAGCGTGTCGGTTTCTTGCAATTTGATCCGATTGATTTCAAATCGATTGGCGTTTCTAGTACGTAAAACCACAGGGGTTAAAGAATCGTTTTTTAAAGTAAATTCAAACCCTGATGGAAGTGTTTTAACCTCATTATTCACTTTTGTAATCCCAATAGCATTGCCGTAAATAGGAAAAGGGCTTCGCTCAGAAGCATAATAGTAGGAGTAGTCGTCCCAAGACCAACCGGGGCCTTGAGGTTTGGGGGTAGAAATGGGGGTAATGTATTCATAGTACTTCTCTTGATTAAAAAAGGCAGTCAATTTTGGATCAGGATAAAAGGGGTGAAGCAATAAAGGATATCCAGAGGATTTAAACTGAATCACAGAATCGTTTTTAACGGAATAAAACAAACTCGGTAGTGAATCAAAATGTTGTATCGCACCCAAATAAGTTAAGAGTTTGGTGTTCGAGGCTGGAGTCATGTATTTGGACTCATTGATTGAAACAAGGGGCTTAGGGGTTTCTAGCTCAGAAACACTTACTCCCACAAAGGCTTCTTTAAAGGCAGGAATCTTGCGCAGTTGTCTTTTTAGACGTAGCTCAAGGAGCGCTTGTCCATTACAAACGGAATAGGAAAGCAGTAGGAAAAAAACGTGTTTGCCCATAACAATAAAAGTAATAAGAGTTTTTTATTGAACCCCTAAGTTGCACCAAAAATGTATAAAAAGAGTGAGGCTCAGGTTCAGAGTGACATCACTAATTTACGCAGTACTATAGGTGCTATTCAAGGCAATATATGAACAACACTTGATGCCGAGCTTGCTGATGTGAATGCGGTAATTGCCCAACTACAAGTCAGCACCAAGTCCAAAAAACACATTCCTCCCAGGGGCCGGTTCATAATACCTCCCTCCAAATGCATTTAAACGAATGTTGTCAAAATAGCGCGTGTTAAAAAGATTGTTAATCCCCGCAAAAAAATCAAGATCAATACTCCCCAAAGAAATGGATTTACCCCCCTGTATCCTCACTTTTTGAAAGGCTTTAATCAAAACTTCATTGGCATTATCGGCATATAAACGCCCGACGTGTTCTCCGGTAAGTTGAAACTTCCAGTTTCCAGTAGTTGTGTGCCCCAGTTGGAGAAATAGCTGGCTGTTCGGAAGTCCTGGTAAGGCATTTTCTTGTTGGGTACTTTGTTCAAAAAAGCGATACTGGGCCTGGGTCATACTGGCCTGTAGCGCCCATTTTTCCCATCGGTAGGAGCCAAATACTTCTAATCCCCATCGTTCCGTAGCACCTGCGTTTCTATAAAACGATCTCCCTGGAAAAGCTTCTAACTCATACGGTAGAATTTCATTTGTACTTTCAATAAAAAAGACGTTGGCTTCCAGTCGCATTTTTGCCCACAACCCTTTCCATCCCATTTCGTAATTCAGTGCACGTGCAGGTTCCAATGCTAGGTTGAGTCCCTCCGCGCCACTTGGATTTGCGGACAGTTCGGACAATGCTGGCGTTTCAAAACTAGAAGAAAAATTCACATATAAACGCTTTTGAGATACCACTTCATAGCTCAATCCCACACTGGGATTTAACACTTGATAGACTTGATCTTCCAGAACCGAATCTGCTCCGAGACGTAAATCATCATAACGCAAACTTGTTCTCAACAATACTTTTTTCCATCGTACCTCATCCAAAAGATAAATTCCCAAACTGCCAAAACTTTCTAATTGAGAAAAACTTAAGGTTCCCTGAGTTCCATTGAGGTTGAGATACCGATCACGTTGATCTGCCTGTTGCGCTGTTTCCAAACCCAACTGCCATCTGTGGTTGTTTTGCTCGTAGTTCAATCGGGTTCCAAAACCAAAATAATTCCGAGAAAGGTCAACGATTCCACCGTTTTCAAAAGGGAGCTTTCCATAAAAATCACGGAAAGTATAAAAGCCATAGGTATCTAGCTTCCACTCAGATCCCCAGTCTTGTTGCCAACGAAGACCGGCTTTAAATTGATCCACACTTTCATAAGTGTCGTACTCCACATTGCGTTGCCTTGCTTGTCTCCAATCTGCTTGAGTGTCTTGCAAACTTATCCCTCCCGCATCTTCAGCTCTAGGGCTATCGGTATAATTCAATTGAAGCTGTATGCTGGATTTAGGACTCAGGGTCTGTTTGATTTTGGCATTAAAAAGATTTTGTTCAAAGCCACTATATTGGCGAAAACCATCCGTTTTTGTCCTGTTGGCATGAATTAGAGCTGTTGTATTCTCTCCTTGAATTGAAATATGCGTCTGAAACGACTGAAATCCATAAGCCCCAAAACGGCTTTGCAGCTGAACGGTTTCTTCCTCTAACTCATCTAAAGTATTGAGGTAAATAACGCCTCCCGAAGCGTTACCATACAGACTTGCCGATGGGCCACGAAGAACTTCAAAACTTTGTAGCAAGCCTAAAGGAATATTGTCTAACTGCCCCTGACCGTCTGGTGTGGTCTCTGGAATACCATCTACGATGATTTTGATACCCCGAATTCCAAAAGCTGCTCTTGCTCCAAAGCCCCGTAAAGAAATTCTCAAATCTTGGGCGTAATTATTCGCGTTTTGGGTAAATAATCCTGGAATTGAAACCAAATATTCTTGTAAAGAAAGCTGTTGGTAAATGTTTTGAGATTCAATCACGGATTGTACACTCAAAGAAAATGGAAGTTGATTTCGGGGAGTGTCTGTTTTAGGTGCTTCCAGAGCGATTTCGTTTAAGGTGATTGTTGTAGAGGCACTATAATTCTGAGCCTGTACTGTGGAAATTATAAAAAAGGATGATATCAATACAAAGGTCTGCCAAAAATTACCTTTCNAATACCTCTCCATAGCTCGTTATCTTTAAATTTGTGCTAAGATAAACAATTATGTACCTCTCAGAAGTAGAAGAAATTATTGCCTATGTGGTCTGTATTGCAATTGTCATTGGGTTTGGAGTAAGTACCTATATGGAAATTAAAAACACCATTGCTGAAGAAAAACAAAAACAGGCTGAAAAAGAAGAAAACGAAACCAAAATTAAAACCTTGATTACATACCTAAACTCTAAAAAGAAATTGATCGACAGCCTTGCCCAAACCAAAAAAGCCCTAGAAGAAAAAAAGAATAAAAAATAANNCTTACATTTGTACCTACAACAGTTGTAATAAAAATTTTATGCAAAAAGTATTTCATGCCTCATCCTCACGGGGAGAAGCAAACCACGGTTGGCTCCACGCAAAGCATTCGTTTAGTTTTGCCAATTATTTCAATCCGGATCGGATTCAATTTGGGGCACTTCGTGTCTTAAATGACGACACCATTGCTCCAGGTATGGGGTTTGGAACCCACCCTCATAATAACATGGAAATCATCACTATCCCCTTAGAAGGCGCTTTAGAACACAAAGACAGTATGGACAACGTCGGGATCATAGAAGCCGATGAAATTCAGGTGATGAGTGCAGGGACGGGAGTCTCACATAGTGAGTTTAATAAAAACAAAGACCTTGCGGTAAGCCTACTTCAGATCTGGATTCTTCCTAAAGCACAAAANGTTACCCCTCGTTACGACCAAAAAAACATCAAAGAGCTCAAAAAGGTAAATGNGTTGTACCCAGTTGTTACTCCTGATCCCAAAGCGANAGGCATGTGGATTCACCAAGACGCTTGGTTTCATATGGGTGATTTTGACAAGGCTACCGAACTAGAGTATCGCATCCATAAAAAAGGGAATGGTGTCTATGCCTTTTTGATTGAAGGAGCGGTAGAAATCGATGGTGAAAACCTTGAAAAAAGAGATGCATTAGGGGTTTGGGATACCGATCACTTTACCTTGAAAGCCCATCCTCAAAGCCGAATATTATTAATTGAAGTTCCAATGCACTAATAAAATGACAGAGCTTTCCGCACAAGATCTCCTCAAACATATTGAAAACAAAATTGCTGAAGGAGCGTATAAAGACAGCGTACACAAAATTACGTTGATCACAACAAGAGATGTCATTCGCACAATTCTGAATACAGAGTTTTAACACTTCTACTGTCTTTTTTCATCTTCTTTTTTGAATTGCTTTTTCTAAAAAGTCAAATCTTGATTTGAAAGTATCGTGTTTTCTTATCTTTACTACTTCTTAATTTATTCAATGGAATTAATTCCCAGTGCAGGACTTTCGCTAGCTTCTTTATTTCGTGGCTTACTCGGGATGTGTGTCTTGATTTTTGTAGCTTATCTTTTTAGTAATAACCGGAAGGCTATTGCTTGGAAAACAGTAGGAATCGGTCTGCTTATTCAAGTGGTTATTGCCATAGGAGTCTTAAAAATCCAATGGGTGAAGCGTGTTTTTGAGGCTCTAGGAAATTTCTTTATCAAGGTTTTAGAATATACAGGTGAAGGAACAAAAATGCTATTAGGTCAATTTGGAAATACAGAAACTTATGGTTTTATTTTCGTCTTTCAAGCCCTGCCTGTCATCATTTTCTTTTCCGCTTTAAGCTCCATACTGTACTATTTTGGTGTCATCCAGAAAGTTGTGGGTTTACTAGCTTGGCTTCTTACAAAAATTTTCAAAATTTCTGGTGCGGAAAGTCTCTCTGTGGCTGGAAACATCTTTCTAGGTCAGACTGAAGCACCGCTGCTGATTAAGGCCTATTTAGAAAAAATGAACCGTTCGGAAATNTTCCTTGTCATGGTAGGAGGAATGGCTACNGTAGCNGGTAGTGTCTTGGGTGCCTATATTGGTTTTCTCGGAGGAGACGATCCTGTCCAACGCTTGGAGTTTGCCAAAAGTCTCCTCGCAGCCTCTGTGATGGCAGCTCCTGGAGCAATTGTAATTGCAAAAATTATCTATCCTCAAACGGAAGATATTGTCGGAGACATTTCTATTTCCAATGATAAAATTGGCTCCAATTTACTTTCTGCCATTTCTATAGGGACTGGAGAAGGAATCAAAATGGCCGTCAACGTNGGCGCCATGCTNTTAGTTTTTATTGCATTGATNGCTATGTTGAGTAGTATTTTTTCTGGTTTTGGTGATTTAATAGGGATCAACAGTTGGATTGCAGCCCATACGGTATATGACAGTTTTTCTATCGAATTTTTATTAGGGTATTTATTTGCGCCTTTGATGTGGATCATCGGAGTGGCCACAGAAGATATTGCGCTTATGGGTCAACTATTAGGGGTCAAACTNGTGGCTAGTGAATTTGTGGGCTACACCCAATTGGTAACACTTAAAGACGGCATGAGTGCTACCCATTTCACCTATCAAAAATCGGTGATTATGGCTACCTATATGCTTTGTGGGTTTGCCAACTTTGCCTCGATTGGGATTCAAATTGGAGGGATTGGAATCATCGCTCCAAAAACCAAAAAATTATTAACCGAACTCGGGTTTAAAGCTATGGTAGGTGGATCTTTAGTTTCTCTAATGTCCGCAACTATTGCTGGGATTATTTTAGGATAAACTTAGAGAGCAATAACCTTGATTTTTTTCCATATTTTGACCAGTAAAAATCCTGAAACTAATGCTAATCCCAATAGAGGAAAGGCTAAATTATAGTTCCCATAGATAAAATATCCGGTACAGAACATGGTACTGTAAATCATTACACAACCTAACAACATGGCTATTATTCCTGACGGAACACTCCACACATGCTGGTCATCAACAAGATCGATCGATTCCTTTTTAGCACCTTCAACGATTTTTGTCCATCCAGGACCTCCTGCTTGTGTTTTTTTGTAAAACGAACGCAATACCGAGGTGTCCTCTGGTGGGGTAATAAAGGTTACTAGTACCCATAAACTTGTGGTAACTGCTACGACAAAGGGGAACTCTGCCCAAGCTGGAAAAACTCCTTCNGCTCCAAAAAGACTTGTCTTTACTGAAGGTATGGTCAAAATCAGAGAAANTAGTCCTGAGGCGACCATTGCAGTGATTTCACTCCATGCGTTGATCCTCCACCAAAACCATCTTAAGATAAAAATAAGCCCAGTCCCTGCTCCAAAAACTAGTAACAAATTGAACAACTGCATCGCATTTTGAAGTAACAAAGCCAACAGTGTACTTAACACCATAAGCACTACCGTCGAAATTCTTCCGACAGCAACCAATCTCTTCTGAGAAGCTTCAGGATTGATTTGGGTTTGATAAAAATCGTATACAATATAAGAAGACCCCCAATTCAATTGAGTAGATATCGTACTCATATAGGCAGAAATCAAAGACGCCAATACCAAGCCCAAAAGTCCAGTCGGAAGTTTGGTTAACATGGCAGGATACGCCAAGTCGTTTCCTAACTTATCTGCGGTAATATTGGGAAAGGCTTCTTGAATACTAGCCAAATCAGGGAATACAACAAGGGATGCAAGGGCTACTAAAATCCAAGGCCATGGACGTAAAGCATAATGCATGATATTGAAAAAGAAGGTTGCCCCTATGGCGTGATTTTCGTCTTTTGCAGCAAACATACGTTGTGCAATATAGCCTCCTCCTCCAGGTTCAGATCCAGGGTACCACGAACTCCACCATTGTACTGCAAGGGGAATGATCAACAAGGTAATTAACGCCTCACGATTTCCAAAATCGGGAAGAATTGAAATTTTACCTACTACATTTTCATTGGCCAATAAAGCCTCTATACCTCCTACTTCGGGAATGTTTACCAAATATACCGCAGCACCAACTGCGCCTCCCATGGCAACAAAAAACAAAATAACATCGGTATAAACCACTCCTTTAAACCCTCCAATAGCACTAAAGGTTACGGTTACCAATCCTGCTGAAAGGACTGTTTGCCATGGCTCAAGACCCAACATAATTCCTCCGATTTTTATCGCAGCCAAGGTCACTGCCGACATGGTAATCACGTTAAAAATGATTCCCAAATAAATGGCTCTAAATTTTCTTAAAAACTTTGCAGGCTTTCCACCATAGCGCAGTTCATAAAATTCTAAGTCTGTTTTTACATTGGATTTACGCCACAGTTTAGCATAGACAAAAACAGTTAAAAGCCCCGTAATCAGAAAGGCCCACCAGACCCAATTTCCAGAAACTCCATTGGTCCGAACAATATCGGTCACCAAATTTGGAGTGTCTGTAGAAAAGGTGGTTGCGACCATAGATAGTCCCAAAAGCCACCAGGGCATACTCCTACCCGATAAAAAATATTGATTCGCACTCTTTCCAGATGATTTTGAAACATAAATCCCAATTCCCAGAGAGATCACAAAAAATAATAAAATTATAAGCCAGTCAAAAGTAGCAATTTGCATAAATCAATTCATTTTGGTTTGATTAAAGGTAAATAAAAAACAAAAGGGTACATTAATTTGTTGTTAAAACACTTGAGTTTCACCTGATTTCCTCCTAGGTTTGTTAAAAAATAGTTGCAATGATTGCATTTGGGAAATCCCTTTTCATGTTTTTTCTTCTCGGTTTTGGACTCGTTTGGGGACAAAACTCTAAGGAATTGTCTGATCCTCCCAAGTTCATTATTGCCTCACCTAAAGAAAAANCTCCAAGTTTAATANTTCCTAAAAAGAAAAAATCCTTTCTCTCAGAAGATTACTTCAATCCTCAGATAGAGTTTAAAGACCCTAAAAGGGATATTGAAAATCCANGCTTACTTTTTGGTGAAAACGAACAGTTTCTGGATCCTGGAAAACGATATGAAAACAGACTNAACAGAAAACCTGAAAACGAGAAAAATCCCAATCAATTTAAATCCGATCAATATTTAGGAGACTTTCGCAATAATGGGAAGTTTGTTCAAATCGCTGTACGTGACCACGAATCTCCTGACGGCGATTTGATCCGCATCATGCTCAACGATAAAGAAGTCGTCCCGCGGGTCTTGTTGCAAGAACGCTTTAAAACTATTGCTATCGACTTACAAATAGGCTTTAATAAAATCGATTTTGTTGCCTTAAATCAAGGCACATCGGGTCCTAATACTGCAGAAGTACGTGTTTTTGACGATGATGGAAAACTAGTGGGTTCCAATCGATGGAACCTCGCTACAGGAGTCAAGGCGACTTATATCATTGTAAAAGAGAAATAAAATTATCCTTCGTACACTTCCAGCATTCCTTTAATAAAGACGTCTACCTCTTCCAAGGTTCCTGTACTCACTCGACACCAGTCGTAAAAAGGTGGAAATGGTCTGCCAATTCGCACCCCTTTTTCCAACATCTTTGGTCCAAGCTCACGGATGTCTTTTTTTGAATGGAAAAACACAAAATTGGTGTGCGAAGGCACATATTCCAGTTTTAGGTGGTCCAAAAGGGTATAGATTCTATTTTTTGCCTCTTTATTTTTTGCTAAAGAAAACTGGTAAAAAGCATCATCCTGAAGCGCTTCTTTTGCAGCTTCGACTGCTAGGACGTTACTCATAGCTACAATGTTTTTTCTGATTTGGACTGCAAGTTCAGGCTTGGCGATCAAATAGCCTACTCGTAGGCCTGCCATACCATAGACCTTTGAAAATGTTTTAGACACAATCACATTATCTCCTCGTTTTACGGCTTCTACCATACTAGGATAATTTGGTGTTTCGATAAAGTCGTAATAGGCTTCATCAGAAAATACTATTGTTTTCTGACTCGCTGCATTGCAAAAGTCAACGAGTTTTTTCGCAGGGACAAGGGTTCCCGTTGGGTTGTTGGGATTGCATAGGAAAACCAACTTGGTCTTCGGTGAAATCCGATTTTCAATTTCATCCAAATCATAGCCCTTGTCTGCACCTACTGGAACCCAGTTTACCGTAGCGCCCCATTGCTTGGCATAATCCATCATCGCCAAGAAAGTAGGTTGTCCAGAAATTATTTCACCTCCATGAGAAGCAAAAGTGAGGCCCGCAATCTTTAACCCTTCAGTTGAACCTCCTGTCACGATAATCGACTCGGGGTCTACCCCGTGTTTTTTTGCTAAAATAGAGGCCAAATCATCCGAATATGCGTAAGGATATCGACAACCGTGCACAAAGGAATTTATAATCCGCTCTTGAACCCTTTTGGAAGGGCCATAAGGGTTTTCATTAGAACTCAATCGGATGACGGGTTCTAAGGTTCGTGGATGAAACGCTCTTTTTTGCTGTGCCGTCAAAAGAGTAGGGGGTGCCAAGAGCAACCCACCAATCCCCATAGATGAGCGTAACCAATCTCTACGTGTCTGCATGCTTTATGTTTTTTTTCAAGTTGCCTTTTTTTTAAAACAATTCAAAGTTTTTGATGGAAAAATATCTCTTAATACTCACCATAAAAGTCCTTACCTTTAGTGTTCAAAGAAATTTCTGTCTTATTTCAATATGGCCATCTGGATTGCTTCCTTAGAATCATTTTTACAATATATCATTAGCCCTTTGGAATGGGTAATGCTTCTTGCAGTGATTGGTGGTGGCCTTTACCTCAGTTTTCACAGCAAAGGCTATCCTTTACTAAAAATCAAAACTGCTTTTCAACTTCTTTTTTCTAAAGAACAAAACAAGGGAATTTCGCGTTTTCAAGCGCTTTCTGCAGTACTTGCGGCTACAGTAGGTCTTGGAAATATTTCTGGAGTTGCTATTGCGATTCACATGGGTGGTCCTGGGGTCTTGGTCTGGATGTGGGTTACCGCATTAATAGGAATGATCATCAAATTTTACTCCTGTTCATTAGCTGTTCAACTCAGACAAAAAGATGCTGATGGCTCCCCTCTTGGCGGTCCCATGTACTATATGCAAATCGGTATAAAAAAATGGGGGAAACCATTGGCCATTTGGTTTTCAATAGCTGGACTTTTTGGGGTACTTCCCGCCTTCACTGCCAATCAATTGACCCAAACGTTTATGGATGTAGTACAGCCCGATTCTTATATACTTCTCGGTGATTTTCAGTGGAAATTGATTTTGGGGATTTTTCTTTCCATTGCTAGTGCTTTTGTGATTTTTGGGGGGCTGCAATCTATTGTAAAAGTCACCTCTAATCTAGTTCCACTTATGGTTGGTTTATACTTTTTTCTAGGTCTTTATATGTTGCTTTCCAATTCGGAGCAAATTCTACCCACTTTTGGACTAATCTTTTCCAGCGCTTTTGACTTTCAAACAGCGGTTACTGGGGGATTTTGGGGATTGGTAATTTTAGGTGTGCGTCGTGCTGTATTTTCCAATGAAAGTGGTGTAGGAAATGCACCCATGTATCACGGACAGTCTCAGAGTTCAAAAGGAACTGACGAGGGGTTGGTTGCCATGTTAGGCCCCTTACTCGATACCGTTTTGGTGTGCACCATTACTGGACTAGTCGTTATCATTAGTGGCGCCTATCAAGTGGAAGGACTCAATGGTATCGTGCTCACACTAGAGGCCTTCAGGCGCTTGTTTTTTGGTTTTGGTGATGAGCTTCTTATGCTTATGGTTTTTGTTTTTGGAATCTCTACCTTGTTTACTTATTCTTATTATGGTGTAAAATGCTTTGGATACCTTACCAAACTTAAGTGGGGCAACCTTTACAACTATTTTTATATCGGAAGTATTATCTTTTCTGCTTTGGCCACCGTAGAAGTTGTTATTGGCATCATTGATCTTGCTTTTGCGCTTATGTGTATTCCAAATATGATAGCGCTAATCTACCTGTCTCGTCATGTAAAAAAAGAAATGAAAGAACGCAAATGGTTGCACTAAACCCTCTTAATTACGAATTACTCTAAACTTGGTGGCCCAGGGAGAATTCGAGGTTTGTAGGGTTTTGACTTTTTGTTTTTCTGATAATCTTCTTTAACTGCTTCTACCAATTTTGGATTTTTGTACAAATCTGCCATGGTCATCGAAAGCGCTTTTGCAGCATAAATCATTCCTTTATGCCCAATTGACATTCCTGTACAAGCCACAACGGCCCAGGAGTGCCAAGGGCCTCCATTTGCAGCTACAGTAGCTGACATTCGAATGGTGGGAACAACTTGACTCACATCTCCCACGTCTGTGGAACCTCCCTGTGCAGGAAGGGTTTCCTGTAAGGGAGTGACCTTTCCGTTAATTCCTAATTGTGGTTTTCCCGCTTCTTTTAGAATGGCATTTGCATAGGCAATTTCATCTTTGCTATAGGATATTTCTCCTAAGGACTCTAAGTTATTTTGCATGATTTCCGCCCCTGTTCGGTTGACCAAAATTTCGTAAATCCCAGAAATCAGTTTCGTTTCATATCGGGTTCCTGTCATCAGTGCTGCTCCTTTTGCGATATTCAAAGCACGTTCGTAAAGCACATCTACCTGTTCCACGCTGTTCTCTCTGAGACGGGTCCAAATTTTTGCGTAATCAGGAACGACGTTTACCACATCTCCCGCTTTTTCGATTTGATAATGAATCCGTGAAGTTGGTAAAATATGCTCTCTGTAGTAATTTAATCCCGTAGTATAAAGTTCCATAGCATCCACTGCACTATTACCATTCCAAGGATCTGCTGATGCGTGTGAGGTGTCTCCATAAAACATGACCCGAAAGTCGACCAAAGATTTACTGGTTTCCGTCCCAGATATGATGTTGTCTCCAGGATGCCAGTCCATACAAACATCCAGTTGATCAAAAACACCCGCTCTAACCATCCATACTTTTGCAAAAATGGTTTCCTCGGCAGGAGTTCCATAAAAAATAACGGTTCCTTTAAGGGTTCCTTTTTCTATCTGTTCTTTGATTGCTATTGCAGCTCCCAGACTGGCAGTCCCAAATAGATTATGTCCACAACCGTGACCTGCACCGCCGGGAATACGGGCTTCTTTTTTGGGTTGTCTTTTTTGTGAAATTCCCGCATTGGCATCAAATTCTCCTAAAATTCCAATAACAGGTTTGCCAGAACCGTACTTGGCCATAAAAGCCGTAGGAATGTCCGCTACATTTTCTGTTATTTCAAATCCATTTTCACGGGCGTAATCCTTTAAAAGTTGTGATGAGGTAAACTCTTCTAAGGAGGTCTCCGCAGCCTCCCAAATTCCATCGCTTATTGTGGTTAGCCGTTCTTTTTGATTCTCAACTGAAGTTTGAATGTCTTTTTTGATGGTTTTCAAGTTTTGCGCTTGAAGTGANCCTAATACCATAAAGACCACTATTCGAAGAATAAGATTTTTCATTGTTCTATTAATTTGATTACTATTTTATTTTTTAGGTATCGTTAATGCTAAAGTTATTAAAATTACGGCTCCAATCGCATAAGGCCAATCGATAAATGACAATTTTGTAAACATAATCCCCACCACTATAGAGCAAAGTAGTGCTCCTAAGGCCAATATAATTTTAAGCACCCAGCGTGTTTTCATCATTAGTTTTTATCTAATTTACATAATTGCGAGTAAAACTTCTTTATTTTTGACTATGGTTCGGGTTTATCTCATTGGTGTATTCATTTTAGTAGTTGCCATACTAGCCAACTTTGTGGCTTCAAAGCTTCAATTGATAACCTGGTATGATTTTCTTAAAGGCCTTACCACTTCTTCAAATTACTGGGACGGTATTCGCATTAAAGACGGCCTTTGGCTTTTCGTTGCATATCCTTTTATCTTAGGTTTAAGCGCCCTTGTGGGAGAGCTTTTCTGTACAAAAATTTTAAATCTATAAACTTATGACAAGTAGCGTGATCTATTTAGGTGACCTTAGAACAGAAGCCACACATAGGGCTTCCAAAAACAATTTCATCACTGATGCTCCCTTGGACAACCAAGGAAAAGGTGAGGCTTTTTCTCCAACAGACACTGTAGCAACAGCTTTGGCGTCATGTTTATTGACCATCATGGGAATAAAAGCTCGGAGTTTAGAAATTGATCTCAAGGGAAGTACCGCTGAGGTAACTAAAGTGATGGCAAGCAATCCCCGAAGAATTAGTGAAATTCGTGTGATTGTAAATCTATCCCAGCGTTTTGATACTAAAACACAAACCCTTTTAGAGCGCGCTGCACTTACTTGTCCTGTTTCGTATTCGCTTCATCCCGATTTAATTCAAAACATTTCTTTTAACTGGCCTTCGTGAATTTTTTTTTCGTAAAAAAAACGAGACTGTAAATCAATATTCCTATCGGTCCCAGCATAAAAGTACACAACAAAGGTAGTACTATCAATATGTGTTTAATTTGAAACTTTTGACTGTGCCGAATCATCCAAGTCCCTACCCAAAAGTCAAACGCTAAATAGTGCAGCCAGCCCGCTGCTGCAGATTCAGGAGTAGCATTTTTAAATAAAACAACAATCCCTTCCAAACTAGAAAAATCAGCCTCTGCTAGCCCTCCAGATACAATGATGAAATAAGTGTAAAAAAAACTAATTCCCAAAGGGATCCATGGAAACGAAATTAATGGTTTCGAGACCTTACTTTTTGGAAAAAAAAGAATCGCTGCCCATGCAACTAAAATTAAAGTATTACACAGATTGAAAAAAAGGGTTGTCATTAAATAAGAAATTTATCGTGACTACCAAAATAGTATTTTTAATTTAGAGGAGGAATTATGCTACTATTTAGAAACATCAAAGGGGATCGAATCGATCCCGTAAAACATACCCTGGAGGTGATAAAAAATTATCCCTATGCAGAAATCCATATTGGTACAGACTCTCAAAACATCAACAAAGAAACACGATACACAACGGTTATTGCCTTCCGGCTAGGCACCAGGGGAGTGCATTATATTTTTAGTAAAACCACCTCAAAAATCATCAGAGACATGTGGACCCGTCTTTGGAAAGAAGCAGAGTTTAGTATTGATGTAGCAGAATGGTTAACTCAAAAAATTCCTCTCAAAGTACAAATTGACATGGATTACAATGGCGATGAAAACTATCAATCACATAAGCTAATTGCAGCAGCAAAAGGATGGGCAAATTCATTGGGATATAAGGTAAATGTAAAGCCCAATAATCAAATCGCAACACGTGCTGCAGATTATCATTGTAAGTAAAACTAGGGTGTTCGAAACACTTGAGTAAAATACGCGATACTGTCTTTTGAAAAGGCTATGCCCACACCCAATTCTTCAAAGTCGCCAATCATATTTGAATAATGCCCAGGAGAGTTTCTCCAACCTTCAACAACGCACTCAGAAAGTGCGTCTACAGAACGAGTATCCCCACATCCGTTGACGTTTTCAAACCAAGGCACCTTCCCAATATTCTCTGCAATGCTAGTCCACGCAAAGCTTAGATCGTCTGCCCGGTCTGAAGGAGATTTGTTTTCATGATCTACATGATCAAAGAAATTGAAGGTGATCATATTTTCGCTGTGTAACCTTGCGAGTTGATCCATCTCATCGTTTTGAACCAGATCTGTCAACCCTTTTGTTCTCCGTATTGCATTGGTTTTTTTTAAAATTTGTTCTTCGATTTGTTCCTCTATACTAGATTCAATAGGTGCGTCCTCGTCCAAGTCTTGATCGCAAGAAAACAATGAAATCATAATAAAAAACAAAAGCATTTTTTGAAAAACATTTAAAGGATTCATAAGCAGACATTTCGCTTAAAAATACAAATTTAGCCTATCTTTATAATGGTAAAATTAACTTTATATTATGCATTTTGCAATCATAGCTCCTCCCATTCCCAGTAAAAAATGGAAGGAGAATTTTGAACGAATTGCTCCCCATATTCCTCTAGTCATTGGTTTGGAAACCCCTCAGCCCGAAGAAGTGGTTTGTGCCATGGTATGGAAGCAGCCCAAAGGCGCACTAACCCAATTTAAAAATCTAAAACTGATTTTTTCTATGGGCGCGGGAGTTGACCATGTCCTTTCCGATGAAACTATCCCCAAGCATATCCCTGTATGCCGAGTTATCGATCCACAGATGGCCTTCTCCATGAGCAATTATATCCTCATGGCACTTTTAAACCATCATCGCTCATGGTATGAATTTCAAGCCGCACAAGAGAACAAACACTGGGCACAATTTGAATATGTAGAACGTCCAGTAAAGGTGGGTGTATTGGGAATTGGACATTTGGGAATGGATGCCGCCAATAAAATACATCATTTGGGATTTCCTGTCCTTGGTTATTCTAATTCTCCTAAAAAAACAGTTTTTCCTTCCTATTCTGGTGATCAGTTTGAGGCCTTTATAAGTCAGATAAACGTACTTGTTTGTACTGTCCCATATACCTCAAAAACTCATGGTATGTTGAATTATCAGCTCTTTGAAAAATTTAAAGAACCTACCTACCTTATCAATGTTTCAAGAGGTGCTGTTCAAGTGGAAAAGGATATTGTAAAAGCCTTAAATAAGGGNCTGCTATCCGGTGCATTTTTAGATGTTTTTGAAGAAGAACCCCTTCCCAAATCAAGTCCTTTGTGGACGCATCCCAAAGTAAAAATCACCCCGCACATTGCAAGTTTAACCTATCCCAAGGAGAGCACTTATCAAGTGTTAGACTGCTTTGACCGCCTTGAAAAAGGATTGCCTTTGCCCCAACAAGTGAGTCGTGAGAAAATGTATTAATCTTGTAGGATTCGCTCTGAAATCCCACTGACGTCAAATCGAACAGGGTCAGTCACTTCAATCCCAGTCTTTTTAGAAAGGTCAATGATGAACTCTTTGGCCTGTGCTTCAGACAACATACTGGTATTGGCACAAATTCCTATGACTTTTGCCTTTGGATAGGTGCCTACCACCGTTGCTAGTGCTTCGTTTAAAGCAATAAACGCATTGAGATCTGGAATGTTAATGTGCTCTGGACTTCGTAAAGTCTTCTTGTCTGCGCGTATGCAAAGGACTAAATGTGTGGGACAGCTTCCTCGCATTAATGGTAGTGTTGCAGAGCTCCCCGGGTGCAATAATGATCCTTGACCTTCTACAATTACAATTTCATTTGCTGCTGCCTCCATTACGATTTGCTCTACAGCGCCACAGGCATGATCTAATTTATACGCATCCAAAGGAATCCCTTTGCCCATAAGGGTAATTCCAATTTGTCCTGTAGCTATAAACCCTACATTGACTTTTCTTTTCAAAAGATCTTCATATAATTCTAACCCAGAGGTCATCTTTCCTACTGCCATATCGGTACCGATAAAGAGTACACGTTTATTCGTTAAAGAGGCTGCTTTGCCAGTAGCTATCTCAGGTATGAATTGAGGGACTCGTACATCCCATATCCATTGGGTTTGTGGGTTTTTAATTTTGTGTCCCCAACTTGGGACTAATAAATCGTGAAGTCCATTCACAATACTCAATCCTGCTTCTAGAGCTTGTTCAATAATAGGGTTCCAAGATGCTGGGATTCTTCCGCCTGAAGGAGCAATCCCTAATACCAATACTTCAGCACCTTGCTCAATGACAGCATTAAGATCTTCATATATGGGAATCTCTCTTGTAATATCCAAAAAATCGCTCATGAATTTCCCTGCACAAGACTTATCTACTACCCCTACAATGGGATTTTTCAAATACCGTACGACACCCATTCCCATTTTACCATAATCACTATCGATATGGTCTTCCATGTATACGGCAACTTTTAATTTAGGATCTAGCATAAAATTCTTCTTTTAAAGTGGCACCATGCCCAGGAACTTCTCCGGGTAAAGTAATCCCTTCTACCATAGGGGCTCCTTCAGCAGGATCTGGGGCCAGATTGTAATGAGAGTCCAAGTCGATGTGATCTATCCCTCCTGTTAGCGCTGCTGCTGCTGCAATTGCTACAGAAGATTCACTCATACAACCAATCATGGTTTTTAATCCATGAGCACGAGCTGTGGCAATAATTCGGACTGCCTCTGTAATTCCTCCACACTTCATTAGTTTCATATTCACCCCATCTACATGTGCAGCGAAATTGGGAATATTTTCTGAAAAACGACATGACTCATCTACATAAATAGGAAGCGGTCGTTTTTCAAAAAGTTCTTTTAATCGATCTTCTTCTCCTTCTTTTAATGGCTGTTCTATATAGTCCACTTTACGATCGGCAAGCCATTGCATCATGTGCTTTGCATCTTGTACACTCCAACCTCCGTTGGCATCCACTCGAATTTTAACGTTGTAGTTCTGGGTACTTTTCACAACCTCGTCAAACATGGCTTTGTCCGCATCCAATCCTTCGGGGGAGCCCAACTTGATTTTTAGCGATTTTACAGTCGTTCCTTCTAAAAGAAGAGGAACCCGTTCTCTGACAACCTCGGGTGGATTAATCCCTATAGTTACCGATGTGGGCGTATGGGCTTTTGGAAAACCCAACATTTGATAAAGTGGCATCCCTGCTTTTTTAGCTGTCCAATCCCATAATGCGATGTCCAAGCCTACATAGGCACATGGGGGGATTTGTAGCTGTCTTGCTCGATCGTAAAGCGCATGAATAGATACCTCATCTATGCCCGTTGCAATAAATTGTTCTAGTGCTTGTTGAACTGCTTCTGGTGTATCGGCGCCTTCTGTCTCCCCAGGTGCCGCCTCTCCCCAACCTACAATACCCTCTTTTTCGTAACGGATAAATACATTTTCTGAATGGTAACGTACCCCCCGACTTATTGCTAAGGGAAAACGTTTCTTAAGCGCTACCTTATGAAAGCTTATCTGCATGCTTGATTTTTAATTTTAAATTTAGTTTTATTTTACTTTTTAAATTGAAGAAAAGCATTCCATTTGACTATTCCTTTTTTGTTTCTTGATTTTTTTCTTGTATTTTTTACTCCATAGGTACAAAAAAATGGGTTGCTAAAATCCATACTCAAAAAAACGGATTTTTATTTATTTGATTTCATCTTTTGAAATTAATTTTTTACTCAATTCTTCCAAAGAAATTCCTCTTGTTTCTGGCATCATAAAATGAACAAAGGCAAGTTGTAATACCATAAAGAAAGCAAAAATAGAAAACACCACTCCTGCTCCAACACTTGCAAATAATAGGGGGACGAATGAAGGAATGAGCGCCGCCAACACCCAGTGGACACTTACTCCAAAAGCTTGCCCTGAATTTCTAAGGTGATTGGGGAATATTTCAGAAATAAATACCCAAATAACGGCTCCCTGTCCAATGGCATGTGATGCAATAAAAAGGAAAAGGAAAAGGGGAATCAATAAGCCTCCCCACTGAAAGAAAAAAGCACATGCTACCAAACTCAATGAGATAATATATCCAAAGGAACCATAATACATTAAATTTCTGCGTCCTTGTTTGTCAATTAGGGCAACCCCAATTAAAGTGAAAATCAAATTGGTAACCCCAATACCTATTGTACTAAGTAAAGAAGTACTTGCTCCTAAACCTCCTTCTTCAAAAATTCTTGGGGCATAATATAAGAATGCATTAATTCCAGAGAGCTGATTGAAAAAAGCAACCAAAAACGCAAGCTTTAAAGGAAAGCGGTATTTTTTATCAAGGATCGACTCGTTTTGGTCGTCCTCAGCACTTTGTTGTATCTCTTTTACCAATTGATCAAAAGTTCCTTCAGGGTCTATTTGATCATAAATACTCCTCGCCTTATCCAAAGCGCCACGTGTAATTAGCCAACGTGGACTTTTGGGAATTCCAAAACAGAGGGCGGTATAGAGCACTGCTGGAAAGGCTTCAACGCCCATCATCCATCGCCAAGCATTTTCACCAATATCACTTAGTAAATAGTTTGAAACAAAAGCTATTAAGATTCCCAAAACCAAACTAAATTGATACATTCCTACCAGCCGACCACGATTTTTAGCTGGAGCAATTTCGGAAATATAAGCAGGTGCAGCAATGGTAGATACCCCTACTCCTATTCCCCCTATAAATCGGAACACAGCAAAACTAATCGGATCGTTTGCCAGAGCCGAACCTAAGGCTGAAACTGTATAAAAAACACCTACCCAAAGCAAGGTTTTCTTTCGTCCCAATCGGTGGGTGGGGATTGCACCAAAAAGGGAGCCTGTGACAGTTCCCCATAGAGCCATTCCCATAACTACTATGCCGTGAAAAGCATTTGAAGATCCCCATAAGCTTTGGAGT
>JGI26086J50260_1000696_pt1 | contig 20827 bp, 17 predicted proteins | sample SaaInl3SG_22_DNA_FD_50260 | JGI IMG/M metagenome (IMG submission 50260)
CAGGTCAGCTTACCCCCATCGAAACCAAACAAGCAGGGTGCACCATGACACGCATACTCGGCATTGACCCTGGCTTACAGTGCACAGGCTTCGGTGTCATAGACAGCGAAGCGTCACACTTGCATTACGTGGCGAGCGGGACCATTAAGACGGGTGCGGCGAGCCAACTGCTACCGGCGCGACTAAAAATATTATTTGATGGCATAAACGAGGTCATCACGACGTATCAACCCGACAGTGCATCGTTGGAAATTGTCTTTGTCAACGTCAACCCGCAGGCGACGCTCATGCTGGGGCAAGCACGCGGCGCATGCCTAACCGCCCTCGTTTCGCGGGATTTGCCGGTGAGCGAGTTCACCGCGCTACAGATGAAGAAGGCGGTAGTCGGCTACGGCAAGGCGGCCAAATCTCAGGTTCAAGAAATGGTGAAACGCATCCTGAACTTACCAAGCTTGCCCGGCCCCGACGCCGCAGATGCACTCGGCCTTGCCATCATGCACGCGCAGGTCGCTAAGACCACAGCGGCAATCAACCGCGTCACGGCTACGCAAGCCAGAAAAAGTGCCGCCTTTAAAGACGGTAGGCACTATTGAGGGCGCCGGCAGTGCAGATCTTGCAGGTCTCGCCGGACTTGCGGGTTTAGCGTTAGGTTGCGGGCTCGCTGAGGTTGAGACCGATCAATACCGCAAAGAATCCCAAGCTGGCGAAAAGCGTCCACTTAAGAACGATTAGTGCGGCGCGCTGAAAGCGCTTATCCCCTGTGAGCATGTACATCACCAAGCCCAACAACGAAAAGCCTAAGGCACCAAAAACGAGAAAACGAGCAATGATCATAGGNTTACGCTACCACGCTTGCAGTGGCTTGGCAAAGCCTATGGGCGCAGCGTGTGCATCATCAAACGACACCACCTCAAACGCATCGGGTTGTGCGAGCAGGGCACGCAAAAGTTGGTTATTCATGGCGTGGCCCGAACGGTAAGCGCTGTAGGCGGCCAAGAGTGGTTTACCTAATATGTAGAGATCGCCCATGGCGTCCAATATCTTGTGCTTCACAAACTCATCGTTAAATCGCAAGCCATCGGCATTTAACACCTTCACGTCGTCCATGACGATGGCGTTGTCTAAGCCGCCCCCCAAAGCCAAGCCGTTGGCGCGCATCATCTCGACGTCGCGGGTAAAGCCAAAGGTGCGTGCGCGTGCAATGTCACGGGCGTAGCTGCCGGAACCCATATCGAACTCCACACACTGCCCGGTGGCATTCACTGCAGGATGAGCGAACTCAATTTCAAATTTCAGTTTGTAGCCATGGTACGGATCTAGTCGCGCCCATTTTCCCTGGCGGCCAACGCCCTCCCGAACCTCAACGGGCTTTGTCACCCGAATAAATTGCTTGGGAGCATTTTGTAGCACCACGCCAGCGCTTTGAAGCAGGTAGACAAACGACGCAGAGGAGCCGTCTAAGATCGGCACCTCTTCAGCGGAAATATCCACATACACGTTGTCAATACCCAGACCCGACAGCGCCGACATCAGGTGCTCAACCGTCAACACCCGCGCACCATCCTTGGATAGGGTCGACGCGAGGCGTGTATCGGTCACCGCCTCGGCGTTCACCGGTATATCAACAGGCTGCGGTAAGTCGACACGCCGAAAGACCACGCCGGTATTGACCTGCGCAGGACGCAGGGTCAATTCGACCCGCTCGCCACTGTGCAAGCCCACGCCGGTGGCTCGCGTCAGTGATTTGAGGGTTCTTTGATTCAGCATGTGACCATTTTACGGTCTTCGCGATGGCCTTTCGTACTGAACGCCTTAGTCGGCTTGCTTACGCAAGAAAGCAGGGATTTCAAAGTCTTCCATCCCGCCTGACGACAAGGCATTCACACGCTCGCTCGCTTGGGTTCGGTTGGTATGCCAAACGCGCGGTGCATTGGTTGGCAAGCCAGCGTAGCCGCCTTGGTCGCCGCTCGCCGCGTTAGCGTTAACCGGCATATTGTCCGTACCCGTACGCAACACGGTCAGCGGCGGGCTTTGGCGTCTGGCAGCAGCGCGCGCCAAACCAGTGGCGACGACGGTGACACGAATATCCTCGCCCAGACTGTCGTCGTATGCCGTGCCGTAGATGACGTGCGCATCGGGTGAGGCATAGGCACGAATGGTCTCCATCGCAAGGCTTGATTCCTTCAGCTTCAAAGAGCCCTTGGCCGCGCTAATTAAGACCAATACGCCACGTGCGCCCGATAGATCAATACCCTCTAGCAACGGACACGCCACCGCTTGCTCAGCGGCGATGCGCGCGCGATCGGGGCCTTGCGCTGAGGCGGTGCCCATCATGGCTTTACCTGGCTCGCCCATCACGGTGCGTACGTCTTCAAAGTCAACGTTCACGTGACCCGGCACATTGATGATTTCTGCAATACCACCCACGGCGTTTTTCAACACATCGTTGGCATGGCCAAAGGCCTCTTCTTGCGTAATGTCATCGCCGTAGACCTCGAGTAATTTGTCGTTAAGCACCACGATCAGCGAGTCGACGTTCGCCTCTAGCTCGGTCAAGCCGCTGTCTGCGTTAGACATGCGCTTTTGGCCTTCGAACTCGAAAGGCTTGGTGACCACGCCTACCGTCAAGATACCCATTTCTTTTGCAATGCGGGCAATGACAGGCGCCGCGCCAGTGCCTGTACCGCCACCCATGCCGGCGGTGATGAACAACATATGTGAGTCAGCAATGGCTTCGCGAATTTCGTCCTCAGCCATCTCGGCTGCATCACGGCCTTTTTCGGGCTTGCTGCCTGCGCCCAAACCGCTGCCGCCCAATTGGATCAACTTGTGCGAGGCGCTCTGGTTAAGGGCTTGCGCATCGGTGTTGGCGCACACAAATTCAACGCCATTAACACCAGCGGCAATCATGTGACCGACCGCGTTACCGCCGCCGCCGCCGACACCAATCACTTTTATACGTGTGCCTTGGTTGAACTCTTCTACTTCAATCATTTCGATGGTCATAACAAACTCCTGAAAACTTAAAACAATGTTGATTTTTTTAACGATGGCGCTGCGTTGTGGTCACCATCGCCTTCGTTGTGTGTCGAACCAAGGCCCGGGGTCTAATCCGGCATAGTGAGCCGGCGTGCCCAAGGGGTCCGGGGGCGGTGGCAAGCCAAATAAGCCGGCACGTGTCAGTTGTATTGGCATTAGAAGACCCCCGTAAACCAGTCTTTAAGGCGACTGAAAACCGACTGCATAGAACTCGCCTTCTGCGCGACGGTGTGGCCACGCAGACGCGCAAGGCGTGCTTCCTCTAACAAGCCCATGACCGTTGCCGCACGTGGGTGGGCAACAATGTCTGACAGGGCGCTAGCGTGCGTGGGGATCCCCCGACGCACTGGCTTAAGAAAGATGTCCTCACCCAACTCAATCAATCCCGGCATCACTGCGCTACCGCCGGCCAAGACGATCCCGGAGGACAACACCTCTTCAAATCCGGAGTCCCGAATCACCTGTTGCACCAATGAGAAGATCTCTTCTACCCGTGGCTCAATAACGCCCGCTAAGGCTTGTCGGCTCAACATACGGGGGGCCCTGTCGCCCAAGCCAGGAACCTCTACCTGCGCGTCGGGGTCAGCGAGTAGTTGCTTGGCACAGCCACTCAAGACCTTGATCTCTTCGGCGTCTTTGGTTGGCGTGCGCAGCGCCATCGCGATGTCGTTGGTGATGAGGTCACCGGCAATGGGAATGACCGCTGTGTGTCGAATGGCGCCGCCTGAGAAGACAGCCACATCCGTGGTGCCCGCACCAATATCGACCAAAGCCACGCCTAACTCTTTTTCATCCTCAGTCAACACGGCTTCGCTGGAGGCCAGCGGGTTCAACATGAGTTGATCCACTTCTAGGCCGCAACGACGCACGCACTTGATGATGTTTTCAGCCGCGCTTTGTGCGCCCGTCACGATGTGCACTTTTGCCTCAAGACGAATGCCGCTCATACCAATCGGTTCTTTGACGTCTTGGTTATCAATCACAAACTCTTGTGGCTCTACCAAGAGCAAGCGTTGATCCGTGGAAATATTGATCGCACGCGCGGTTTCAATCACCCGCGCAACGTCAGAGGCGGTGACCTCTTTGTCTTTTACGGCCACCATACCGCTCGAGTTGATCCCGCGGATATGGCTGCCGGTGATCCCCGTGAATACACGGGTGATCTTGCAGTCCGCCATGAACTCCGCTTCTTTAAGCGCTGCTTGAATACTTTGAACCGTGGCATCAATGTTGACGACCACGCCGCGTTTCAAGCCGTGACTTTCGGAAATCCCAAAGCCTGCCAACTTGAGTTGCCCACTGGGCATGACCTCGGCTACCACCGCCATTATTTTTGACGTGCCTATGTCTAGTCCCACCACCAAGTCTTTGTATTCTTTAGCCATAATTTTCTCTTTAAAGAACCACGTTTTTTCTACCGTTTAACGTCACAACTGCCATCAGGAGCTGCCCCCTGTCGTCACACCACGTAAGCGCACTGCGTAGCCATTGCTGTAACGCAAATCAACTGACAGCAAACTGTTGTCGTAGCGACTCAGTAACTCCGAAATACTTTGGGTGAAGGGCTTGACGCGTGCCAAAACCGCATCGATGGTGCCGGAGCCCAGCGCTATTTTGGTTCCGCTCTTCAGATCCAACTCCCAGCCCCCTTGCTGCGTTAGCCGCAAGGACTCAATCCGCGAATCAAGTCTCGCCAGTGCGATGCTCAGTGACAAATACATGGCGTAAACATCCGCCGAGCGCTCAACTGGGCCATCGAGAACGGGCCATTGATCAATATCCCCTGGGGCGTCATCGCCGCTTGCCTCAAATAATTCGCCATAGCTATTCACCAGCCGCTGTGCACCGGGCTCCCCCCACCATGCGTGCGCCTCCTGTTCGCTAAGGGTTATGCGAACACGGTCAGGAAATACGCGTTGCACCACGGCCTTGCGTACCCATGGCATTTCCTCAATAAATGCTTGCATGTCGCGCACATCAAAACTCAGGTAGCTCCCCTTCAGACGCCCGGACAGTTGGGCGCGCATGGCATCGCCGCTTTGGTGGACGACATCACCCACCAACACAATTTCACGCACCTTCCAAGCGGGGTGCTGATAAGCCCACCAGCCCAGCGCCGATAGGGCAAAACCTGCAAGCGCCCACATCAACAAGCGCGTGAGCGCTTGCATTAACCGGACGTCCATAGGTACGGTGGCGGTGCTCATCCGGGAACCCCCTCTCGCGGCGCCGCATGCAGGCTATGGTCAAGACCTGCGGCGCCCAACAAGTGCATACACAACGCGCCATACGCCAAGCCAACGGCCTTTGCCGACATGGGTACCAGCGAGTGGCTGGTCATACCGGGTGCGGTGTTTATCTCCAGCAGGTAGGGCGCACGCGTGGCCGCATCGATCATCACGTCCACCCGTCCCCAGGCGCGCACACCCAAGGTTCGATAGGCTTTCAAGGACCAGCGCGGTGATCGCTGCTTCTTCGGCTTCAGGAAGGCCAGACGGCACCAGATACTCGGTATCGTCTTTGAAGTATTTGTGGTCATAGTCGTAGTTGCCGTCCGGCGCTACGATCCGAATAATCGGCAACGCCTGTGCCTCGCGCCCCGTCCCCAAGATCGGACACGTCACTTCATCACCGTCAATGAATTGCTCGCACAGCACCTCGGTGTCATGTTGCGCGGCCAAGGCATAGGCGGCAGCACAGTCGGGGACACCCAACACCTTTGTCAGACCAATTGTCGACCCCTCACGGGCCGGCTTTACGATCATGGGCGTACCCAACGCATGCAAGGCTGCTTCCGTGGCTGCAACGCTGTCAACCAGACGCCACGCCGGTGTCGGCAATCCCTCAGCGACCCATATGCGCTTGGTCATCACTTTATCCATCGCCACGCTTGAGGCAAGCACCCCCGCTCCGGTATACGGGATACCCAATAACTCAAGCGCACCCTGCACCGTGCCATCCTCGCCAAACCGACCGTGCAGGCAAATGAACGCGCGTTCAAACCCATCCGATTTGAGTCCACTGAGATCCCGCTCAGCCGGATCGAATGCATGGGCATCGACACCGTAGGACCTTAGGGCGTCCAATACGCCTCGGCCAGACATCAGCGAGACCTCGCGCTCGGCCGAGTGCCCACCCATGAGGACTGCGACACGCCCTAGATTTTTTGGGTCAGGTAGAGACCACGTCATGCAGTGCCCCCTTTCCCCGCCAAGGACGCGGCAAACGAACCAATGCTGCCAGCACCCATGCACAGCAACACATCGCCGTCAATCGCTTGCGCCAAAGCGGCATCGGCCAAGCCCGCAATATCCGCTACAAACACCGGCTCAATCTGACCAGCAACGCGCAACGCACGCGTCAGTGCACGGCCATCGGCTGCCACGATCGGCGCTTCGCCCGCTGCATAAACCTCGGTTAGCAATACCGCATCTGCACGACTAATCACTTCGACAAAGTCTTCAAAGCAATCTCTCGTGCGTGTGTAACGATGCGGCTGGAATGCCAAGACCAACCGTCTTCCCGGAAAAGCACCGCGTGCAGCGGCCAACGTTGCCGCCATCTCAACGGGGTGATGTCCGTAGTCGTCGATGACGGTCATGTGGCCGCCCCCCGCCAGCGTGATATCGCCGTAGGATTGAAAGCGTCGGCCCACGCCCTTGAACTCGCGCAAGGCGGTAAGTAGCGCCTCATCCGGAACCCCAATTTCATCGGCCAGTGCAATCACCGCCAATGCATTTCGCACGTTGTGCTCGCCTGGCAGATTGAGCACCACGTCCAAATCGGGAACAGGGTCTGGCAAACGGCGCTGTACCGTGAAAAACATTTGCTCGCCAATGGCGCGCACATTCACTGCGCGCACTTGTGCGGCCTCATCAGTCCCGTAGGTCACGACAGGGCGCGCAATACGCGGCAATACATCGCGAACCGCCTCGCTGTCTATGCACACAATGGCCGCACCGTAGAACGGCATACGGTGCAAGAACTCTATAAAGGCTTGTTTTAAATTCTCAAAATTGTGGCCGTAGGTGGCCATGTGGTCTTCGTCAATATTGGTGACCACAGACAACACCGGCAATAAATTGAGGAAGGAGGCGTCTGATTCATCGGCTTCCACAACGATGTACTCCCCCGTACCCAACTTGGCATTGGCGCCGGCGCTGTTGAGCAGTCCGCCGATGACGAACGTTGGATCAAGATTGGCGGCCGCCAACACGCTGGCGGCCAAGCTCGTGGTCGTGGTTTTCCCGTGGGTCCCTGCAATGGCGATACCACGCTTCATACGCATCAACTCAGCCAGCATCACCGCTCTGGGCACCACCGGCACCAGCTTCTCGTGCGCAGCCACCACCTCAGGGTTACTCGGTTGCACCGCTGTTGAGGTGACCACCGCGTTAGCACCTGCAATATTTTCAGCCGCATGACCAACGGCAACCTGGGCCCCCAAGGAACGCAGGCGTTGCACCACCGCACTGTTGCTGAGATCACTACCTGAAACGGTATAGCCCAAATTAATCAGTACCTCGGCGATCCCGCTCATGCCCGAGCCACCGATGCCGACGAAATGGATATGGTTTATCGCGTGTTTCATGAGCCTACACACGTCCTCGCAGGTGGTCACCATCTCATCTACGGCGTCCAATTTCGCAAACCCTCTCGCCGCTTCGGCGCGCTGCTGTAACTCTTCGCGTGACGTATGCATGAGAAAGTCAGCCAGTTGTTTGGGCGTAAAGTCGCGTTGTTGTCTCAGCCATGCGGCATTACCACGCACTAAGAAGTTGGCATTGGCCGTCTGATGGTCGTCCACTGCATGAGGGAAGGGAATAAAGAGAGCCGCTGCACCGACGGCACTGACCTCGGTCACGGTACTGGCCCCAGCACGGCAGATGACCAAGTCAGCCTCCGCCATGGCCGTGGCCACGTCATCAATAAAAGGACACAGCACCGCTTGCGCATCGGGTCCCTCTTCCGTGCGTATGCCCGCTGCGGCATAACTCGCCTGCAACGCTTGCAAATGCGTGTCGCCACTTTGGTGGGTCACAAAGGGCCGGCAGCCTGCCGGCAGCATACCCAAGGCCTGCGGCACCAAGTCGTTTAGGGCCTTCGCACCCAAGCTACCGCCCAATACGAGTAAACGTAAGTCGCCACTGCGGTTTGCAAATCGTGCCGCCGGCGTGGGTTGGTGGAGAAAGGCCGAACGCAAGGGATTACCCACCCACGTGGCACGCGGTAGCGCTGTCGGGAAGGCAGCAAACTGGTGTTTGGCGAACCACGCAATCACACGGTTGGACAAGCCCGCAACCGCATTTTGTTCGTGCAACACAATCGGGCATCGGCAGACCCAAGCCGCCAACGCGCCCGGCACCGTGATAAACCCACCCAAGCCAATCACCACGTCCGGTCTGACGCGACGCATGATGCGCGATGCGTCCAGGCACGCTCTCAGCAGTCGCAAGGGTGCGCGTAACTTGGTCATCAAGCCCTTCCCACGGACGCCAGAAAACGACACCAATTCCAACGGAATATCGTGTGCCGGAATGACCCGTGACTCCATGCTGTTTGGTGCACCTAGCCAGTGCACCCGCCACGCCTTCTTTTGAAGCGCTTGCGCCACGGCAAGCCCCGGGAAGATGTGCCCACCCGTGCCTCCGGCCATAACCAAAGCCACGAAGGGCTTGGCTTGTTGGGCTTGATTGTGTGCGGTAGCTGTCATGCCCGCCCCCCACGCATCATCTGACGGTTTTCGTGGTCCACCCTGAGCACCACGGCCAACGCAATGAGGTTCATCAGAATGGCCGACCCACCGTAACTCATCAAGGGAAGGGTTAGGCCCTTCGTTGGCAAGGCCCCTAGGTTCACGCCGATGTTGATGAAGGCTTGGAAGCCAATCCACAGCCCCACGCCTTGCGCGACCAAGCCGCTAAAGACCTGATCTAATGCGATGGCCTGACGACCAATCTGCAAGATCCGGCGCGTCATCCACATAAAGATGGCGATCACGAGCAAGACACCGACCAAGCCAAACTCCTCCCCGATCACCGCCATCAAAAAGTCTGTGTGCGCCTCTGGCAGCCAACTCAGCTTCTCGACACTGCCGCCTAGGCCGACACCAAATATTTCTCCGCGACCAAACGCAATCAGCGAGTGCGACAACTGGTATCCACGGCCTAGCGCATGCTCCGCACTCCACGGGTCCAGATACGCAAAGATGCGGTCTCGGCGCCATTCGCTCAGCCAAATCATGGCGCTAAACGCGATTAACAGCAGCCCACTCAACAAGAAGAACACCCGTGCGTTGACGCCTCCCAAGAACAAAATACCCATCGCGATCACAACGATCACCATGAAGGCGCCCATGTCAGGCTCCAACAGGAGCAATACACCAGCCACCGCAATCAAGGTAGCAATCGGCGTAACCGCGCGTATGAAACGCTCCTTGATATCCATCTTGCGGACCATGTAATTGGAGGCAAATAGCACCACGGCGAACTTCGCCAGCTCCGACGGTTGGAACGTAAAGAAACCCAGCGGTATCCAACGATAGGCACCGTTCACCTCTCGCCCAATAAATGGAATCACCACGGCAACCAGCAACAGCAAACTAAACGCAAACACGTGCGGGGCACGGACTTCCCACGCTGCCATCGGAATCTGGAAGGCGACCAAAGCAAATACGAACCCAGCCGCGACCGCAAACCCTTGGCGGAGCACAAAGTGCAGCGGGTCATAGCTGGCAAACCGCGGACTGTCCGGTAGTGCGATGGTTGCGGAATAGACCATCACCAAGCCCCACAACACCAATCCCACGACCGCCCATAACAGCGGCTGATCAAAACCGTGCTCACGCACCTCTAAGGGCCGAGTACGCACAAAGTCTCGGCTATTGATGCGTACAGGAATATGCTCAGCCACCTCCGTGGCCTCACGTTTAGGGAGCCAATCGCGCCAGCTCATACACGCACCTCCCCATTGTTTTCTGCGAGCGTCGTCACGGCATCGGTGAAGGCGGTCGCCCGCGCAAGGTAATTGCGGTACATGTCGAAACTGGCGCAAGCAGGTGATAGCAAGACCACATCACCAACCTTGGCAGCCGACGCGGCCTGCTGAACGGCGTCTACCATGTCGGTGGCAGGTAACAGCGGCACGCCGGTATCGCGCAAGGTATCGCCAATAAGACCGGCATCGCGCCCCATCAGGACGACGGCGCGCGCATAGCGACGCACGGCATCACGCAAGACACTGAAGTCTTGTCCCTTACCATCGCCTCCTAAGATCACCACCAAACGGCGCTCGGCGCCTAGACTGTGCAACGCGGCCAAGGTCGCCCCCACGTTGGTGCCCTTGCTGTCGTCGATATATTCAACGTCACCAATGACACCGACGGGTTGCACACGGTGCGGCTCACCGACGTACTCCCGCAATGCATGCAACATGGGGCCCAATGCACCACCGCCTGCGGTGGCCAAGGCCAAGGCGGCCAATGCGTTGCACGCGTTATGCCGACCGCGAATGCGCAGGGCATCTGCAGGCATCAAACGCTGCAAAAAGACCTCCACAGGTGCGGCGTCTTTCTTGCCCGCGCGCACCACCTCATCGACGGCCTGCGCACGCACCAACCACGTGAGTCCATTGGTTTCCTCAAGACCCCAATCGCCTGGTCGCGTCGGTGCATCGGCACCAAAGCTCTCCCAAGTGGGGCCTGGTACAGGCCGCTCTTTGCGCTTCAACACGGGCGGGGGCGGAGGCTGAGATCGCATGCTCTCGCCATCGTCACGGTTGAGCACCCGTAAGCTGGTGTTTCCAAAAATACGCTGTTTTGCGGCCCCATAGGCCGCCATGTCGCCATGCCAGTCCATGTGGTCCTGGCTGATATTCAGAATGGTCGCGGCGCTAGGATTAAAGTCATTTGCTCTAGCCAGCTGAAAACTGGAAAGCTCGAGGACCCAGACCGCTGGCCACTCATTGTTGTCTAAGCAGGCCATCAACGCGTCGAGCATGGAGGGGCCGATGTTGCCGGCTGCGACCGCTTGCACACCTGCCCACCGCAACAAATGGTGTGTCAATGCCGTTACGGTAGTTTTGCCGTTGGTTCCCGTTACAGCCAACACCTTGGGCGCCCGACTCTTAACGGTAACGGCGGGGGTGATGGGGTCTATGGGCCCACTTGCTGGCGTCTCGAGATCCTCATCGACATCAGTATCAGCATCAACGTCAACAGTTTTCAGCTTCAGCACCAACGTCTGCCTCCGTTTCAATCTCGACTTCGAGCTCGGCATCAAGCGCCTCGCTGGTTGGCTCAGGGGCCGGTTCGTGTACGCGCAAGCCCTCAATAAACAAATCGAGTTCGCCGCACACCCGCACAGTATGTGCATCGGCCCAGTTGGACACCGCACTTAGGTCGCTGGGCGATAGGCCCGGGCTGACATAAATCATCGCCCACGGCGCCACTGTCATCAGCTCGGTGTCCAATGGACGCTGTTGTACATCCACGCCCGGCATCTCTGAACGCACCCGATCCAGGAGAGCCCCATCAGACCGGCTATCGACTAGGGTCACCTTGTCGCCGCGACGCGCGCACCAACGCGCCATCGCCAGACCGGAGATGCCCATCCCGAGTACCAGTACCTGATGTTGATCAGCGAGGTGCATATATCCTTAACTCAGCGCAACTTCAATGTGGACAAGCCCACCAAGCAGAGCAGCATGGTGATGATCCAGAACCGAACAACTACTTGCGTTTCAGCCCAGCCCTTTTTTTCAAAATGGTGGTGCAGTGGCGCCATCTTTAACAAACGTCTTCCCTCGCCATACCGCTTCTTGGTGTATTTGAAGTACGTCACCTGAAGCATCACGGACAACGCTTCAGCAACGAAAATGCCGCCCATGATCGCCAGCACAATTTCTTGTCTAACGATCACCGCAATCGTTCCCAAGGCGGCGCCCAGAGCCAAGGCACCCACGTCGCCCATAAACACCTGCGCGGGATGGGCGTTGAACCACAAAAAGGCGAGGCCCGCGCCCGCCATAGCCGCACAGAAAATGAGCAACTCCCCGGTGCCGGCAATCGTTGGCAAGTTGAGGTAGCGCGAGAAGTTGGCATTGCCCGTCACGTAGGCAAAGACACCCAAGGCCGAGCCCACCATGATCACGGGCATGATCGCCAAGCCATCCAGACCATCGGTCAGATTGACCGCATTGCTGGAGCCAACAATCACCAAATAAGTCAGCACCACAAAGCCGAGAACACCCAGCGGATAACTGACTGTTTTAAAGAAGGGGACCAACAAGTCAGCCGTAGGCGGCAACTCAATAGAAAAACCAGAACTCACCCAGTCTTGGAATAGCTCCCAGACTTTTGCGTTTGAGCTCTCTGAGATCGCAAACACCAAGGCCAACGCCGCCAATAAACCCACGAGAGACTGCCACAGATACTTTTCTTTAGACGGCATACCCTCTGGGTCTTTGGCCACCACTTTGCGCCAGTCGTCCACCCAGCCAATCGCGCCAAAGGATAAGGTTACGAGTAAAACGATCCATACAAAACGGTTGGTCCAGTCCGCCCAAAGCAAGGTCGCCAAGCCAATGGAAATCAGAACCAACACGCCTCCCATGGTGGGCGTCCCTGACTTCACGAGGTGAGACTGCATCGCGTACCCGCGCACCGGCTGACCTATCTTGACCGCAGTGAGGTAGCGTATGACTTTAGGCCCTGCCACCAAGCCAATCAACAAGGCGGTCAACGCGGCCATGACGGCACGAAACGTCAGGTACTGGAAAACACGCAGAAAGCCCCACTCAGGCATTTGCACCTGTAACCATTGCGTCAAACTAAGCAGCATCTCGGTCTCCAAATTCTTTTTGTTGTGCGTTTACCGCGCTACCTAACGGGGGCCAAGTGGCTTCAAGCGATGCCACGACACGCTCCATTTGCATAAAACGAGAACCCTTCACCAATATGCTGGCGCTGTGCGCACCAAGGACCGGGGCAGCGTCCGCCAAGGCGTCCACATCCGCATGCCAATGCAGTCGATCTGCTGCACGCGTATCTGCAGGGTGTGTGACAACCTGTTCCCACCAGTGACCCGCCACGTCAATGCGCTCAATGTTTTTGTCTAGCGCCAAACTGAGCGCTTCACGGTGAAAGGCCTCGCCTTGAGCGCCCACCTCACCCATGTCACCCATGACCAGCCAGCGCGGTTTGCTCATCGCGCCCAGCACATCAATCGCCGCCCGCATCGAGTCGGGGTTTGCGTTATAGGTGTCATCAACCAATTGCACGGCATCCGCACCGCGCGCCAACAACGCGGCCCGTGAGCGACCCTTGACCGCTGTGAACGCGGTTAAACCGTCTCGCACATCTGTCAACGCCATCCCGGCGGCCAACGCACAGGCCGCCGCCGCCGCCGCGTTAGCCACGTTGTGCTCGCCTGCAAGTGCCAACCGAACCTGCGCGCTCCCCTGCGGCGTCGTCAACGTCAACGACCACGCATCGCCTTGCCACTGCCCAGCGGCGTACACGGTTGCATTTTGGTCCGTTGTGGAGAATGTCCAGACCGTTCGTCCGTCGGCTTTTTCCACCCACCGTGGGGTATAGGCATCCCCATGCGGCATCACCGCAATGCCATCTGTTGGCAGGGCATTGAACACGTCACTGTTTTCTTCAGCAACCGCATCAACCGTTTGCATAAACTCAAGGTGTTCGCGCTGCGCATTATTTACAAGCGCTACCGTCGGCTGCGCAATCGCGCTCAAGCGGGCGATTTCACCTGGATGGTTCATACCCAACTCGACGACTGCGCTGCGGTGGTGTGAACGCAGGCGCAAGATCGTCAGGGGCAGGCCAATGTCGTTATTGAAGTTACCCGCTGTTGCCAGTGCCGCCTCGCCATGTGCCACCCGCAGGATGGATGCAATCATTTGCGTCACCGTTGTTTTTCCATTGCTACCGGTCACGGCAATCAATGGCACGCGGCATTCATAGCGCCAAAGCTGTGCCCAGTCGCCCAGACCTGTTCGGGTATCTGGAACCTCAACGCCGACCAAGCCGGCTTGGGCAAGACCGTGCGACGCGAGAGCGACCTGCACGCCCTGATCGCTTAGCTTCGGTAGAAATGCATGCGCATCGTAATGGTCGCCCGATAAGGCAACAAACAGGTCGCCCGCCATGAGCGTGCGGGTGTCTGAGTGCACGCGGGCATTCGCCGCGTGTGGCCAGTGAGCGGGCTCGCCCACCAACCGGGCATTGGGAAGGTGGGGTAAACAAGCGATGGGACCCATGGCCGCACCCATGGCTACACCTGTGGCTAACCCTTTAGGGGCGGGGTCAGAAAACGCGTCGCCTGCCCTGACGCGCAGGGCGCGTAACGCCGCAAGTGCCACCTGTGCATCAGAAAACGGATAACGAACGCCCGCGACTTCTTGATAGGTTTCATGACCCTTTCCAGCAATCAACACCACATCGGCTGGTCTGGCCTTGCTCAGTACAGCGGCAATCGCGACGTCGCGCAGCAGCTGGGTATAGAACGGCTTTGCAAGAGTGTCCACCGTGGCGAGCCCTGCAACCATCGCATCGAGTATGGCTTGCGGATCCTCGCTACGGGGGTTATCGCTGGTGAGCGTCAGCACATCACTGCCCGCGTAGGCGGCACTCGCCATCTTCGGACGCTTGCCGGCATCACGGTCACCGCCGCAGCCTAAGATCACCCATAACTGACCGCCACGCACCTGCGCCGTCCGCTGTAGAGCGGCCAAGGCCTTCTCGACGGCATCCGGGGTATGCGCATAGTCCACATAGACCGCCGACTCGCTTGGATTCTCATGAACCGCCTCCAAGCGTCCCGGCACACCGGGTAGTGACTGACAGGCGTCCACCGCATCACGCAGCGAATAGCCCAAACTGCGTAAGGTTGCGACAACCGCCAATAAATTGTCGACGTTGTATTGGCCCACAACCGACCAATGTGCATCGCAGGTTTCTTGGGCCTCATGCACGCGCACGTGCACACCTTGGGTGGTTTCTTCCGCCTGCGATACATAGATACGCGGCAAGTCCGCTACCGCCGTGCGATCCGAGATCTGTGCAACCGTCCACAGTGCCAATTGCGAATGACTCTGCGTCAAGCGCGCCGCTAATTCGCAGCCATGCGCGTCGCCTACATTTACGACAGCTGTTTTCAGGTCAGGCCAATCAAACAACTTTTCTTTGGCTTTGGCATAGGTTGCCATATCGCCGTGGTAATCCAANTGGTCTTGGGACAGGTTGGACCAGATAGCGGTTTGAATATGCACGCCGTTTAGTCGGTGCTCTTCAATACCGATACTAGAGGCCTCAATTGCGCAGGCACGCACACCGTCGACATGCATCGCTGATAGGCCTGCTTGCAAACGGACAGGATCTGGCGTGGTGAGTCCCGTGTCCATCAAGGCACTGGGCATCCCCATGCCGAGTGTGCCAGCGATACCGCACGACTGGCCCCGTACCCGCAACGCCTGTGACAACCACCACGCGATGCTTGTTTTTCCGTTGGTTCCCGTGACGGCGATCACCTCCATAGCGGCGCTCGGATCACCATAAAACGTCGCNGCAATAGGACCNGCCATCGCCTTTAGACCACGCACCGCACGCACCCTCGGATCGCTCTGCATCGCGGGCGATAGGCCGCTATCGGCCAAGCCATCGGCCTCCACCAACACGGCCACCGCACCCGCCTTAAAGGCTTGGCCAACATACGCTCTCGCGTCGCTGGCGTAACCTGGCCAAGCGATGAATGCATCGCCCGCCGCCACTTGGCGACTATCGGTACATAGCCGGCGTGCGTTGCACGTGTGCAGCCAGTCGGCGATCGCATGGGGCGTGCTCACAACGACTCCTTCACACCCGTGGCGTTGATATTCGGCTTCACGGTTTGGTCAGGCGTGACGCCCATGATGCGCAAGGTGTTTTGAACCGTTTGACTAAATACCGGCGCGGCCACAATGCCCCCATAGAAGCCGCCTTTTTTCGGCTCGTCTATCACCACACCCACGACGATGCGCGGTGACTCTACTGGGGCAAAACCGACAAAGAATCCACGGTATTTTTTGTTGGAATAGCGCTTTCCCTCGACTTTTCTCACGGTCCCTGTCTTACCCGCCACGGAGTAGCCAAGGGTTTGCGCACGCGGTGCCGTCCCCTCATCACCTGTCGCGAGCAACAACATGTTGCGTATGTCAGCGGCGACCTTGGAGCTGAAGACGGTCGTTCCTTTGACCGGCTCCATTGTTTTTAAAATCGTCGTGGGAACGATATCGCCGTCGCGCGCGAACACCGTATACGCCCGCGCCAACTGGAACAGCGACGTTGACAGGCCATAGCCGTAACTCATGGTCGCCTTCTCAACCGTGCGCCAGGCGTCGTACCCGCGCAGTCGACCCACTGCGGCACCGGGAAAAACCGTTTCGGGCTTTTGCCCAAAGCCGACATCGGTATACATCCGCCACATCGCCTTTGCTGGCAGGCCTTCAGAAATTTTGACGGTGCCGACATTACTTGATTTCTGAATAATCTCACTCACCGTCAATGGGCCATGCGGAGATGAATCGCTGATACGGTGTCTACCGATGCTCATGTAGCCGGGTGCAGTTTGATACACCGTAGTGGGAGTAACCAGTCGACGCTGCAGCGCCAGTCCGATGGTGAAGGGTTTCACGGTTGAGCCAGGCTCAAAGGTGTCGGTCATGGACCGGTTACGTAACACCGACCCGGTGCGGGTGCGGCGGTCACTTGGGCTGTAGCTGGGGTAATTGGCCAGCGCAAGCACCTCGCCAGTGCGAACGTCAAGCACCACGACGCTGCCGCCAATCGCATCGTGCTTTTCAACGGCTGCGCGCAGTTGGTCGTAAGCAAGAAACTGAACTTTGCTATCGATAGACAGTTGAATGTCTTCGCCATTAACTGGCTGCACAATATCGCGCAGGTCCTCGATGATGGAACCCATGCGGTCTTTGAGCACACGACGTGAACCGGGGTGTCCCGTGAGTGCGCCGTTAAACGCCAACTCAGCACCGTCTATGCCCTTGTCCTCGATATTGGTGAAGCCGACGACATGGGCCGCCGCCTCGCCCTCGGGGTACTCACGCTTGTACTCCTTGGTATCCGAAACGCCTTTGATACCGAGCGCCTTGATCTTGTTGCGTATCTCTGGGCTAACCTGACGCTTCAGGTAGACGAAGCCATCACTGGACCGCGCTATGCGCTTGTCCAAAGCCGATTTCGGCATATCAAGCAAGTTGGCCAACGCACCTAAAGCGGGGTGTTTTGCATCCGCACCATCCGCCCAAATACCGTATGCGGCGACACTACTGGCAAGAATGAGACCGTTGCGATCCAAAATGCGTCCCCGACTTGGCGGTAACTCAATGTTTCTCGCAAACCGCGCCTCGCCTTGGCGCTGAAAGAAATCGTTGTCTAACACCTGCACGTACACGGCACGGCCCGCAAGACCTAGAAATGCCGCAGCCAACACCGCCAAAATAAAGCGGCTACGCCAAACCGGCGTGCGCGATGCGAGCAAGGGGCTCGCACTGTAGGCGATGCTGCGTCGCTTCACTGCGTGTCCCCGCTTGGCTGGCTCACGTAAGCCGTGATGGAGGGATCCGGTGTCCGCATCTTCAGACGATTAACCGCAATGGATTGCACGCGCGATGGGCTGACCTCGGCTCGCCGCTGCACACGCAATTGCTCGTAATCCACCATTAGCTGACGGGCACGCGCGCTCTGCTGGTCAACTGCGGTGTAGAGGCGTCGCGAGTCGTATTGGGTATTGATCACCACCACGGACGTCGCCAAGATAGCGAGGATCAATGCCACGTTGATACGAATCATAGGGGTGTCTCCGTCCGCTCCGCCACACGCATCACTGCACTGCGGGACCGCGGGTTATGTGACACCTCTTCCGCACTCGCCTTGACACGCCCTAACGCTTTCAAGCGCAATGGTGTTGACGGTGCGAAGAGTGCACGACGATCGACGACCTCCCGTGAATGGCCGGCGATAAACTGCTTGACGATGCGATCTTCCAACGAATGAAAGCTGATAACGACCAAGCGTCCACCCGGACGCAACAGACGCAAACTCGCGCTCAGCGCCTGCTGTAGCTCCTCAAGCTCGGCGTTGATGAAAATCCGAAAAGCCTGAAATGTCCGCGTTGCAGGGTCCTTGCCCGGCTCGCGGGTTTTGACCGCGCTAGCCACGACTTGGGCCAGTTCAAGGGTGGTTCGAATAACGCCCCGTTCCTGTCGGCGACGATCAATCGCCTTTGAAATCTGTACAGCAAACCGTTCTTCGCCATAGTCACGAATCACCTCCGCAATGGATTCAGGGGTTGCGTCTACCAACCACTGCGCCACACTCTGGCCACGTGTGGTGTCCATGCGCATGTCGAGTGGTCCGTCATGACGGAAAGAAAAGCCGCGTGTCGGGTCATCGATTTGAGGTGAGCTCACGCCCAAGTCCATCAACAAACCATCCACACTGGCTTCAGGTAAATCAGAAATGGTGTGGAATGCTTGATGGCGTATCGCGAAACGCGAATCACGCCACGTTTGCGCGAATGCCACGGCTTCCAGGTCGCGGTCGACGCCCAGCAGGTGTCCATCGGGGCCAAGACGTTGCAATATCAGCGCGGCATGACCACCGCGGCCAAAGGTGCCGTCAATATACGTACCGCTCGGCTTTATAGACAGTGCATCAACGGCCTCATTCAGTAGCACCGTGTCATGTGTCCAAGTGGTCGTTGTGGTGGTCGCGCTCACTTCGTGACCCTCAAAAAGAGAAATCCTTGAACACATCAGGCATCTCGCCCTTCATGGCATCCGCCTCATGCGCCGCGTAGGTCTGCGCGTCCCACAGCTCGAAGTAGCTGCCCATGCCCAACAAAATCACCGACTTATTGATACCCGCCGCATCACGCAGCTCGGGCGAGATCAGGGCTCGGGATGTGCCGTCCAATTCAACGTCAGAGGCGTTACCTAGGAAAATACGCTTCCACCACTGTGCCTGCATGGGTAACGCAGCGATGCGTGATCGAAATACCTCCCACTCGGGTCGGGGAAAAAGCATGAGGCATCCATGCGGATGCTTGGTAATCGTCAGGCAACCTTGCGCACTCGCCTGTAGCACGTCGCGATACCGCGTCGGCATAGACAGCCGCCCCTTGGCATCGAGGTTGATTGATGAAGCACCCTGAAACACAGTCAATAATTCCTAAAAAACACTTTTCACCACTTAATTGCACTTTTTCACACTTTATCAGGAAAAGCGGGCAACACAAGCGTCTTATGTGTTTTTTTTCAATGGAATCAATGACTTAGGATGTCTTCTGCATTAATAATTAGAAAAAAATATTCAAAATAATGAACAACTTACCGATGGCTATGAAAGTGACTTGTCAGGAGATACAGAGGAAATCGCACGAGGAAAAATCACGATTTGCGTGGACGATATGAGACTTTAGAGGCCCACGCACCCGCTCAGTCGCAAAAAAGGCCGCGAATGCGGCCCTATGCACACGTATCCACTGCGCGCCTTAATCACCGTAGAGCTTTTGCTTCAACTCACGGCGCTGTTGCGCTTCTAGAGACAGGCTAGCCGTCGGCCTTGCCAACAAACGACCCACGCCAATCGGCTCGCCAGTCTCGTCACAAAATCCATAATCTCCGCTGTCGATAGCCAGAATCGATTGCTGGATTTTCTTTAAGAGTTTGCGTTCACGGTCACGGGTACGCAACTCCAACGCGTGCTCTTCCTCAATCGTGGCACGGTCAGCGGGGTCGGGCACGACCGATGAATCTTCACGCAGGTTCTCTGTTGTTTGGCCAGCATTGGCCAAAATGTCATCTTTCAATTGGACGAGTCGCGCTCGGAAAAACGCCAATTGGACGTCGTTCATGTATTCGGCGTCGGACATCGCTAACAAATCGGCGTCGGTTAAGTCGAGCAGTTCTTTGGTCTTCCAATTATTCGCTCGCTTGGGATCTTTTCTGATGGGTGCGGGAACGGTAACAGTCATAACAGGGGTGTTGTCTTGAATAAATGTGGCTTTGGCTGCATCCGGTGCATGTGAAGGCGCCATTTCGGCGTCACTCATACTCGGCGCAATCGGTTTACTGTTTGCACGCTTACGCCCAGGCTTCTTAGGCTCCTCTTTGGGCGTCGCAACGGGTTTTGCGGGTGGCGCCACCTTTTTTGTGGCGACTTTCGCGACGGGCTTAGGTGAGGCTTTCGGGGCTATCGCTGTCTTAACGGGCGTTTTGCTCGCGATCGGTTTGGCGCCCTTCGCAGGTTTTGCGGGCTTCGCAGACACGGCGGGCTTGGTTGCCGCCTTGGCCGCCACCTTCGTCACGGTCTTTGCCGTCGGCTTTGTCTTCGGAGCGGTCTTTCCGGCAGCTTTTGCAGGCGCTTTTGTTGTTGCCTTAGTTGTTGCCTTAGTTGTTGCCTTAGTTGTTGCCTTAGTTGTTGCCTTAGTTGTTGCCTTAGTTGTTGCCTTGGTTGGTGCTTTTGTAGTTGCTTTTGCGGTTGCTTTTGCGGTTGCTTTAGCCGGTGATTTTGCTGGTGCCTTTGCGCTCACTTTTGGGAATACTTTCGTGGGAGCTTTGAGGTTCGGTTTTGGGGAGCTTGGTTTTTTAGCAACTGGTTTTTTAGCAAGCGCTGTTTTCGTGGACTGACCCACTACCGACTTTGCCTTCGCCACCGCTTTTACAGCGGTCTTTTTGGGCGCGGCGGTTTTAGGCGCCGATTTCTTTACCGCTG
>JGI26086J50260_1000707_pt1 | contig 20752 bp, 21 predicted proteins | sample SaaInl3SG_22_DNA_FD_50260 | JGI IMG/M metagenome (IMG submission 50260)
ACCTGATGTCCCATTTCAGTTAAAAGTGCAATTAATGCATCTCGATAATTTCCTTGAATGATAATCTCTCCGTTTTTGACAGTACCTCCAACACCTACAGCATTTTTTAATGTTTTGGCTAAAGCTTTTAATTCGTGTAATTCACCTTCAAAACCCTTGATTAGGGTTACTGTTTTTCCTGCACGGCCTTTATTACTAAAATGAGCTTCTAAAGATTGTTTAATAAATTGGGGCATAAGATCCTCCGCAGCTGGTACTGGATCAGGGGCTAGATTTTCAAACTTGATACTTGCCAAGGCATCTAGACTATTGAGTTTCTTGTCCATTATGGGTGTTTTACATTTCAAAAATACTTAATTTAGGATTTTAAACCCCTATGATGCGAAATTTCATTCTCATTTTACTTATCTCAACACACGCTATGGCACAAGAATCACTCCCTTTTTTTTCCATACCAGCAGCACCAGAACAAGTTACAACGGCGACTACTTTAGCCCGAATGATTCAAGGCTTAGGCTTCCGATATCATTGGGCAACTGAAGGACTCAGAGCTGAAGACTTAAGCTATCGTCCTAGTCCCGAAGCTCAATCTGCATTAGAGACGCTGCAGCATATCTACGGGCTGGCTTTAGTCATTCATAACACAACACTCAGCCAAGCGAATCTAAGACCCTTGCCCAATATCCCGNATGATATAAAAAGTTTACGCAGCTCAACTTTGGAACTCCTAAAGAAAGCTTCAGAGAATTTTATTCAAGCTTCAGAAGAAGACATTGCAAAAATGCAAGTGATTTTTGATCGTCAAGGGAAAGAATCTCGTTTTCCAATTTGGAATTTAATGAATGGACCTATAGAAGACTTGGCGTATCATACAGGACAAATCGTAAGTTTCCGAAGAACGACAGGCAATCCCATTCCTAAAGGGGTTAACGTTTTTATGGGAACCAAAAATTGATTCCCTAAAATGAAATTCACTTTGATCCGCCTCAACATATTATTCCTCTTACTGCTTTTGTTAAGTTGTTCGAGAACGGCAGTCCAAGAGAAGTCTGAAACCAACTTAGACTCTTTATTTAAGAACTCTTTTGAAGCTTTCCAAGCCCTTCGTCTAGAGCAAGGAATGTATAGGGATGCGCGATTATTTGAAGGAACCGACTTTCATCCCATCTCCATTGCGACCACAGGAATGGGTTTGATGGCACTATGTATTGGGCAAGAAATGGGATGGATTCAAGATGGTGCTGCTCAAGCTGAGAAAACCCTTCGCTCTATATTAGGGAAACAAGATGGTTTTTCACCTGAACGTTCGAAAGATGGTTTTTTTCATCATTTTTTGGAACTCAATACTGGAGCGCAAGCTTGGGAAAGTGAGTTTAGCACTATAGATACTGCCTTGTTAATGACAGCCGTACTTTTTGCGAGTCAGTATTTTGATACCGATACGCTCTCACGTGATGCTGAGGCTTTATGGAATAGTATAGATTTTAAGGCCGCTTTAAAGGAAGTAGATACTGGAGCGATGTTTATGAAAATGAATGCAATGGGTGGGGGAGACACTACAGCTGTGACCTTGCCCTATTCTGAATACATGATATTAGCACATTTGATTAAACTTCAAAATCCTACTTCAGAAACCGTAGATCAATTTTGGTCTCAACATTATGGATCCATTACTACCTTGCCTAAAAGCACTTATGGAGATTATGAATTACTCACCGACCAAGCTGGTCATTATTTATCTTCTTTCACCCATTTATTTAATTACTATTTCTGTAGTGCTTTTTCTAGTTCGAAAGAGTATGTCTCTCAATTATCCTCAACGAAAATGGCAGATCAATTATGGTGGCGTAATCAGGGTTATTCAAAACCTTATTGGGGGCATGGAGCGGGAAGTGGATATCCAGACGGATATGATGTCAATGCAATCAATAACAACCCTAACCATATAGTTTCACCCTCCATAATCGCTGGCTATTTAGCTGTGTATCCAGAGGGGAAAGAGGATTTGTTAAACCTATGGAATAGCAAAGAGGGACAAATTGAATGGGAAAATAAAAAAATTCTTTGGAGGTTTATTCCAGGTAAAACATGGAAGCCTAAAGAAATCATAGGAATTGATTTTGGATTAATGCTATTTGGCCTGGCTAGTCTCCCTGAATATTTAGGCACTTCATTTTTTATGACGCATCTCCCGAGCCTTGAAGATCAATGATCTCGATCTTCAAAATTCTCTTTCTTCTTTTCTTCAATTCGTTTGTAAATCAAGTAAACAAGAAGTAATGCTCCCACTAAAAGAATAAATAACTCCATTTATTCTAGCGTAACTGCAGTACCATAAGCCAAGATTTCAGAACATCCCTGCATCACCATCGAAGTAGTCAAACGTACATTACAATAGCATGAGCTCCCATTTTTTCTGCATCTTCAATCATCCGCTGCATTGCTTGCTCGCGAGATTGTGCTTGGAGTTTGGTGTATTCACTGATTTCTCCCCCAATAATATTCTTCAATCCGGCAAAAATATCCTGTCCTACATTTCGAGCTCGAACTGTACTTCCTCTGGCAATACCAAGAGTTGCGGTTATCGTTTTATTGGGAATCGTGGGTGTATTGACTAGTAACATACTTTAGTTATTAAAAAGGGTTAAATCGATATTTGGAAAAAGGCGAAGTGCATTTTTATAGTATACTTTTTGAAGAATAGAATCGGGAAGACCTAAACCATACATACGCCAATGTGCATGTCGCTTACGATAATATTCAAAATATTCATCTTCTGTTTCCAAAACTCTAAAATAAGTGTAATACTCACTTACTTTATAGCTGTCTTTTCCAAATAGGATACGGTCTTGATAGTCAACAAAAAATTGTCGGGCACGTTTGGGTTGCCGACCCAGCTCTGCCAACACAGCTCCAATTTCCGTCATTACGTTTGGATACTTGTCTAAATGTTTCCCTAATTCATCCAAATCGTTTCCCATCCAACCNAAATGAGCATTGATAAAGATAGTGTTGGGATGCGCTTTAAAAATCGCATGCTGTTCTGCCATGACCGCTTCAAAGGAAGGATTTGTTTTTGGATCTTTATATCGGCTGGGCTTTTGTCTTAATTCCAACCAACGTTCATTGTATTTGTCTTTTGGATTCCAAAACGAAGCGGGCTCGCCTGTGTGAATGAGNACNGGTATCTTATTGGCACCACAAGCATCCCAAACAGGAGCCAAACGTGGATCGTTTACCGCAATTCGATTGCCATCATTATCCTTGTCAGTCAACCCCAAAGATTTATAAACTTTAAGTCCCATCACCCCAGCTGCAACTGCAGAATCGATGAGAGCCACTTGCTTTTCTGCAAAATCATCATCATCAATGGTTTCAAAATCAATATTTAGAAACAATCCAAAGCGAGTAGGGGCGTTGTTTTGGATGTTCTCTAGCGACTTTCTGAGATAAATTCCTCTAAAACCACTCAAATTGATCATAAATGCCATATTCAAGCTATCCATTTCTGAAACTAATTTCGAAAGGTTTTTAAGTGGCATATCAAATTGATGATTATGCACATCTATAAAAGGGAATTTTGCTTTTTTAATGAAGTTTTGAGGGACCACCAAAGTAGACTTAGGACTGTACTCTTCAATATCCATCAAATTGTTCTTTTCTTGGATTTTATCAATACAATAGTAGGTGATTCCACTTAAAAAAAGAATCACAACTACTGCTTTAAAAAGCCGAAAAAACAATCTGAAAAAATTCTTCATCAGTTAATGGGAAGCGTAATTTGAGTAGTGTCCCATCGCATTCTTAGATAATTGTCTACAAAATCAATGGTAAATTGTTCTAGTGGTTTGTCTAAGTTCTGTGTAGCAGTGTTTACTTTCATAATCACTCCAGCAGGATCGGGTTCTATAGCGCTGAATCCTCCTGTTTTTGTGTGTACTACAATCACCCAGTTTTCTTTTTCAGGATAGGCGTAGAGGCCGTAAGTACCAGCATCTAATGGACGTCCTGCAAAACTGATGGCTTTACTCACTTTAATTTTTGTTGTTAAATTGGCACCTAGACGCCAATATTCTCCATAAGGAATAAGAGCACCTTCTTCTTTAGTTCCAAAAATCAAACGATCCTTTTTATAAGGACGGTAATAGCGTATGTTTATTTCTGTTTCACCTAGAGTATGATCAACATGACCTAAAGGGCTTTTTGGGTTGATGTATAAGCCGTAAATAAAATAGAGTCCAGCGACACCAATAAGAAGAAGTAGGAATAAAAAAATACGTTTAATTGTTTTCATGATATGAGGTTTTTAATACCATGACAATATACAATATTTATTAGATCATAAATATNCTATTTTACATAACATAAATTATCATTAATTTCATTCATTTGAAATATCNATTCAAAAATTAAATTACTACATCTAAATCAAATGTTCTATTTAGAATTAAAAATGCAAGTAAGTACTTACAAATGGCTTATAGAGAATACTTTTCCAAAATATACTCTGCTACTGGAAATGCATTAAAATTTTTCTTCAACAACATATTACTTATTAGTCCTTCATAAAAAATCAAAAAAGATTCCGTTTCAGATTTTGGATCAGAGACTCCAGTGGTTTTAAACGAGTCAAACACACGACCCTCTAATGGCTCTAATGTCAATTGAAGAATTTTAGGTTCAAACCACCGATGACTNNACAAAAAACGCCAAAGTCTATGATTGTTTTCATTGATTTGAAAAGGTATAGAAAGTACTTGCTTTAAAAACACTTTGGGGTGTTTTAATGNCAATATAGGTTCATAAAGTGAAGCTATTTCTTTTTCTGCATCTGCTAAAAGTACATTGAGTAAGCCCTCTTTATTTTTGAAATGACGAAAAATCAACCCCTCTGAAACTCCTGCTTTCGTAGCAATCATTCGTGTTGATGTTCCCGTATATCCCATTTCTGAAAATAAATGTAGAGCTGCCTCAAGTATAGCGTTTCTTTTTGTCATAAAAGTGATTNATTACTTATTGATTTGTAAAATGCCCTCAAAATCAAGTATAATTCTTCTCATTATTTCGAGTTTCCTCCAAACTTCTAAGACTTCGTAGTATTGTAAACCAGGAACATAATAGTGCAGAAAATAGGTGGAATGATTTGCCATGGGCTAAAATTTAAGGGATAACAATATAAAAAAAAAGAATNGANTCTGTCATTCCTGTTTCCGTTTTCACGAAGACGAACTCCAACAGGAATCCAAGCAGCTACCTGTTCACAAGCCTGTGAATAATCCCTTCCCCTACTCTTTCATCACCAAACCAAAAGGCGGTACTTTTACCAAAAAGCAACCATGAACGATCGACCTAATGACTTGCTCCGGATTCGTCCAGAGATCAAGAAAACCCAACAGTTTGAGAATATGAGTGCAGAGGAGCGTTTTCAAAACGAGACCCTCCGCCCTATTTTAAAATTGCAAAACCCTTTGTTTCTTGCTGTTTTTCACAACTATATTGAGAAGCGCAAAGGGGTGTTTTATAGCTTAGGTCTAGAAAAAAAACTGAATTATATTGAGAATAGTCTTAATAGAGATCAGAAATTCGGTGATTCAATCAAGGGAATGGTCATTGGATTGTTTACTATGGAGGAATACAACGCCTATAGCCGCAATTCCTCTGCCTTAAACAAGCGTATGATGAACATGGTCATCGAACGGCTTAAAGACCAAGTACAACTCTTTGAACAGGCTACTACCCACTAGCAGAGAGTATTCATTGTGTTTTAATAAAATCTGTTACCTTTACTGCACCCAATCGAACCAAGGAAAGCATGTTCATTAAGCACAGCCTAAAATTATTTAGAGATTCTTTACAGGTATGTTACCTGCCCAATCAAAAGAGAAGACTTCGAAGAGCGCAGAAAACGATGATATTCATTTTGAGTAACATCCTCTTCATTGTCATCTTCTCAGCTTGTGGTGCATGGGCAACGTTCAGAACGTCAGACAAGAAGGTTGTGAGCTATTTTGAGAAAAAAGGCTTGAATGCTCAAATACACTACACAAAATTCCAAGGACATCAGTTAAGACACATTCATTCCAACTTTTATGATTCGCTTAAACCTACCCTCTATTTTGTCCACGGCGCCCCTGGCTCTAGCGATAATTTCAACAACTATTTAAGTGACAGTCTTTTAAATACTAAAGCCAATTTGATAAGTTTTGATCGTCTGGGTTATGGCTATTCAGAATACGGCAAAGCAGAACCTGATATTAGTCAACAAGCTGCGAGTCTCTGCCCCATAGTAAAAAAATATTCTAAGAAAGAGACTCCTGGGATGGTTATTGGTTGGTCCTATGGCGGTCCTATTGCAGCAAAGATGGCCATTGATTCACCTGAATTAGTGGGAAGTGTAATTATGTTGGCGCCAGCCTTAGATCCAGAAGCAGAGCGATATTTTGCCTTGGGGAAATTAGCAGAATGGAAAACAACAAAATGGTTTGTTCCCGATAGTTTTAAAGTAGCACAGAAAGAAAAAAGAGCGCATGCTGCATCTCTTTCCAATTTAAGGGAAGAGTGGAAAAAACTTCAACGTCCCATCATCATGATGCATGGAACCAAAGATAAAATAGTACCCTACACCCCAAATATCGAGTTTGCTTTAAAACATTTTGATAAGAATCACTTTAAGCTACTTCCTGTTGAGGGAAAAGGACATGTTTTTCCAATGAGTGAAACCGAAAAAGTTCTCGAAACACTGCTATCAGAACTAAAGCAACTCGAAAAGAAGCCTAATTAAACAACCACGCTTCACGTAAACCTACAGCCGCCTCAGATGCAGCAGGGTCTTCTACTATTCCTGAAATTACAGCGCTTGGAGTTCCAACATTTCCACTAAGGGTCAAGCTTTCTCCATTGCGCTCTACCGTAATGGAAAATTCCTTGTCTGCATCCCACATAAAACTTGGTGAAAATATTGCGTTAATCGCTGCCCCATTCTCTTGACTAATTTCTGGAAACATTTGTCCGTCTAAGCCAGTAAAAATATCTCCTAATTGAACTCCCATTGCTTCCAAAGTAGAATTCAAGCCAGTAATGACAAGAAACTTCCCTTTCTCTTCAATATCTTGTGGAGTAAATATTGGCGAAGTAGCATCTGTAAAGATTACCCCCGGAAGTTGGGATTCTGTTTCTCCTTCAATTAGCCCCACTTTTGACAAATATTCATTGTAGTTAATAGGAGTTGTTCCTTCTACATGGGTTGTAAAGAAGTCTCTTACTTCTGGATAAGTAAGCGCTACAATTTCGTCTATTAAATTTTCATCCTTAAATGGCTTTTCTTTCCCATAGCGTTCTGCTAATTTTTTCATTACCCAAAGAATTCCTTTCTCTCCTCCACTCTTCTCGCGGATTAGAATATCCAAACACATATTAATTAAAGCACCTTTTTGGTATACATTTCCATAATTAGCAGCATAGGGTTCATCTACGATGCCTGCACTCATTTCAGTAAAGGACATACTATCATCATAGCGTTGACCATAACTTACCTTTTCATTCATTCGTCCATAAAAATCTGGAGCATCAATCAATCCCTGATTGATTTGAAATAGATTGGCAAAATATTCAGTAGTTCCTTCATACATCCATAAATGTTTGGACATAAGGGGTGTATTGTATTCAAAATTGTGAATCTCTTCAGAATGCACATTTAAAGGCGTGAGTGTATGAAAAAATTCATGAGACACAACATCAACTAAACTTTGAGTAAGTTCTCCTGGTTGCATCGCATCTACAAAAACAACTGTAGTAGAGGTATGGTGCTCTAAAGCTCCCATCATTCCACCAAAATATTGCAAATCTTCCATTCCCATTAGATGCAATAAAATATCATAACTAGGAGTATTGTTGGATTTTCCCAAAAACTTCTTTTGAGCAATCATCATTTCTTGAATTGCAGCTTGATAGTCAACAGCTTTATGAGTCCCCGAAGGAGAATAAATCGCCAAACCTACTTTGATATCATCCAAATCAAAGGAAACAGCATTGGGCTCACTATACATTATAGGGTTGTCAATAATATGAAAATACCTTTCGGCATTAAAAACATCTAAAGAATCACTTTTAGAAATTGCAGGAAGGGAGGTGAACGCTTGAAGGTGCTTTGGAGATCGAATACTAAGTCGGTAGGGACTCTCTTTAATGTTATCAAAATAGCCGATCATACTGTGCAAGTTGAGTAAGTGAGTTTTGTCTGAGTCAAAATTAGTTCCCCCCATAGGGTAAATTTTTTCTCCTCCAGGGCCATCAAATGTATCATTCACCCAGTAGGTGATCTTCCCCAATTTTTTGGCATTTGCTATTTTCCAACTATTTTCATCTACAGCCGTTACAGTTAGTGGATTTCCCTTTTTATCAAAAGCTTTTAGATCTTCTACAAAACGTCCAAAATTGGAATATTCATAGGTTCCAGGTACTATCTGAGGCAGGTAAAATAGAATTTCTTCGCCTTGAAGCGCAGTAGGTGCAATTGTAATTTGCACTTTGTCGTCATTAATGTTGACCAAATCAATTGAAGCTTCAATAAGAATGGGCTTAGAAGTAGTGTTGTTTTTAAGCGCCGCACAAGCGGTGAGCAATAAAACAAAGCTTAGACTGATAAAAAGTTTAGAAAATAATGTTTTCATATGCAGGTTTTAAAGTATAGAAACACCGTTTAAATCGGTTGTAAGTACGTTAGAAAAATAATTAAATATGGGTCGTAGCGCATTAAAATGCTGGATTACTTCCGTTTGAAAATCAGAGGCTAAAATAGCACTATCATCCAATTTTTTTATAAATAAATATTGTTTTTTCTTGATGAGATCAATATTGGAGTGCTCTTTGGAAAAGCCTTTAGGAGCCGTTTTCACTTCTTCTCCTGNAAGACCACCCCATGCTTTGACAAATTGNGGATCTTTTAACAGCTTCCTAAACTCATCAGCATCCATCTCCATTTCTTTTCGAATCCGAAATAAGTCTTCTTTGTCTGGGTTCCAAAAACCAGCTGCTAAGAAAGAATCTCCTGGAGCTATATGGATATAATAGCCTCCCCGTAAATGAGGTTTCTTTCGGTTAAAACTCATTCCAAAATGAGTTTTAAAAGGGGTTTTGTTTTTTGAAAAACGAACATCACGATAGATTCGAAAAAGCTTGACTTTATCTATTTCATCTGTTTCATTCATTGAGGTTTTAAGCTCCTCACCCAACACTTTGACTTCTGCCTCTAAAGCTTTAAAATGGGGCTTTTGAGGTTCAAACCATTCGCGTGTATTGTTTTTTTCTAAGGCTTCAAAAAAACGGAGTACTTCTGGGTTGATTACTTGCATATAATTACTGGTTTTTAGTGGATTGGATCCAGTGATCTATTTTTTCTTCTAAATATTGAAGGGGGATACATCCAGACTCCAATACCTTTCTATGAAAAACTTTAATATCGAAGGCTGCCCCTAGTGCTGTTTCAGCACGAAGTCGTAACTCTCGAATTTTTAATTGTCCAATTTTATAGGATAAGGCCTGACCTGGATTGGCCATATAGCGTTCAATCTCAGATGTAATGCTGGCTTCGGATTCTGCTTCGTTGTCTAAAGAATACTGAATGGCTTGTTCACGTGTCCATCCTTTGGAATGTAAGCCTGTGTCCACCACCAAACGAATCGCGCGATGCATTTCGGCTCCTAGCATTCCAAAATACTGATACGGATCTTGGTAAACACCCAATTCCTCTCCCAATGATTCTGTGTACAAGGCCCAACCTTCCCCATAAGCACTATACCAAAGATCTTTTCGAAATGAAGGAAGTGCAGTGTTTTCCTGCTGCAACGAAATCTGAAAATGATGTCCCGGAATTGCCTCATGTAAAAACAGATCTTCGTCTGAAAAGAAATTATATTTCTCCACATCGGGTATGGGAACATAAAAAATACCAGGTCGAGTTCCGTCCAAGGACCCCGAATTGTACTCAGCACTCGCTGAGGCTTCCCTAAAAGCTTCGGTACGACGCACTTCAAAGGGAGTTTTAGGCTGTAATTCAAAAAGTTTATTTACCTGAGGCAATATCTTCTCTTGAATTGCATAAAAATTGTCAATGACTTGTTGTGGATCGGTAAAGGGCATTAATTCTTTCTTGTTCCTAACGTGATCAAAAAACGATTTTAAATCTCCTTCAAAACCGACTTGCTCTTTGACTTTTTCCATCTCTTGACCAATACGGGCAACCTCATCAAGACCCAATTGATGAATTTGATCTGCAGTCATAGTGGTAGTGGTATACTTTTTAATAGCGTAGGCATAGTAATCGTCTCCTCCATCCAGAGCATTAAAACCACTAGTTGTGCGAGCATTTTCATAATAGGCTGTTGCCATGAAATCATGCAAGTCTTGATAGGCAGGAACGATTTGATCCAGAACCATGCTTTTGTAGGCAACTGTCAAACGTGCTTTATCTTCATCAGAAAAGGAAGTTGGAAAATTTCGTGCTGGACTGTAAAAAAGATGTTTGCTTAAATCTGAGGTAGTCATTCCTTTCAACTGCGGAAGCACTTTTTTAATTAAGACTGTGGCAGCACCCAGCCGATAGTCATTCCCTCTTTCATTTTTTCATGTGCACTGGCAAGCCATTCTAAATAGCCTTGAATTCGGACCAACCAATTCTCGTAATCTTTAACCGTTTCAAAGGGTTGGGCTCCCTCAGCACTTGCTAATTGTCCCATAGTGAGTTGAAAACCCCACATTTGATCAATGGGCATCTTGTCTTTTGGAAATTCCATTGCCTTCAAATTCATCTCGCATTCCCAAATCAATATTTTTTTACTCAATAGAGCGTCCTCAGAAAGCGTATTATCCTCGAAAGTCTTTATTTGATTCAAATAAGAGGAATAAAACGCCTTCTCTTTTTCTTGAAAAGCTGTTGAAAGGAAGTTAGGAAGTGAATCATTGTACCGGGTATCCCCTTGGAAAGTAGCATTTATCTTATACAGAGATAAATTTTCTTGGTAATACGCTTCCAGTACTTCATCAAATGCTAAATTGTCTTGCTTTGTTTTTTGTGTATCGCATGAAAGTGTCAAAAACACAACTGCTAAAACTAATTTTTTCATAAGATGTATGGTTTTGTGATTTGTAAGCCTAACAAAAATACATATTTTTCTATGCTAGAAAAACGTTTTAATGACTTCTACCTTCTAATACTGAAACAATATCAGTCAAAGTATAGCCTTTTGCTTGAAGCAAAATCATGTAATGAAACAACAAATCGGCACTTTCATTTAAGAATAATTCTTCGTTATCATCTTTAGCTTCAATTACGGTTTCTATAGCCTCCTCTCCTACTTTTTGAGCAATTTTATTAATTCCTTTTCTAAACAAAGAAGCGACATAACTGTCTTCACTATTGTTTTCTTTACGCGATTTAATAGTGGCTTCCAATTCGCTTAAAAAACCAAAGCTTGATTCGTTTTTTGAATCCCAACAAGTATCCGATCCTTTATGACAAGTTGGCCCTTTTGGTTTTACTTGAATCAACAGGGTGTCTTGATCACAGTCTTCTTTTATACTAACCAATTCAAGAAAATTTCCACTCTCTTCTCCTTTGGTCCAGAGACGCTTTTTAGTTCTGCTATAAAAAGTTACGTTCCCACTTTCTTGGGTTTTAGTCAAGGCTTCCTCGTTCATGTATCCCAACATTAAAACGGTTCTTGTATTTACATCCTGAATAATTGCAGGGAGTAAGCCGTCGGCTGCTTTTGAAAAATNAAGTGTCTTCATATTAAATTCGTATTGCTAAATGCTGTTGTTTGAGTTCTTGTTTGAGTTTGGGAATTGAAATTTCTCCAAAATGAAAAATGCTTGCTGCCAAAGCAGCATCTGCTTTTCCATGGGTAAAGGTAGCTACAAAATGACTACTCTTTCCTGCGCCACCCGAAGCAATTATAGGGATGTTTACTTCCTCTGACAATCGGGCTAAGGCTTGATTGGCAAAACCCTCTTTAGTCCCATCGTGATCCATAGAAGTGAATAAAATTTCGCCCGCTCCCCTCTCAGCTACTTCTTTTGCCCAGTCAAATAAGTCAAGCTCTGTGGGGACTTTTCCCCCTACCAAATGTACTTTCCATTGACCGTTAATTTGTTTAGCATCAATTGCAATCACCACACATTGACTTCCAAACTGCTCTGCACATGCATTGATTAATGCTGGATTTTTTACAGCTGCAGAATTGATGGAGACTTTATCCGCACCATTTCGCAAGAGTATTTCGACATCCTCTACAGAACTTATACCTCCGCCTACAGTAAAAGGTATATCAATGGCAGCAGCAACTTTCAAAACCAAATCGGCTAAGGTTTTGCGTTTTTGCTCGGTCGCCGAAATATCCAAAAACACCAATTCATCTGCGTTCTCATCGGCATACTGACGCGCCAATTCAACTGGATCACCAGCATCGCGCAGGTCAACAAAATTCACTCCTTTTACGGTTCTACCGTCTTTGATGTCTAAACAGGGTATGATGCGTTTGGTCAACATACTATTGATTGTTTTGTGTTAAATCTACTCCAGTGTAAAATCCCAAGTCCTCTTGAGTTAACTGTTTTACCCAAAATGCTATCTGACCCGTATGATAGGAAAAATGCTCTACGGCATGCAATACTACTCCAATTCCAGACAATCGAAAACCCTGAACCTCTCGTACAGTTTCGTATTGAAGTAAAGTGGCATTTTGTATGGTGTCTTGAGCTTTTTGAACCGTAGTAGTTAATAAAGTAAGCAATTCTTCCTTAGATCCAGCATTTGTAGAAAACTCTATATCGCGNTTNCGTTCATCCTTTTGTTCTCCCAAGGAAGCACTAATGTACTGAGTCATATTGCCACAACTATGCAAGATTTGATTCCCCAATGCCATTCCACCCTCAGTCGGTCGTTTCCAAAGCATCTCTTCTGTTATTTTTGAAAAAGCAATGAAGATCATCCGCAAACTTTCTTCAAGTCGAAAAACCGCATTTTCTTTAAATTCCTTTAAAATGATCTTGTTCATTATTGAATAATAAAGTTTTCTAATTCTTTTAGGGCAATTTTATTTTCATAAATCGCTTTCCCAATAATGGTTCCCTCACAGCCCATGGCCTCAAGCTTGGGTAGTTCTTCAAAAGCAGAAATCCCTCCCGAGGCAATGAGTTTTATATTGGGTTGTTCTTGCAATAAATTTTGATAGACATCAAAAGAAGGACCTTGCAACATACCGTCTTTGCTAATGTCTGTACAAATTACATAGTGTATCCCTTTGGCATAAAAATCTTTAACGAAGTCAACTAAACGATGGTCAGAAGTTTCAAGCCAACCGTCCGTTGCAATACGATCACCTTGTACATCAGCACCTAAAATAATTTTATCACTCCCATAGGTTGTGATCCATTGTTCAAAGGTTTTGGGCTCCTTTACGGCTATACTCCCACCCGTAATTTGATGTGCACCACTTTCAAAAGCAATTTTCAAATCCTCATTAGACTTCAATCCCCCTCCAAAATCGATTTTAAGGCTGGTTTTAGACGCGATAGTCTCCAATACCTTGTGATTCACTATGTGTTTGGATTTTGCACCGTCTAAGTCAACTAGGTGCAAATATTTAATTCCATGGGCTTCAAAAGCCTTAGCAACCTCCAAGGGGTTTTCGCTATAGGTTTTTTGGGTGCTGTAATCCCCTTTGGAAAGACGCACACACTTGCCGTCAATTAGGTCAATAGCGGGTATGATTCTCATGTAGTAAGGTTTAAAAAGTTTTTAAGCAACTGCTGCCCTGCTTTGCTACTCTTTTCAGGATGAAATTGAACCCCGTAAAAATTATCCTTTTGTAAGGCCACACTATAGGCTTGATTATAGGTGCTTACCGCAATGGTTTCTGGAAGAAGTGGCACAAAATAAGAGTGAACTAAATACATGAACTCATGATCTTTAATTCCTTGAAATAGAGCTGTTTGTGTTTCTGATATTGTATTCCAACCCATCTGTGGTACCTTCACTTGATCTGAAAAGCGTAGTACCTTTCCTTGGATGATTCCCAATCCGTTCACACCCCCTTCTTCTGTATAATCACACAACAATTGCATCCCCAAGCAAATGCCTAAAACAGGTTGCTTGAGCTGAGGAATGATTGCATCCAAACCATGCGTTTTTAATTTTACCATTGCACTTTGTGCCGCCCCTTGTCCGGGGAAAATCACTTTATCCGCATTTTTAATTTGCTCAGGGTCTGCGGTTAGATGTCCAGTCACTCCTAATCGTTCAAGGGCAAACTGCAAGCTTTTAATATTCCCTGCTCCATAATCAATAATAGCGACTTCCATATTAGAGGCTTCCTTTGGTTGAAGGGAGAATCATCTTTTCTGGATCTCGCTTTACTGCAACTTTAATGGCTTTTGCAAAGGCTTTAAAGATCGCTTCGATTTTATGGTGCTCATTATCACCCTCTGCTTTGATGTTTATATTGGCTTTGGCNCCGTCTGAAAAGGATTTAAAAAAGTGCAAAAACATCTCAGTGGGCATTTTACCTATCATTTCTCGGTGAAATGCTGCTTCCCAAACAAGCCAATTTCTCCCGCCAAAATCTATAGCTACCTGAGCCAGGCAATCATCCATTGGCAAACAAAAACCATAACGTTCAATTCCTAACTTGTTTCCTAAAGCAGCTGCAAAAGCCTCTCCTAGGACAATAGCCGTATCCTCGATGGTATGATGTTCATCTACCTCCAAATCNCCCTTAACTTGAAGTGAAATATCCATTCCTCCATGACGGGCTAACTGATCCAGCATATGATCAAAAAAGACGATCCCTGTAGAAATTTCACTCTTTCCTGATCCGTCAAGGTTTANACTTAGTGAAATGTCTGTTTCATGAGTAGTTCGTTTCTTAACGGTGATGCGTTGCTCTAATTTCAAGAATTTGTAAATCGCTTCCCAAGTGGTCGTTTTTAAAGCAATAGAATCAGTTAACCCCTCTGAGGCCTCTTCGGCTCCTAAAGTCTCATCATTAGCAATAAAAATCCCCTTCGCCCCAAGGTTTTTTGCCAATTCCATATCGGTTAAACGATCCCCAATCACGTAGGAGTGATTTAAATCATATTGCTTATCTTCTATATAAGAAGTTAGCAAACCTGTTTTTGGCTTTCGGTTAGGGGAATTATCCTCTGGAAAGCTCCTGTCAATAAGTACTTCTTCAAAAACAATTCCCTCTTGCTCAAAGCTCTTTAAAAGCAATTCGTGTACCGGCCAAAAGGTGTTTTCTGGAAAACTGTCCGTTCCAAGACCATCTTGATTGGTCACCATAACTAGGCTGTAATCTAGTTCTTTGGCGATCTTCCCTAAAAAGGTGAATACCTGTGGGTAAAATATAAGTTTTTCAAAAGCATCTAATTGATAGTCCTTGGGCTCCAAGGCCAAAGTACCATCACGATCAATAAATAAAACTTTTTTCATAAGCTATTGTCCAGCGCCTGCAGCACTTCGATTAATATGTTATTTTCTTTAGGTGTTCCCACTGTAATTCTAAGTGTATTTTCACAGCCCAAACTCTTTGAGGAATTTCGAACTACAATTCCCGCTTGGATGAATTGTTTGTAACGCAGGGCACTATCATCTACTCGAATCAAAATAAAGTTTGCATCGGAAGGAAAACAGCTTACCACCCAGTGCAAGTCCTGTAAAACGCGCTCTAAGCGACTACGCTCTTTTAACAAAATTGCGACCTGTTCTTTCACCAAATCTTGTTTTTTCAACTGCTCAGACGCAGCTGTTAAGCTAAGAGAATTAATATTATAAGGTGCTTTAATTCTGTTTAAGAACGCAATTAAGGTCTTGTGTGCAAATGCCATTCCTAGCCTTACTCCAGCCATACCCTGTGCCTTTGAAAAAGTTTGGCAGACCATAAGGTTTGGATAGTCGTTTAACATAGGAAGACTAGAAGGTGCTTTTGCAAACTCTACATAGGCCTCATCAACGATTACTAAACCATTAAAGTTCTCAATTAGGGTTTTAATGTCTTCAGCTTTAAAACTATTGCCTGTTGGATTATTGGGATTCGGAATAAATAAAAGCTTCGTTTTTTGATCAGCTGAATTCAGTATCGAAGGGACATCCAATTGAAATTCTGAAGTCAAAGGCACTTCCTTTACTCCCACTCCATGGATTTTAGCCGCAACTTTGTACATCCCAAATGTGGGAGGAACAATAAGTATCTGGTCTTCTCCGGGTTCACAACATCCCATAATGATTTGAGAAATAAACTCATCGCTCCCATTACTCAAATATATTTGATCTTCCTCTAGCTTTCTCCAACTTGCAATTTCCCTTTTAAGTTGGGTTTGCATTGGATCAGGATACCGATTCACTGAGGTTGCGAAAGGATTCTCATTCGCATCCAATAAAATCATTTGACGACCGTCGTTCACAAATTCCTCCCTAGCAGATTGGTAAGGAGACAATTCCAACAAGGACTTTCGTAAATAAAGAGTAAAATCAACTTCCATTGGACAATTTTTTTAATCGAATACTTACAGCATTCTTGTGTGCTTCTAAACCTTCTGCCTCAGCCATTAATTCGATGGTATTCCCTAAAGATTGAATTCCCTTTTCGGTTATTTTTTGAAAGCTTATGGCTTTTAGAAAACTGTCGAGGTTTACCCCACTATATTGTTTGGAATAACCATTGGTAGGCAGGGTGTGATTGGTTCCTGAGGCATAATCTCCTGCGCTTTCTGGAGTGTAATTTCCGATAAATACAGAGCCTGCATTTTGAATACTATTCACATAAAGCGATTCGTTTTTCATGCAAATAATATAATGCTCTGGGCCATAAGCATTGATAAAACGAATGGCTTCGTCGTCATTTGTGAAGTAAATCATTTTTGAATTGGCAAGTGCCTTTTCAGCAATGGCTTTTCTGGGTAGTTGGATTAATTGTTCCTGTACAGAAGAAGTGACTTTCGCTATCATTTCACTAGCTGTGGTTACAAAAATCACTTGGCTATCAGGACCGTGTTCTGCCTGAGAAAGCAAATCAGATGCAACAAAGTCAGGGTCTGCAGAGCCGTCAGCAACTACCAAGAGTTCACTAGGGCCCGCAGGCATGTCAATACTCACACTGTAACGAGTAGCCCATTGCTTCGCCACAGTCACATACTGATTTCCTGGGCCAAATATTTTATAAACTTGGGGGATGGTTGCTGTTCCCAAAGTCATTGCTGCAATCGCTTGTACTCCCCCTACAGCATATAGATGTGTCAACCCACAAAGAGCTGCAGTATACCGAATGACAGCAGGAATTTCTCCCTTTTTGTTGGGTGGTGTACACAATACAATCTCTTTACAACCTGCAATTTGTGCGGGTACAGCGAGCATTAAAAGAGTAGAAAACAATGGAGCCGAGCCACCAGGAATATACAAGCCTACTTTTTCAATTGGTCGTTTTTCTTGCCAACAACTCACGCCTTCCATGGTTTCTACATGGACACCTTCTGTTTGCTGTGCCTTGTGAAAGCGTTCAATATTAGATTTAGCCTGTTGAATAGCTGTTTTCAAGGCTTCTGAAACTTCCTCTCCTGCCTTTTCAAGAGCCTCCCTAGTAACTTTAAAATCGGATAGTGTCACTTGATCAAACTGAGCAGTAAATTCCCGAACGGCAGAATCTCCTCTTGTTTTTACTGCTTCAAAGACATTTTCTACTACAGGTTCTAAAGCCTCGTAAGAAGCGGTAGGTCTTGCCAATAGGGATTCCCATTCCATCAAAGGAGGGCTTATATATTCTTGCATTACAATACCATTTTTTCGATAGGACAAACTAGAATATCTTCTGCTCCGTTGGCCTTAAGTTCATCAATGACTTCCCAAAAATCTCCTGCATTAATCACTGAATGCAGGGAACTCCAGCCAGATTTTGCTAAGGGCAANACTGTTGGACTTTTTAAAACAGGAAGTATAGAACTAATTGCATTAATCTTATCATCCGGTACATTCATCAGAATATACTTTGATTTTTTGGCTCGTAATACTGCCTGAATCCGAAAACGAAGTTTCTTAATTAAGTCTTGTGTTTCCTCAGTCAAACTGGGAGCTTGTACTAAAACTGCTTCTGAAGTGTTAATTTCAATCACNTCCTTTAAGTTGTTCTTAAACAACGTNCTACCGCTAGAAACTATATCGCAAATAGCATCGGCCAAACCGATNTTTGGGGCAATCTCTACCGAACCATTAATGATGTGTAGATTGGCTTCAATTTGATTCTCTTTTAGAAAAGCATTTACAGTATTGGGATACGATGTTGCAATTTGCTTTCCTTCCAAATCCTTAACACTAGAAAATTCGGTTCCCTTGGGTACCGCGATGGAAACACGACATTTTGAAAATCCAAGTTTTTCAATCACCTCCAAATCACTTCCCTTTTCCACCAAAAGATTCTCTCCCAAAATAGCTAGATCTACCACTCCATCTCTCATGTACTGAGGGATATCTCCGTTACGAAGAAAGAAAACTTCCATTGGNAAATTTCGGGCTGCGGCTTTTAGTTGGTCTTTTCCATTATCAAATGAAATTCCACAGTCCTTGAGNAATCGAAGAGAATCCTCGTTTAGTCGACCTGATTTCTGAATGGCTATTCGTATCATTTTTTATTTTTTATGCTTGAATCTCACTGGTTTTAAACAAAAAAACCCGCTTGAGTTTCAAACGGGTTTCTATATCATGTACATCTACATCATTAGCACTCGCTCGAGTCTATTAAATGATGATGATGTGTTTTGTTTAATTGCATGGATGCAAATATATTATTTTTATTTAAATCAAATAATGGTTTCTTGAAAATAAAAAGCAATTCTTTTTTTCATTAGGTATTACTATTTTTTATAAATTAAGAAATCCAAAATCTTACATGAACATGAAATACAACTACTCGTTTTTTGTGCTAATACCTCTATTTTCTTTAGCCCAATTCAATTTGTACAGCGATTTTTATATCGCTCCAGACACTGAACTTCACATCACAGCACCCATTACGACCTTTACGAGTGGGAAATTTCTTACCGACCACGGTCCAGACGGAGGTATTGTTTCCTTTGCTTCCAACAGCGGTTNGCAAGCTGCTGACCACAACGCCCATATTGATGGAAATNTCAAGGTCTATAATCCCACAACGTTTACCTTCCCTACTGGGCATGAAACTGTTTTTCAGCCACTCGCTATTAGCGAGGCCAGTGGTGTTTCGTTTATCAATATCGATTACCGCCACCAGTCTCATTCTAACCTTACGCCTAGTTCAGGGATACTCAAAATTCATCCTGCACACTATTGGAATATCAATCAGGCAACAGGATCAGCAAAAGTAGAATTGACTTGGAACGCCTTTAGCAATTTAGACACTTTTCTAGAAGGCCTTAGTTTGGATGATTTGTCAATAGTAGGATATGCAAATAATGCCTGGGTACTATTGCCTTCTAGTTTGTCTAATGCTCAAGCCAATAGTCTTAGTTCTGGAGCGATAGTGAGCAATGCGCCCCTAAGCTTATCAAACTACGACGCTTTAGCCTTGTCTGTAAAAGGTATTGCAGGACCCGATGGAGAGCCCACCGATATGCCTTTAGTAGCCGAAGGAATATCTCCCAATGGAGATAGAGATAATGACACATGGATGATTCAAGGCATTGAAAACTTCCCTAAGGCAAGAGTTACCGTTTACAACACTCTTGGAGATGATGTGTTCACCGCTCTTAATGGATACAACAATGATTGGAGAGGAGATTTTAATAACAGCGGAGACCCGCTCCCTTCGGGACCCTATTTCTACACCATAGATTTAGACGCCGATGGAGAAATTGACCAACATGGTTGGTTGTATATACAGAATTGATAGTCACAGAGCTTGTCACCCTGAACTTGTTTTAGGGTTAGCATGACAAAAAATAATTCAAACCCAATAAAGAACCTACTTATGAAAAAACACAAACTCAAATCACTTTTGTCTTTTGAATTTGTAAAAAGGAACTACCCTAATATTTAACTTACAATAAATTCAATTACTCAAGACCTACACCCCACATTACTTCAAACAAACTGTTGGTTTAGTTCCTAAACAGCCTATGAAATCATTTTTACTCTTTCTTTTTTTCAGCACAATTTCCATAATTGCTTATGGACAAACCACCTATTATGTAAATGAAACACGAGCCGACAATTCGGGTGCTGGTACTTCTTGGGCAACAGCCAAAAAAGACTTACAAAACGCCATGGATACTGCTAGTGCAGGCGATGCAATTTGGGTAGCCACTGGTACCTATTCGCCTACAGCTGCTCCGGATGACAGTACTGCAGATCCTAGAGGTCGTGCCTTCCATTTAAACAAAAACCTGAAAATATACGGCGGTTTTGTTGGAACAGAAACGATGCTAAGCCAACGCGACTGGGAAACCAACTCCACAATTTTAAGTGGGGATTTTAGTGGAAATGACACAGTAAGTGGCAGCGGAAGCTCCCTCGTCATTACAAACAATGGCGAAAACGCTTATCATGTATTCATTACAACTGGTTTAAACAGTACTACCCTTATCGATGGATTTACTGTTAAAGGCGGGAATGCCGATGGTTCAGGAAACATTTCCTATGCTGGAAGTAGTTTTTCTAGGGATTCTGGTGGTGGGATGGTTAACGACTACTCCTCCCCAAGCATCAGCAACACCATCTTTAGTGGAAATGCAG
>JGI26086J50260_1000709_pt1 | contig 20718 bp, 16 predicted proteins | sample SaaInl3SG_22_DNA_FD_50260 | JGI IMG/M metagenome (IMG submission 50260)
TTTCTTAATTCCTACAATTGCTTATTCTTTTACTTATAACAATCAAAGTGATTTTAGAGATAATAATTTCTCTTTTTTCAAAATTAGAGTAGCAAACTCTGGTAATATTGGTAGTATACTATCTAATAAAAGAGATGGTAATAATAGAAGAACCATTTTTAATATTCCATTAGCGCAATACTTTAAAGCAGATGTAGAATACAAGAAATTTTGGGAAATAGATGATACTTCCGTTATTGGAATTCGAAGTTTCTTAGGAGCTATAATTCCTTACAATAATTCTGCAATTCCTTTTGTAAAGAGTTATTTTGCTGGAGGTTCAAATGACATTAGAGCTTGGCAAACCTATGATTTAGGTCCAGGAAGCAGAAATTCAGGCTTAGAATATAATATCGGTAGCTTTAAATTTTTAACAAGTGCAGAATATCGTTTTGACATGTTTGGAAGTTTAAAAGGAGCCTTATTTGTTGATGCAGGAAATATCTGGGACATTACAAATTCCATTTTTGCCGAAGAAGAAGCTAAATTTGATGGATTAAATTCTGTAAGAGATATTGCGGTGGGATCTGGGTTTGGTTTACGATACGATTTTAGTTTTTTAGTTTTTAGACTAGACCTTGGTTTTAAAATGCATGAACCTTATTTAGAAGGTAACAAATGGTTTAGAAATTACAACTTCTCAAATGCAGTATATAACATCGGAATAAACTATCCATTTTAAAAGCAAATTCTTTATTTTTTCTACATCGTTTTCGATGATTTTTAGCTTCATCTAGCTCAAAATCTCCATCTTATATATATTTTTTGATTACTTTTGAAAAGATAAATACCAATCATTTAAAACAAAAAAAATGAGTCACAATATTAAGCCAGGTGTTGCAACCGGTCAAGAAGTTCAAGCTATATTTAAATTAGCCAAAGAAAAAGCATTTGCTTTACCAGCTGTAAACGTTGTTGGCTCAAATACAATCAATGCAGTATTAGAAACGGCAAGAGATTTAAATGCTCCTGTTATTATTCAGTTTTCTAATGGAGGTGCACAATTTAATGCCGGAAAAGGATTGTCTAATGAAAATGAAAAAGCTGCGATTGCCGGCGGAGTTGCAGGTGCAAAACATATTCATTTATTAGCAGAAGCTTATGGTGTTCCAGTAATTTTACATACTGATCACTGTGCTAAAAAATTATTACCTTGGATCGATGGTTTATTAGATGCTAGTGAAGAGCACTTTAAACAAACCGGAAAACCTTTATACAGCTCTCATATGATTGATTTATCTGAAGAGCCTATTGAAGAAAATATTGAAATTTGTAAAACCTATTTAGCACGTATGGCTAAAATGGGAATGACTTTAGAAATTGAATTAGGTATTACTGGTGGTGAAGAAGATGGCGTTGATAATTCTGATGTTGATGTTTCTAAATTATATACTCAACCTGAAGAAGTTGCTTATGCTTATGAAGAATTAATGAAAGTTAGTCCTCAATTTACAATTGCAGCAGCATTTGGTAATGTTCATGGAGTTTACAAGCCAGGGAATGTAAAATTAACACCTAAAATCTTAAAAAACTCTCAAGAACATCTTTCTAAAAAACACAACCTTCCTCATAATACAATTGATTTTGTATTTCATGGAGGATCTGGTTCTACTTTAGAAGAAATTAGAGAATCTATTGGTTACGGTGTAATCAAAATGAATATCGATACGGATTTACAATATGCATTTACAGAAGGAATTCGTGATTATATGCAAGGAAGAGCTGATTATTTAGCTAGTCAAATTGGAAATCCAGATGGTGCAGATCAGCCAAATAAAAAACACTACGACCCAAGAAAATGGTTACGTGAAGGAGAAGTTACCTTTAAAACTAGATTAAAGAAAGCTTTTGAAGATTTAAATAATGTAGATACTTTATAAAAAGGAAAAATCTCAAGAATTATAAGCTCTGATGAAACTCGAATTATTCATATAATTCTGTAGTTTCATCAGACTTTCTTTTTTTGTTGGAAATTTAAATATTAATCCACTAAATTTGTCAAAGGGTATTAGGTGAAAAAATCCTTAAATTACCAAGAACAAACAGACAACAAATTAGTAACATATGGCTTGGTTTAAAAGACAAGAAAAAGGAATTAACACACCTACAGAAGCAAAAAAAGACACGCCAAAAGGATTATGGTATAAAACTCCAAGTGGTAAAATTATTGATACCGAAGAGTTAAAACGTAATTTGTATGTGAGTCCAGAAGATGGATATCACGTAAGAATTGGTAGTAAAGAATACTTTGAAATGCTTTTTGATGACAATACTTTTGAAGAGTTAAATTCAAAAATCACAGCAAAAGATCCACTTAAATTTGAGGATACTAAAAAATATCCAGATCGATTAAAAGCTGCTCAAGAAAAAACCAACTTAAAAGATGCTGTAAGAACTGCTGTCGGAAAATCTTTAGGTAAAGATATTGTCATTGCTGCAATGGATTTTTCATTTATTGGAGGTTCTATGGGAAGTGTAGTTGGAGAAAAAATTGCCAGAGCAATTGATTATTCTATTCAAAATAACTTACCATTTTTAATGGTTTCAAAATCTGGAGGAGCAAGAATGATGGAAGCCTCTTTATCTTTAATGCAATTAGTAAAAACTTCCGCTAAGTTAGCACAGCTAGCAGAAGCTAAAATTCCATATATTTCTTTATGTACAGACCCAACAACTGGGGGAACAACGGCTTCATTTGCCATGTTAGGAGATATTAATATTGCAGAGCCTAATGCATTAATTGCTTTTGCAGGACCTAGAGTTGTAAGAGATACTACAGGAAAAGATTTACCTGAAGGTTTTCAGCGTTCAGAGTTTGTTTTAGAGCATGGTTTTTTAGATGGAATCTATGAAAGAAAAAATTTAAAAAAACAAATCAACTTATACATTGATTTAATTCAAAATCAACCCATAAGAGCCTAATAAAAGCCAGCATAAAGCTGGCTTTTTTATTGCAAAAACTCAACCTACCGTTTCTTGCTCCAATCTTCTCTAAAAGAACTTGTTATCTACACTAAAGACTCTTTTTTTTATCCTTTTAATTTTATAGGTTAGCATATAAAATAATTGTACATTTGCCACTTCAATGAAAAAATCATTGATGTACATAAAAATCATTTAAATAATATTGGCATGTATTTAACAAAAGAAGTTAAAGAAACAATTTTTGAAAAACACGGTAACAGTAAAACTGATACAGGTTCTTCAGAAGGACAAATTGCGTTATTCTCGCACAGAATTAACCACCTAACAAGTCACTTAAAAGAAAATCGTAAAGATTTTAATACTGAGCGTTCTTTAGTAAAGTTGGTAGGAAAGCGTAGAAGTCTTTTAGACTACTTAAAGAAAAAAGATATCACAAGATATCGTGCAATTATCAAAGAATTAGGAATTAGAAAATAATACCTATATAAAAGAGGTAGCTTTATGCTGCCTCTTTTTCTTTAAAACAAGTTTCTAAATTATTTTTGGTTACTTAGTTATTTACTCTGAGCAAGTCGATGAGTAGTCGAAGTAACTTCCATTGAAAAACAACAAAACACAACAACACACATCAAGAAAAGTTTAATTAAGAACGAATTATTAAAGTATGATTCCAAAAGTATTTAGCCAAGAGATAGATCTTGGAGATGGAAGGACCATCACATTAGAAACAGGTAAATTAGCTAAACAAGCTCATGGTTCTGTTGTTGTACAAATGGGTAAAGCAATGTTATTATGTACTGTAGTATCTAACTACAAACAATCAGATGTTGACTTTTTACCATTAACCGTAGATTATAGAGAGAAATTTGCAGCGGCGGGTCGTTATCCTGGTGGTTTCTTCAAAAGAGAAGCAAGACCAAGTGATGGAGAAGTATTAACAATGCGTCTTGTAGACCGTGTTTTACGTCCGTTATTCCCAAAAGATTATCACGCAGAAACTCAAGTAATGATCCAATTAATGTCTCATGATGAAGATGTTATGCCAGATGCTTTAGCAGGTTTAGCTGCTTCTGCTGCGATTCAATTAAGTGATTTCCCTTTCGAATGTCCAATCTCAGAAGCACGTGTTGCTAGAGTTAATGGAGAATTCGTAATTAACCCAAGTAGAGCTCAGTTAGCTGAATCTGATATCGATATGATGATTGGAGCTTCTGCCGATTCAGTAATGATGGTAGAAGGTGAAATGGATGAAATTTCTGAAGAAGAAATGGCAGATGCAATTAAATTCGCACATGAATCTATTAAAATTCAGATTGAAGCTCAAGTTCGTTTAGCAGAAGCTTTCGGTAAGAAAGAAGTTCGTGAATATGCAACTGCAGAAGAAAATGTTCAATTAGATAAAAGAATACATGATTTAGCGTACGATAAATGTTATGCAATTGCAAAACAAGGAACATCAAAAGCTGAACGTAGTGCTGCATTTGCAGAAGTAAAAGAAGAGGTAAAAGCGTCTTTTACAGAAGAAGAAAACGAAGAATTTGGTCACCTTGTTGGTGGTTATTATAGAAAGGCTGAAAAAGAAGCTGTTAGAGAACTAACCTTAGCAGAAGGGATTCGTTTAGACGGACGTAAAACTGATGAGATTAGACCAATTTGGTCAGAAGTAGATTACTTACCATCTGTACATGGTTCTTCAATCTTTACTCGTGGAGAAACTCAAGCTTTAGCGACAGTTACTTTAGGAACTTCTAGAGATTCAAATAAAATAGATATGCCATCTTACGAAGGTGAAGAAAAATTCTATTTACATTATAACTTCCCTCCTTTTTGTACTGGTGAAGCTAGACCGTTAAGAGGAACGTCTCGTAGAGAAGTTGGTCATGGTAATTTAGCTCAACGTGGTTTAAAAGGAATGATTCCAGATGATTGTCCTTATACAGTTAGAGTTGTATCTGAAGTATTAGAATCTAACGGTTCTTCTTCTATGGCAACAGTTTGTGCTGGTACAATGGCACTAATGGATGCGGGTGTTAAGCTTACAAGACCAGTTTCTGGTATTGCTATGGGATTAATTTCTGATGGAGATCGTTACGCAGTTTTATCTGATATTTTAGGTGATGAAGATCACTTAGGAGATATGGACTTTAAAGTGACAGGAACTTCAGAAGGGATTACTGCTTGTCAAATGGATATTAAAATTAAGGGATTACCATACGAAATTTTAGTGAATGCTCTTAAACAAGCTCGTGATGGTCGTTTACACATTTTAGATAAAATAACTGAAACGATTGCTTCTGCAAACGAAGAAGTGAAAGCTCATGCTCCTAAAATGATTAACAGAAGAATTCCGAATGAACTAATTGGTGCATTTATTGGACCAGGTGGTAAACATATTCAAGAATTACAGAAAGAAACAGAAACAACGATTGTAATTACTGAAGATGCTGTAACTGAAGAAGGAATTATTGAGATCCTAGGAACAAACCCTGAAGGAATTGAAGCAGTGATAGCTCGTATCGAGTCTATGATGTTCAAACCAGAAAAAGGTTCTGTATATGAAGTGAAAGTAATCAAGATGTTAGATTTTGGTGCAGTTGTTGAATATACTGAAGCTCCTGGAAACGAAGTTTTATTACACGTAAGTGAATTAGCTTGGGAACGAACAGATAACGTTTCTGATGTGGTTAAAATGGGAGATATTTTAGATGTAAAATACTTTGGTTTAGACCCAAGAACTAGAAAAGAAAAAGTTTCTAGAAAAGCTATTTTACCAAAACCAGAAGGTTTTGTTGAAAGACCTCCAAGAGAAAGTAGCGGACGTGATAACCGTAATGGTGGCCGTGATAACAGAGGAAGCAGAGATAATCGTGGACGCGACACTCAAAGAGATGACCGCAGAGACGATCGCAAGCCTAGAGAAGAAAAGAAAGAAGATTAATTTTTCTTACCTCATAAATAGAAAAAGCTGGAAACATATGTTTCCAGCTTTTTTTTTACAACCATCATTTTTAAAATATTCTTTGATAACTTTTAAAGTGATCAATTCATTTTGATGCTTTTTTTGTTTTCTTTGTATTTCTTAATGAAAATTCAACGTATTACATATCTATCCCTTGGATCTAACCAAGGAGAAAAGTTAAAGAACTTACAAAATGCAATCTATGAGATAGCCGATTCTGTTGGTGCTATTAGAAAAATTTCTTCAGTATATAAGACAAGTTCATGGGGATATCAAGGAGAAGACTTCTATAATATATGTATTGAGGTTTCTACTTATCTTCAACCTGAGAACTTGCTTGAAAAAACTCTTACAATAGAAAATAAATTAGGAAGAGAAAGAACAAATTCTAAAGGATATTCTGATAGAATTATTGATATTGATATTCTTTTGTTTGATGATGAAATTATATTTTCTAAGAGAGTAACCATTCCACATTCAAAAATGTTAGAAAGAAGTTTTGTACTGATTCCATTAGTTGAAATTGCAAAAAACACCATTCACCCTATTCAAAAAAAACAATTATATCATTGTTTAGAGAATTGTAACGACACCTCAGAAATAGAAAAAATTTCAGCAGAATTAAAAAGGCCAATTCCATTAACAGAAAAATATAATTACATTGCTATTGAAGGAAATATTGGTGCTGGAAAAACATCATTAGCAAATATGATGAGCGACGAATTTAATGCTAGAGTTGTTCTTGAAAGATTTGCTGATAATCCATTCTTACCCAAATTTTACGAAGATCAAGAACGATTTGCTTTTCCTTTAGAAATGAGTTTTTTAGCTGACAGATACAAACAATTGAGCGATGATCTAGCTCAGTTTGACTTATTTAAAAATCTTATTGTTTCAGATTATTATATCTTTAAATCGTTAATTTTTGCGCAAGTAACGTTACAAAAAGAAGAGTACGCTTTGTATAGAAAGATGTTTGATATCATGTATAAAGAAATCACAAAACCAGACTTATATATTTACCTATATCAAAATACGGATAGACTTCTAGAAAACATAAAAAAAAGAGGAAGAGATTACGAACAAAATATAGAAGCTAGTTATTTACAAAAAATACATGACGGATATATTAATTTTATTAAAACAGAGAAAAATTTAAATACACTAATTATTGATGTGTCTGAATTAGATTTTGTGAAAAATAAAGACGATTATAAAAAGATTTTAAATAAAATTAACACCTGATAGTGTTTTAATACACTTTTTAGCTATGTGATTTTACCCAAAAAATAGACTAGAATAACTATAACTTCTGGACTATTGGTGGTATTTTAATTATGAAAATCATTGAAATGCAATCTTCTCTATTGAAAAACCTTTTTAGAATTCATGTAGGGGTTGTTATTAAGCTTGGAAAGAAAAAGTAGTTACAACCTGGGGGAGATGAACCAAAATTGAGCCAGAAATAAATTTAATAGCTACAGGTTAAGATCAAGTATCCGATAGCAAAGAACTTAGCTTTTCTTTAATTCCAACTTTTCAGCAAAATATTCGCAAAAATCACGCATTGTTGCACTCATCTTCTGATCATCAGTAGCGCGTTCAAAACTACCTGCCATGGAAACTAAGGTTTGATGAAAAAATTGTTTCATCTCGTCAACAGGCATATCTTTTGTCCAAAGATCCATACGTAAAGTATCTTTTTGTTTATGGTCCCAAACAGACAACATAATTGCTTTGGAAGCTTCATTGTTAATTCCGCCATCTTGAGCTGTCCAGTTTATATTTTCAGGAATTTTATTCTCATCTAATTCCACTGTAAATTCAATCTTAGAAGTATGTGCTATTGCCATTATTTCCTTGGTTTGTATTTTGATTTTTTAAAGATTTCTTCTTCATCCATAGATAAAAGAGTTTGCAAAGATACATCATTCTTCTCCATAAAAGAACGAACTATTTGCCATCCTATTCGTTGTCCTATCCTTCCCGGAGACTTACTATCTTCTTTCAAATAGAATTTTGAAAAAGGGGCGTTAGTAATAAATCTTTTATTCAATTTAGTATCGGTACTATAAAGTAAATTGTTTTCAATAAAGTATTTCCAAACTTGCTCTTCATTAGCTAAAGCCCAATCAAATTTTTCTTTGGCATATCCAATTTTTATTGCGTCAGATTTTAAAGGAAGATAACGATCTAAAAGGTATAATTTTTTACCCTCAAAAATCATTTTGGCTAAAAAAGTTCTATTATTTGAAGGTTTTATTTTTGTTTGAATGATTTTATTGGCAACATCAACCACGATTCTTTCTTGGGTGTTGTTTTCTCTAACATATCCTGGAAAATCATTATAAAAAGGGTGTGTCTGACCTAAATAAGCATCTAAAGAAATAAAGAGAATTTGATCAGTATAGATTATTCTGTATTCATAATCGATATTACTTAAAACTGTTATCACTTGGGGTGATTTAAAACTCTTGTGATAATATGAAATGTGTTCAAACAAGTTGGTGAGTTCTTCTTCTGTTTTAGAAAAATCTTTATAGATTTTCTGACTTTCTATGTATAGTTCTTGTTCATCCTTATCATTCATCTTAGCAAACCAAATGCTATCGGGTGTTTCACTAGGAAAAAGTGATGGATATCTCTGTTTTAAATCCTCTAATGTACTTCCATTAGTATCATAAAAATCTACTTCAAATCTACTTATCTTAAAATCTACCTCAATATTTGAAGTATCAATAATATTTTTAGATTCTTTTTGACAAGAAATCAAAAATATCAACAAGAAAAAAAATAAGAAATAATTTCGCATTTGCTTTGTATCTTTGATATATACTATGAACGTCAAAAATACTAAAATAGTTTTCTATGCAAGTTGAAAATGTTACAGATTATATTGTAAAATGGTTAAAAGATTATGCTACAAATGCCGGTGTTAAAGGTTTTGTTACAGGTGTTTCTGGCGGAATTGATTCTGCAGTAACTTCTACTTTATGTGCAAAAACTGGATTTCCAACTTTATGTTTAGAAATGCCTATTCATCAAGCTGAAAGTGAAGTAAACAGAGCTTTAAATCATATTTCTTGGCTGCAAAAAAGTTTTAAAAACGTATCGATGACTCAGGTGAATTTAACACCTGTTTTTGACAATTTAATTGATGTATTACCAGATGTTGAAAATGAAGATGATTGTTTTATGGCATTGGCTAATACAAGAGCTAGATTACGCATGACTAGCTTATATTATTTTGCAGGTTTACAAGGATTATTAGTCGCTGGAACTGGAAATAAAGTGGAAGATTTTGGTGTAGGTTTTTATACTAAATATGGTGATGGTGGGGTAGATTTAAGTCCAATTGCTGATTTAATGAAATCTGAAGTATATGCCATAGCAAGTTTTTTAGGCGTAAATCAAGACATTCAAAAAGCAGCTCCAACCGATGGTTTGTGGGGAGATGATAGAACCGATGAAGATCAGCTAGGAGCAAGTTATGACGAATTAGAATGGGCAATGAAAGCACAGGAAGCTGGTAAAGAAATCGCTGATTTTACTGGAAGACAACAAGAAGTTTATAAAATATATCTTCGTTTAAATAAGGCAAACCTTCACAAAATGAATCCGATACCGGTTTGTGAGATTCCCGAAAATTTAAAATAAGAGAAGCTTACACAACTCTCATTAGCTTACTATATAGACGTTTTTTTAATTCTGTGTAGTTTTGAATCATTTCTAAATCCNTATTCTCTGGAGTTAAACCTTCTTCCGGATTGATTAGTTGTTGAATTTTTTTATCAATTAAAATTCTTCTCAAATTTAAAATTGCATCTGTAACTAATTTTGGTAAAATCTCTTCTGATTCTGTGACAAAAATTTTTTTACGCTCCCAGTTACTTAAAGAATATTTTTCATCATCCATTAAAATTGACGTCACAATAGACGATATAGCCGTATTTGGATGATTGATAAAAGCCTCCATTTCAATTTTATCTTCTTGATTTAATTGATGAATCATCTCATAGTAGATACTTTGAAAAATCTCATTCGAAAACTCAACTTCATCATCTTGAAGATTTAAATACAATTCTTTCGAAACCTGATTGGTGTATTTTTCTTTTTCAATATGAATATTACCTTCCTCATCTTCAACCTCGACAAAATCTATAAAATTGGTTTCTTGATTACCAAAGAGTAATAAAATTCTAATAATTTCTCTTTCAAGAATAAACAAAGAATCAATCTCCTTTACTTGTGCTGTCTCCTTTTTTACAACTTCAAAAGATTGCTTTTCTTTCTGTTGGTTTTTTGCAAAATCGTTAGTATTCTTAGAAATTAATTGTGCTAATTCGCTAAACAAAACGCGTTCAGAAATATCCATAATACGAGAACATTCTTGAACGTATACTTCTCTTTGAATACTATCTGGAATCTTGGAGATACTGGTAACAATATCGCGAATTAAACCTGCTTTTTTTACAGGATCATTGCTCGCTTCTTTCATTAAAAGCGACACTTTAAAATTGATAAAGTCTTGCGCGGAGTTCTCTAAATATTCTTTTAATTCTGTATTTGAATGTTTTTTGGCAAAACTATCTGGGTCTTCTCCGTCTGGAAATGCAACCACCTTTACATTCATTCCTTGTTCAAGAATCAAATCAATTCCTCTAATAGATGCTCTAACTCCTGCTGCATCCCCATCAAAAAGTACGGTTATGTTCTTGGTAAGTCTATTAACTAACCTTATTTGATCTGAAGTTAAAGCAGTTCCTGAAGATGCAACAACATTTTCTACACCAGATTGATAAAAAGAAATAACATCTGTATATCCTTCAACTAAAAAGCAATTGTCTTGTTTTGCAATTTCTTTTTTTGCGTGATAAATTCCATATAAAATTTTACTTTTATGATAGATGTCGCTCTCGGGCGAATTAACGTATTTAGCGGTCTTTTTATCACTAGACAATGTTCTTCCTCCAAAACCTAGAATGCGTCCAGACATACTATGTATAGGGAACATTACACGTCCTTTAAAACGATCAAACTGTTTATTTTCTCTAACTATGGTGACTCCTGTACTTGCTAAGTATTTGATATCATAGCCCTTTTTTAAGGCTTCATTAGTAAAAGAATCCCAGGTATCTAAACAATATCCTAAATCAAATTTTTTAATGATATCTTCTCTGAAGCCTCTTTCTTTAAAATAAGAAAGTCCGATGGCTTTTCCTTGAGTCGAATTCATTAAAACATCATGAAAGTAATCTTTGGCAAAATTTGATACCAAGAACATACTTTCTCGTTCATTCATTTGCTCTTTTTGTTCGTCAGATTGAACGGTTTCTTCAATTTCAATATTGTATTTCTTAGCTAAAAACTTAATGGCTTCTGGATACGAATAATGTTCGTGTTCCATTAAGAATGAAACTGCATTACCTCCTTTACCAGTACTAAAATCCTTCCAAATTTGTTTTACTGGCGACACCATAAAAGATGGAGATTTTTCATCTGTAAATGGACTTAATCCTTTAAAGTTACTTCCCGCTTTTTTTAGTTGAACGAACTCACCAATCACCTCCTCTACTCGAGCAGTTTCAAAAACACGATCTATAGTACTTCTAGATATCATTTAGATTGGTAATGTAAAGTGAAAAACAAATATAGTAATTAGATGTTTTGAATGATTTGATATTGTCTTTAAATTAAAAAACCTCACTAATATTTACTAGTGAGGTTTCTCTTATTTTGATTAAAAATTAAGAAGCTGCTCTTAGTTTTTTTAGAGTAGTTTTTGTTAATTTACTTTCGGCATAGTCTTTTGTAACTGCCAAAGTCTTTTCNTTAGAACTTGGTAATTCGAACATCGCATCCGTAAGAATAGCTTCACAAAGTGAACGCAATCCTCTTGCTCCTAATTTGTATTCTACCGCTTTACCTACAATATAATTTAAAGCTTCTTCTTCTATGGTAAACATTACATCATCCATTGAGAAAAGCTTCTCATATTGCTTAATAATTGAGTTTTTAGGTTCTGTTAAAATAGATCTTAAGGTTTCTGCATCTAAAGGATTCATATAGCTTAAGACTGGTAAACGACCTATAATTTCAGGAATTAAACCAAATGATTTTAAATCTGAAGGAATGATATATTGTAATAAATTTTCCTCATCAATCTTATCTTCCTCCAGAGACGCTCCAAAACCAACTGCTTGCATATTTAAACGCTTACTAATCATTTTATCGATTCCTGAAAAAGCACCACCTGCTATAAATAAAATATCTTTGGTATTGACTTCAATAAATTTCTGCTCTGGATGTTTTCTTCCACCTTTAGGAGCAACATTAACAACCGAACCTTCTAAAAGTTTTAATAATGCTTGCTGAACTCCTTCACCAGAAACGTCTCTTGTAATTGATGGATTATCGCCCTTACGAGCAATTTTATCTATCTCATCAATGAAAACAATTCCTCTTTGTGCTTTTACAAGATCATAATCTGCGGCTTGTAATAACCTACTTAAGATACTTTCTACATCTTCACCAACATAACCTGCTTGTGTTAAAACCGTTGCATCTACTATAGAAAAAGGCACGTTCAACATTTTTGCAATACTGCGTGCAATTAAAGTTTTTCCGGTTCCGGTTTCACCAACTAAAACAATATTGCTTTTCTCTATTTCTACCTCATTCTCATCGCTTACTTGCATCAATCGTTTGTAGTGATTATACACTGCAACAGACATCGCTTTTTTGGTTTCATCTTGACCAATAACATATTGATCTAAAAACGTTTTGATCTCTAAAGGCTTCTTAAGAATCAGTTCCTTAGATAGATTTCCTGTTTTAGATTCGGCAATTTCTTCTTCAACTATTCCGTGCGCTTGCTCGATACATTTATCGCATATATGCGCATCCATCCCTGCAATTAATAAATCTGTTTCAGATTTTTTTCGACCGCAGAATGAACATTCTAAATTTTCGTCTTTTGCCATTGTTTCTCTTTTATAAAATTATAATCGTGCGATTATTTTCTTATTAAAACTTCATCAATCATACCATAAGCTTTCGCTTCATCTGCTTTCATCCAATAATCTCTATCAGAATCATCGTGTACTTTCTCTACTGTTTGTCCAGAATGTTTTGCGATAATTTCATAAAGCTCTCCTTTCAATTTCATGATTTCGCGAGCTGTAATTTCAATATCTGAAGCTTGTCCTTGAGCGCCACCTAAAGGTTGGTGAATCATCACTCTAGAATGAGGCAATGCAGAACGTTTTCCTTTTTCTCCAGCACACATTAATACCGCTCCCATAGAAGCTGCCATACCTGTACAAATTGTTGCTACATCTGGTTTAATGAATTGCATGGTATCATAAATACCTAATCCCGCATACACTCCACCACCCGGTGAATTGATATAAATTGAAATATCTTTTGATGAATCTACACTTTCTAAGAATAATAATTGAGCCTGAATAATATTTGCTACTTGATCATTTATTCCTGTTCCAAGAAAGATAATTCTATCCATCATTAATCTTGAAAAAACGTCCATTGCTACTGCATTTAATTGACGTTCTTCAATAATATTTGGAGTCATATTAGTAATTAGCTGATTGTAATAGGTACTGCTAATACCTTGATGTTTGGTTGCGTATTTTTCAAATTCTCTTCCGTAATCCATTGATCTGTTTTTAAAAAATTATAATGGTAAAGATACTAACTATTGATGAATAATTTTGGCACCATCTAAAGCTAAAAAAACTCCTATTTTTAAAGAGGAGTTTTTTTTTAATAGTAATGTAATCTATTTGTAAACCTCTTTAATAAAATCTTCGTAGTTCACTTTTTTGGTTTTAAAAGTCATGTTTTCTTTATAAAAAGTCATTAACTTTTGACTAACCAATTGATCTTGTAATCTTTTTGCTTCTTCTTGATTTCCTAAGATTCTATTAGCGATATCCTCTAATTCAGCATCTTCTGGATTCATATTTCCAAACTGCGCCATTTGACTTCTAATAAATCCTTTTGCATACTCTTTAAGCTCTTCATAATCCAATTTAATATCGTTTTCTTTCACGATTTTTTCTTGGATTAATTGATAACGTAAACCTTTTTCAGATTTGTTATATTCTTCAGCAGCTTCTTCGGCAGTTAATTCTTTTTCACCTGCAGTTGCTAACCATTTTTGTAAGAATTCTGCGGGTAAATCAAATTTTGTATTGTCAATTAAATTCTCTGTAACGGCATTTAATAATTGTTGATCTGCTTGTTGTTGAAATTGTTTTTCAGCATCTTCTTTAATCTTGTCTCTTAATTCTGTAACCGTTTTTACGCTACCATCTGTAAACAATTTGTCGAACAATTCTTGATCTAATTCTGCTAATTCGATTTTTGTAGTTTCTTCTATTATGAAAGAAACATTAATATCTAATCCGTGTATATCATCATGTGAAAGACCTAAGGCTCCCATTAATTTGTGATCGTCAGAGAATAACCCTTTTGTTTTTAATTCTACTACATCGCCAATTTTCTTTCCTATAAACTTTTTTAAGTTTGCTTTTCCTTTTAAATCTGAAAGATTGATGGTTGCTTTATTATCTATCTCTTTTTCTTCACTAGTAAAAGTTCCGGTTACATTCGTGTTTTCAGCTATCACATCAACAGCAGAAATTTTTCCGTAACGAGATTGTAAGTTTTCTACTTCTTTATCAATTAAAGCAGCATCAGCTGTAATGTTATATTGAGTAACTTTCTTTTTAGGTGATAAGTTAACTTCAAATTGAGGAGCTAATCCTAATTCAAACTCAAAAGAAAAAGTTTCAGCATCCCAAGAAAAATCTTCTTGAACTCTAGGCAAAGGATTTCCTAAGATGTCTAATTTTTCTTCTGTTAAAAATTTATTTAACGATTCTTGTAAAAGCTTATTTACTTCATCAATCATAATAGATTTACCATATTTCTTTTTTACCATTCCCATTGGCACATGACCTTTTCTAAATCCTGGAATGTCTGCTTTTTTACGATAATCTACTAAAATCTGATCTACTTTAGATTGGTAATCATCTGCAACAATATCTACTTTTACAACTGCATTTAATGCGTCTACATTTTCTTTTATAATATTCATTGTAGTCTCTTTATTCTTAAAAAATTGAGTGCAAAATTACGCCTTTTCTTAATTCTAACAAAGTTTAAATGGTTCAATTTCAGTTAACTTGAAGTAGATGTAAACTGATTATTTTATTTCTGAGAAGCTTCGGTTGCTTTTCTCTCTAGTTCTGCTTGAAACTCTTCCATTACTGGTTTTACGGTACTGTCTGGAATGTCTGAAACTTTAATATACATCAATCCATCAATCGCATTGTTAAACTTTGGATCTACATTAAAAGCGACTAATCTAGCATTTTGTTTTACGTATTTCTTAATTAAAACAGGAATTCTAAGTGCTCCAGGCTCTATTTCATCAATGATTTTATCAAACTTCTGCATGTCTGCTTTGGTAGCATCAAATACAAAGTCTTTATCGGCATCTTTTAGTTTTACTTTAAATTCTTTTTTAGGCTGAATGTATTGTGCGATATACGGGTCATAGTAATGAGATTTCATAAACTCAATCATCAATGATTTAGAAAAATCAGAAAACTGATTACTAATACTTACACCTCCCATTAAATACTTATGTTCTGGATAACGAAGAGTAACATGCACAATTCCTTTCCAAAGCAAGAAAAGTGGCATTGGTTTTTGTTGATATTCTTTAATGATAAAAGCTCTACCCATTTCTATGGTTTGCTCCATCATTCCATATAATTCAGGTTCTACTCTAAATAATGAATGTATATAGAAACCTTCGATACCATATTTTTTATAAATATCTTTTCCTAAGCCCATTCTATAGGCACCTGCTAAAACATTAGCATCTTGATCCCATAAAAACATATGGTGATAATACTTGTCAAACTTATCGATATCAATTTCTTTGTTAGTTCCTTCACCAACATCTCTAAAAGTAATTTCTCGTAATCTTCCTATTTCATGTAAAAGGTTTGGGATTTCTTTTGAAGAGGCGAAAAAAACTTCATAATTTTTACTTTCTAACAATCTATTCCCGTTTTTTCTTAAAGAATCAACTTCTTTAATAAAACTTTGTACATTCTTTTGAGAGGTGATTTTTTTGGGAGGTGAAGTAATTTTTAAGTTTTGAGAAGAAAGAATCTTATTTGACTTTTTCTCAAATGGATTTGCCAACATGTACGTTTTCTTTCTGATGTATTCATAAAAAGAATTGATGTCTTTATATTCTTGTTGGTCTTTTACAGAAATCGGCTTCCCTATTCTTACTTTAATGACTCTGTTTTTTTGAGACAATAATTCTGAGGGTAATTTTGCGGTTCTAAACGTATCACTAATTTTAGAAAGAATGTAAAACAATCTACTATTTTTTGCATGAAAATAAATTGGTATTACTGGAACCTCTGCTTTCTTAATTAACTTTACAGCTCCTTCTTCCCAAGGTTTATCTACCATTAACTTACCATCCCTGTAAGTAGATACTTCTCCTGCAGGAAAAATCCCAAGCGGATATCCATCCTTTAAATGTTGTAATGCACTTTTAATTCCTGCCACACTAGACTTAGCATCCTTATGACTTTCAAAAGGGTTCACTGGCATTACATAAGGTTTTAAAGGCTCTATTCTATGCAATAAAAAATTGGCTATTATTTTATAATCTGGTCTGTACTCTATAAGTAGTTTTAATAACAGAATTCCATCAATACCTCCCAATGGATGATTAGAAACTGTAATAAAAGGGCCGTCTTTTGGAATTCTTTTTAAATCGTCTTCTGGGATTTCAAACTCAATTTGAAATTCGTTTAAAATGCCATTTAAAAACGGTAAATCTTTTTTGTTTTTATGTTTTTGATAAATTTTATTAACCTTAGAAATCCTTAATAATCTTAAAATAATCCAACCTATAAAAGTCCCGATAAAACCAAATTTATCCGTACCAATTACTTTGGCTATTTCTTTAGATGTTACTAATTCCATAAATTAAAAAATCGCGTAACCACAAACATAACTAAAAAAACAAAAGGGTGCCCATTTAATTTTGCTTAACAACTATTTGAGCAGTCTCTTTATTTATCTGAGTTATCAATGATTTCCCAAGGTTATCAATTGTATTTAAGGTTTCGTTTGTGAAATGTCTAACGGTATATAAGTCAACTTCTTTGACAAATGATACCTTAAATGAAGATTTTATGCTGTCATAAAAAGCATCAAAGTGATTGAATTTATTATCGACACAAACAGAAAAACTGATGGCTGAATTCTGAATTAAATTCACTCTTAGTTGATACTGGTGTAACAGTTTAAAAATATGACTAATATTGTCTTCAACCATAAAAGAGAAATCTAATGTAGATATTGAAATAAAAACTTGGTTTTTCTTTACTATAAAACAAGGGATATGAGGCTTTATTGCAACTCCCCTACTTATTTTTGTTCCTTTTAAATCTGGATTTATAAACGATCTTACAAATAGAGGAATTTCTTTACTTTGAAGTGGCTGTATTGTTTTTGGATGAATTACCGAAGCACCATAAAACGCCATTTCTATGGTCTCTTCATAAGAAATTTGCTCTAGTAATTGTGTTTCTTGGAACAGTCTTGGATCTGCATTTAAAACTCCTTGAACATCTTTCCAAATAGTCACTTTATCTGCATTTAAACAATAGGCAAATATTCCTGCTGTATAATCAGACCCTTCTCTTCCTAAAGTTGTCGTATTTCCTTTTGAATCACCTCCAAGAAATCCTTGTACAATAGTTAATTTTGATGTGTCAATTTGAGAATTAATTTGTTGTTCTGTCTCTTCCCAATTGACATTAGCATCTCTAAAAATACTATCCGTTTTTATCAAAGTTCTTACATCTTTCCATGTGTTTTCAATTCCAACATGATTTAAATAAGAACTCAAAATTGTTGTAGCTAACAACTCGCCAAAACAAACAATCTGATCATACAGATAATCATAGTCTTTCGATTTATTCTTAGCTAAGAAACCAACAATCTTACCTAGTAATATTGTTATTTCTTGATGTATTTGGTGATCATTTGGAAATAAATCATCTGCAATTTCTGAATGAAAATTAGTTATAAACTCAATTGTTTCTTGAAGCTTCTCTTCGTCATCAAAATAAGCATTTACAATGTTTTCAAAAGCATTGGTCATTTTTCCCATAGCAGAAACAACCAACAAGCAATTATCGGTTCCTTCGTGCTGCAAAATTTTTGCAACATTTTTAATGCTCGCCGCATCTTTTATCGATGCACCACCAAACTTATATACTTTCAATTTTTAACTCTTTATAAACTTCTCTAAATCTTGTTCTTTCATATGAACAACTTGCCAACCTTCTAATATCTTAGCACCAGTGCTTTCATAAAAATCAATGGCGTTTTTATTCCAATCTAAAACTTCCCAAGCAACACGTTTATAATTATTGTCAAATGCATATTGCATCAATTTAGTATATAGGGCCTTACCTACTCCTAATTTTCTTTTAGAAGCTGTGACTATCAAATCTTCTAAATGAATTGCTTTGCCTTTCCAAGTAGAATATCGTTCATAAAATAAAGCCATCCCTATGGTTACCTCGTTTTCTTCTGCGATAAATATTTTAAATTTTGGATTTTCTGAAAAACCATCATTTTCTAAGTCTTCGATAGAAATTTCTACCGCATTGGGTTCGTTTTCAAAAACAGCTAATTCTGTTATTAACTGATGAACAGAAACCATATCTTTTTTTAATGCAAATCGTATTGTAAAACTCATTTTGTAAATTATAAATCAAATATAATCTAATGGATTGTAATGGGTGTAAATAAGTTTCACGAAATCGTTGTAGNTGCGTAAAAAAATCAGNATATTTGTAGTGATAAAANTAAAACTTTTGTATGGCTAACAAAAACCAAACTCTTGGCGAATTTATTATTGAAAATCAATCTTCATTTAAATATTCTTCTGGTGAATTATCTCGATTAATTAATTCCATTAGACTTGCCGCAAAAGTGGTGAACCACGAGGTAAACAAGGCGGGTTTAGTTGATATTATTGGGAATGCAGGTGATACGAATATACAAGGTGAGGATCAACAAAAATTGGATGTATATGCCAATGAAAAATTTATTCAAACTCTNACAAAAAGAAATATNGTNTGTGGTATCGCTAGTGAAGAAGANGATAGTTTTATCTCNATTAACAGTCAGGATGAAAATCATCAAAATAAATACATTGTTTTAATTGACCCTTTAGATGGATCCTCTAATATTGATGTTAACGTTTCTGTAGGAACTATTTTTTCTATTTACAGAAGAGTTACACCTGTCGGAACACCTGCTAAATTAGAAGACTTCTTACAAAAAGGACGAGAACAAGTTGCTGCTGGTTATGTGGTATATGGTACTTCTACGATGTTGGTTTATACAACGGGGCATGGTGTGAATGGATTTACTCTAAACCCAGCAATTGGATCTTTTTATTTATCACATCCAAATATGAAATTTCCAGTTGATGGAACTATTTATTCTGTGAATGAAGGAAATTATTTAGATTTTCCATTAGGGATAAAAAATTTCATAAAATATTGTCAACAAGAGGAAGGCGATAGACCCTATACTAGTAGATATATTGGTTCTTTAGTCTCTGATTTTCATAGAAATATAATTAAAGGTGGTATTTATATGTATCCAAAAGGGTCTAGAAACCCCAATGGGAAATTACGTTTATTATATGAATGTAATCCAATGGCTTTTTTAGCAGAGCAAGCTAATGGAAAAGCCAGTGATGGATTTACTAGAATTATGGATATTGAACCCACAGAACTCCATCAACGAGTTCCCTTTATTTGTGGGAGTAAAAATATGGTAGATAAAGCCGAAGAGTTTATGGAGGCTGCTAAGTAAACTTAAAAATATTTTATTATATTTGGTAAACCAATCTGGTATACCAATTAAAATGAAAAATATTACAACATTACTTTTAGTCGTATTTATAAGTGTTTCTGTTTACTCACAAACACTCGTTAAAAATATTGATGAATTTAATACTGCTATCAAAAAAGCCATTCCAGGTTCAACTATTATTTTAAAAAATGGAGAATGGGAAGACGTTCATTTTAATGTTACTGGAATAGGAAAAGAAGACAGCCCTATTATAGTTAAAGCAGAAACTGCAGGGAAAGTAATTATCACCGGGGATTCCAAAATGAATATTTATGGAAAATATTTAGTTGTAGAAGGACTTTGGTTTAAAGATGGTAATCCTACTGATAAATATGTGATTTCTTTTAGAAAAAACTCTAAAGAGTTTGCTTTTAACTCAAGAGTAACCAATTGTACTGTTTCATATTATAACCCAACAGATATTAGTTTAAACACTCACTGGATTGATTTATGGGGGAAAAACAATAGAGTTGATCACAATAATTTTACAGGAAAAACAAATGATGGAACTACACTTGTAGTTTGGTTAAAGGGTGATACCCATGTAGAAAATAATCATCATATAGATCATAACACTTTTGGTTTTAGACCAGATTTAGGGAAAAACGGGGGAGAAACAATAAGAATTGGTACAAGTGCTAATTCTATGAAGTCTTCTAAAACAATTGTAGAAAATAATACCTTTAAAAATTGTGATGGAGAAATTGAAATCATCTCTAATAAATCAGGTGATAATATTTTTCGAAACAACTTATTTTTAGCAAGTAAGGGAACATTAACCTTACGACATGGAA
>JGI26086J50260_1000713_pt1 | contig 20701 bp, 22 predicted proteins | sample SaaInl3SG_22_DNA_FD_50260 | JGI IMG/M metagenome (IMG submission 50260)
AGCAGGTTATGGGCCGAGGTTATCGCGTGGAAATCCCCCGTGAAATGGAGGTTCATCTCCTCCATCGGGACGATTTGCGCATAGCCGCCGCCAGCCGCGCCGCCCTTCATGCCGAAATTCGGCCCGAGCGAGGCTTCGCGAATGCAAATCGCGGCTTTCTTGCCGATTGCGTTCAATCCATCCCCAAGGCCCACTGTCGTTGTGGTTTTGCCTTCGCCTGCGGGCGTCGGGTTGATGGCTGTTACAAGGATCAGCTTGCCATTGGGCCGCGATTGCACCGAATTGATGAAATCTTGCGAGACCTTGGCCTTGTCATGCCCATAGGGCAGCAAATGCTCCGAGGCGATGCCCAGTTTCGCGCCAATATCCTGAATGGGCTGCTTCTTTGCTTCGCGGGCGATTTCGATATCGGTTTTAAAAGCCATGTGTGACGTCCCTATTGGCGCAATTGTTCTTACTTCGCCTAATAAACTGTCACATGCCAAGCCTTAGGATCAATTCCGACTATTTGCCCACAGGCCCCGCCATCTTGGGCAAGGCGCTGGCACAACGCCCCAATGAAAAACCCCGGCGCTGGACCGGGGTTTTTGATTTGCTTAGGCCGAGGGCTCTGGCTCCATCCCGCCATCATCCGCGGGCTTGGCCTTGGATTTGGTCTTGGGGATCGCCGTGATGGAGGGCGTGCCGCCCGTGCCCGTATCATCACTGTCATCGCCACGATTTAGCGTTTCGCCAGCGATCACACGTGTGATCTCGGAGCCTGTCAGCGTTTCATATTCCAACAATCCCTGTGCAAGACGCTCAAGGTCATCGCGCTTTTCGGTCAGAATACGCTTGGCCGTTTCATATCCCTCATCGACCAAGGCCTTCACCTTATCATCGATGATTTTCTGGGTATCTGCGGAATGGCTTGCGCCACCGCCATAGCTGCCCAGATAGGATTGCTGCTCATTTGCGTAATCGACATAGCCAAGTTCCTCGGCATAGCCGAATTGCGTGACCATGGCCCGCGCGATCTTGGAGACCTGCTGGATATCCGAGGACGCACCCGAAGTGATGTTCTCCTTACCAAAGACCAGCTCTTCAGCCACACGCCCCCCCATCGCCATGGCAATTTTGGAGGTGTATTTTGTGTAGCTGACGGAAAGCTGATCCCGCTCAGGCAGGGACAAAACCAGACCAAGCGCACGTCCGCGAGGGATGATCGTGGCCTTATGGATCGGATCATGCTGCGGCACATTGAGGCCGACAACCGCATGGCCCGCTTCGTGATAGGCCGTCAGTTTCTTCTCATCCTCGGTCATGACCATGCTGCGGCGCTCAGCGCCCATCATGACCTTGTCCTTGGCATTCTCGAAATCTTCCATCGTCACGAAACGGCGGTTGATCCGAGCCGCTGTCAGCGCCGCCTCATTCACGAGGTTGGCCAGATCAGCGCCCGAGAAACCCGGTGTGCCGCGCGCGATGATACGCAGGTCGACATTGGGCCCGAGGGGCACTTTTCGCGCGTGCACGCCCAGAATTTTCTCACGGCCCTTGATGTCGGGGTTTGGCACCTGAACCTGACGGTCAAAGCGACCCGGGCGCAGAAGGGCGGGGTCAAGAACATCGGGGCGGTTGGTGGCCGCAACGATGATGATACCCTCATTGGCCTCAAAGCCGTCCATTTCGACCAGAAGCTGGTTCAATGTCTGCTCACGCTCGTCATTGCCGCCGCCATANCCTGCACCNCGCGACCGGCCCACGGCGTCGATCTCGTCGATGAACACGATACAAGGCGCGTTTTTCTTGGCCTGTTCGAACATGTCACGCACACGCGATGCACCGACACCAACAAACATCTCGACAAAATCAGAGCCCGAGATCGTGAAGAAGGGAACACCCGCCTCGCCTGCGATAGCGCGCGCCAATAGGGTTTTACCCGTGCCCGGAGGGCCCACAAGCAATGCGCCTTTGGGGATCTTGCCACCAAGGCGGCTAAATTTCTGCGGGTTGCGCAGGAATTCTACGATCTCTTCGAGTTCTTCTTTCGCTTCATCAATGCCCGCGACGTCATCAAAGGTGACGCGCCCGTGCTTTTCGGTCAGCAGCTTGGCCTTGGATTTACCAAAGCCCATAGCACCACCTTTGCCGCCGCCCTGCATACGGTTCATGAAGAAAATCCAGATGCCGATCAGCACCAGAACTGGCAGCCACAGCGACAGGATCGAGAAGAAGCCCGATTGTTCCTGCGGACGCGCATCCACATTGACGTTATATTGCAGCAGCAGGCTGGTCAGATCCGTATCAAGCGGACGCACCGTCTGATAAGTGCCATCGCCCGTTGTATATGTGACGGTCTCGCCATCCAGTGTCGCGGTGNTCACTTCGCCTTGCTGGACCTCGCGGACAAATTCGGAATAGGCCACCGAGCTTGTGTTCACAGCTGTCTGGTTTCCGCTGAACAAATTGAACAGCGCCAAAATCAGTAGGAACAGAATAACCCAAAAGGCTATGTTTCTTGCGTTACCCAAGAGTAGTCTCCTCGCATTCGTGGCTGGGAAATACCCATGCCCGACCTTCCCACCTAAGATAGAGATGCTTGGCGCGACTTCAATGCGATAATATCGATCTATGGAACTCGGCTGATGCGGCGTATTGCGCCTGACAAAGCGCTACATGTAGCAAATGCGGGGCTGCAATCAGGGTATTGCCCGACCAAAGCGCGGGAAATGAATGCAAAACAGGCTTGGGCAATCCATGGCTTGTTTCGATTCTCGTGGCACCTTCCTCGCCCAATGGACGGATCGTCACACCATTCAGACGCTGCCCCTTGACGCGCCAGCGGCGGTCCCAAAAGCTCTGACCATCAGCGGGGCATTCCATGGCCGCAACCGCATTAAATTCGCGCACCACCAAAAGGCGGTCTTTATGCGGAAAAATCTGGCCACCATGCAGGGTGGAGCCCTTGCCCGCCAAAGCATCCGCCAAGGCCAGTTCAAGCGAGGCCAAGCGCGGGCGATAGGGGGCCGAGCTGATACATTGAAGACCATGCGCCAGAAGGCGCAGCTGCGTCTCCTCCTCGATCTCGCCAAGCGCGGGCAAGGAGAAAGACAAAACGCCAGGCAACACTTCGGTCACGGCGCTGCTGGCCACTTGCGAGGCCCGTATGGCCAGTGCTTTTTGCGCACGCCCCATATGGGTTGCGGTCTTGGCCAGTCCTTCGACCGTGATCCCCAATTCAGACAGCTCGGCCAGCGCCTTGCGCGCCTTTACGCGCTGGAATTTGTCATTATCGTTTGAAGGGTCCTCGACCCATGCAAAGCCCGCAGCTTGAAGATGGTCGCGCAAGGCTTGCCGATCGGCCCATAGCAAGGGCCTCAAAAGCGGTGCGGAGCCTGCCTTGAGGGCCTCTGCCGGCTCGACGGGGGCCGCTTTCATGCCCGCCAATCCGTCCACACCAGAACCGCGCGCCAAACGCATCAGCATGGTTTCCGCCTGATCATCTTGGGTATGACCCACAAGGATCGCGTCAATATCAGGTTGCACGCGGCGGCGCCAATCCTGCACCAAGGCATATCGTGCCGCACGCGCGGCGGCTTGCAGATTGCCCTGCCCGCTCCAGCCTGCCCAAGGCAGAGTCACATGTGAAACCCCCATCGCGGCGGCCTGCCCTGCAACCCAGTCCGCCTCCGAGGCGCTCTCGGCACGAAGCCCATGATCTACGGTCACAGCCACCAAACCAAGGTCATGCGCCACGGCCCAATCCCGCGCGAGCAACAACAGCGCCATCGAGTCGCTGCCGCCCGACACCATCACAGCCAAAGCGCGCGGCTTCACCGCGCCCAAAAGCTGGGTCATCTCATCTGAAAAACGCGTCTCTAGGGTCAATTGCAGCCGATATTCATCATGGCCGATTGCGCCTCTAGCACGGCAGGCGAGCCGGGATAGCGTGTGCCGACCTCGGCCAAAGCCAAACAGGCCTCATCAGGGCGTTCAAGCTGCGCAAGGCTGGTGCCCAATTTCATCAAGGCCTCAGGCGCGCGCGGGTTGTCGGGCGAGCCTGAAAAACTGTCGAGATAGGCCCGCGCGGCACGGCTCCACTGGCTTTGTTGGGCCTCGGCCTCGCCGCGTAGGAAATGCGCCTCGCCCGACAGGGGGCCACCCGAATAGGTATCGGTGAAGGCTTGGAACAGGCTGGCCGCCTCGGACCAGTTCTGCGCATCAAAAGCCTCACGGGCGCGGTCAAAATCGGCCTGCTCGCTCACCGCAAGCTGAGGGCCCGCAGGATCGGTGGAGGGGGCAGGAATGATCGGCATCGCACCGCCCGTGTCGCCGCCAAGGCTGGGGGTGTCACCCAAAGTCGCGATATCGCAACCTTCTTCCAATTCACACAAACGAAACTCGAGATCGCCGATGCGGTTGGACCCGTCCGAGACCACACGCTCCACGCGGATTTGAAGCTGTTCCGTCATGCTGGTCAGACGGCGCAATTCCGCCTCGATCGCGTCAATGCGGTCCAGACTATTGCCACCAACAACCGGATTATTGGGTGCACCGGTTGTCGATAATTCAGTTCGCAAGCGTTGGATTTCAACAAAGATCACCGAAAGCTCCTGCCGAATGTCAGCAAGGGTTTCGCCACGATCCTGCGCAAGCGCAAAACCGGGCGCGAAACAGGCGATCCCCAAAGACAGAACCAAGGCTCGCAACATCACATCAGGCTCCTGCGCCAGCGGCAATCACCGAGACCGAGCGGCGGTTACGGCTATAACAGCTTTCATCCGAACAAATCTCGATCGGGCGTTCCTTGCCATAGGAGATGGTGCGCAGGCGGTTGGCCGCCACACCTTGGCTGACCAGATATTCCTGAACCGAAGCCGCGCGCCTCGCGCCAAGTGCAAGGTTATATTCGCGCGTGCCTTGCTCATCGGCATGGCCTTCGATGATCGCGGTATAGGCTGGGTTGGACAGCAACCATTGCGCCTGCCCCGCCAGAATGCCCTGCGCCTCTGACGAGAGCGAGGATTGATCAACCGCAAACAACACGCGGTCGCCGATGGTCTGGTTGAAATATTCAGGCGAGGCTGGGTCAAATGCGCCCGCGCCCGATGCGTTGAGATCAACCGAATTGCTTCCACCTGGGCCAAAGCCGCCTTGCGAACAGGCCGCAAGAGCAAGAGAGGCAACCAGAAGGGCCGTCTTTGTAGAGAATTTCATGTGCTCGTTCCTCGTTACAGGCATTTATTTATGCCAAGTTTATCACGGGTGAGGCGCTGTGCAAATCACACCTCGTTGCAGTGCTATTGTAAAAGCGGCGACCACGCAGGGTCAGATGCCATTCCCGGTGTTGCAACCCGCTGAAGATTGCGCCCCGAGATATCAACCGAATAGAGACCCGGCCCGCCATTTGCGCCCGCGGTTTCACGGGTGAACATGATGACACGGCCATTGGGGGCCCAACTTGGACCTTCATCTAGGAAGGACGCGGTCAACAAACGCTCCTCCGAACCATCGACGCGCATCACACCGATATGGAACCGCCCACTTTCCTGCTTGGTAAAGGCGATGTAATCGCCACGCGGAGACCATACGGGGGTGCCATAGCGCCCCGAGCCTTGGCTGATCCGACGCGCCTCACCACCCGAGGCAGGCATGATATAGATTTGCTGGGTGCCAGAGCGGTCGCTCTCGAACACGATCTGGCTGCCATCAGGAGAGAAGCTTGGCGCAGTTTCAATCGAAGGGGCTTGGGTCAATCGGCTGCGCTGTCCCGAATTCAGATCAAGCAGATAGATATCGGTATTCCCGCCGCTCTCCAATGAGAAGACAACGCGGTTCCCGTCAGGCGAAAAGCGCGGCGCGAAGGTCATCGTGCCAGGGAAATCTTCCAAGGGGCGGCTTGTGACGCTGGCCACATCCATCAAATAGATGCGCGGCGTGCCGCTTTCATAAGAGGTATAGAGCACACGCCCACCATCGGGCGAGAAACGAGGGGCCAGAACGATTGAACGGCTATCGGTCAGATACTGAACATTCGCGCCATCATAATCCATAATCGCCAGCCGCTTGAGACGTGCATTCTTGGGTCCATCCTCAGACACAAAGACAACGCGCGTATCGAAATACCCGCTTTCGCCTGTGATCCTCTGATAGACTTGGTCGGCCACATTATGCGCCATTCTGCGCCAGCTTTCAGGGCTGCCAACAAATTGCAGGCCCTCGCCAAGGGGTTGCTGCGCAAAGACATCGAACAGNCGGAAGCGCACGACCAATTGGCCATCCGCGGTTTGCTCAACCGAGCCCGTGATCAAGGCCTGGGCGTTGATTGCCTGCCAATCATTGAACTGAACGGGGCTGTCGAAACTGGTGATGCTCGAGATATGGGCCGAGGAAGGAATATCGCGGAACAGCCCCGTGCCGCGCAAATCAGCGGCAATCACCCGTGTGATATCTTGGGCGGCATCTGCGGCCGCTCCGTTTTCTGCGATAAACACCGGAACCGCGAAAGGCAGCGGCTCGATCACACCTTCGGTGATCTCAATTCGAAGCGGTCCGGGGCTGGTCTGCGCCTGCGCGCCCGATGGGAAACTGCCCAATACGGCAAGGCCAGCGAGCATAAGGGGTACCATGAATAATTTCATCTCAGCCTCATTTGTTCGGGATTAAAGACCATTTCGATTGTGGCCCAATGGTCATATTTGTCTTGTGGAAGGTCAAATCCGTTCGCGCCACAGCGCAAAATTGCGCGGCGACCTGCCTCGAATGCCTGACGCGCTGCGGCGTCCGATCCGCCCTCGGAGGCGATCATGCGAATAGATCCGCTCTCGGGGCGGCCATCTGCGGCCATTTGCACCGAAATCGTCACGATTGTGCGCTGCGCCTCGGAGGATAGCGAGCCCACATTCCAACAGGCGCGCACATCCGCGATCAGCCCGTCAACTTCGCCTTGGGTCAGTGGCGGGCCAGATGGCGCGGCAGGGCTTGGGTTGGCTGCCGCATCCGCAACCGCTGCTGCGATGGCATCGGCCATGCTGTCTTGCTGTGGCTCGACCTCGGCGGTGTCAGGTGTTTCAGGGGCTGGCGTATCGGCGGCCGTCTCGACTTCGGGTGTGGGCGGCGGTGTCGGGCGCGCAGGCCGCGCGGTCGGGCGCGAAGAGGCAAGCGGCGCGTTGCTGGCCGAAGGCGTTTCCGCCTCGGTCACGATCTCGGTCGTGGCCTCCTCGGGGGCGGTCTCCACAATCTCTTCTACGGGGATATCGGCCTCTTCAGGCTCGGAGGGCTGTTCCACCACATCAGGGGCAGTTTCCACATCTGGCGGCGGCGCGGGTGCAGGTGTGGGGGCCACGCGCGGGGCCTCTTGCGGGACGGGCGTATCGGAGGGGGCCGAGTTCGGATCACCTTGAGGGGGTGCGGCCAGCGCCGCCACCTGATCGGTCACCTCGGTTTGAGGGATAGGGTCAGGTTCCACAATTTGCGGGGGCGTTTCGACGGGGGGCGTTACAGGGGCGATCGGCTCGCTCACCTCAGGGGCTGCTGTTTCCTGTTCGGGCGGCTCGGGCAATTCTGCCTGTGGCGCAGGCGTCAAAGCCTCGGGCGCTTCGGGTGTGGAAGGGGCTTGCGGCGTCTCAAATGATACGCTTTGCGTCAGCTCCTCGAACTCGGCGGTCGAGATAATCTGCACGCCTGTTACCTGAAACTCGGTCTCTTCGGTGGCGCGAAACAAACTTCCCCCTATCGCGACCCATAACAGGATCGCGGCATGGATACCGGCGGAGGCGTAGAGTTCCCGACGCATAAGCGCGTCACCCCCCAGACCCGTCAAGCGCGGGGCCGCCAGCATCGGTCACCAGACCGATTTCGCGGAACCCCCCTGCATTAAGCGCACCCATCACAGTCATCACCTGATCATAAGGAATGCTGCCATCGGCCCGCAGGAACACCCTTGCGCTTTCCCGCTCGGCCGCGATGGCCTGCAGGCGCGGCACCAGATCGGCCAGCGGCACCTCGGTTTCTTGGATCATCACACGCCCGTCACCCGCCATAGTGACCGAGAGCGGCTCCTCCTGCTCGGAGGGCAGCGCCTCGGCGGCGGTTTCGGGCAGTTCGATCGGAACACCAACCGTCATCAAGGGCGCGCTGACCATGAAGATGATCAGCAAACACAGCATCACGTCCACAAAAGGCGTGACGTTGATTTCGGACATCGGACGGCTGCTGCCACCACGGCGACCGCGCCTGCGCCCGCCCGATGATTTCTGTGCGACCGAGGCTCCCATCAGTCCAGCTGCCTTGACAGCAAGGTCGAGAATTCATCCGCAAACCCTTCATAGCCCGCAATCAAGCGATCAGAGTCGGAGGAGAGTTTATTATAGAAAATAACCGCAGGGATCGCCGCCAAAAGGCCCAGACCCGTGGCAAGCAAGGCCTCAGCAATACCGGGTGCCACAACGGCCAGCGATGTATTACCCGAGATAGCAATTTCCTGAAAGGAGCGCATGATGCCCCAAACCGTGCCGAACAAGCCCACAAAAGGCGATGTTGCACCCGTTGTGGCCAGCACGTTGAGACCACCCGACAGCCGCTCGGATTCTCGCGCAATCGCGACATCCATGGAGCGGTCAACACGTTGCTGCACACCAGGGATCAGCGCACCATCATCGCGCAGCGAGCGGCGCCATTCCGTCATGCCTGCCACAAAAACACGCTCAGACGCGCTGCGCGGGTTTTCTGCGAGCTTGTCATAAAGCTCATCCAGCGGCTCGCCCGACCAGAAGGCCGCGTCAAATGCAGCCGCATTGCTGCGCGCGCGACGATACATCCGGTATTTATTGATCGTGATCGCCCAGACCCAAACTGAGGCCACGATCAGCGCGATCATAACCAATTGGACCGTTAGGCTTGCCCTAAAGAAAAGTGCAATCAGCGTAAAATCCGCTTCATGCACCATGTTCAGCGTTTCAGCTTCCATGCCTGCTCTTTCCGTCTGCCCCAAGATGGGATGGGTGCCTGATTTTTATATGGCACCTCATTTCGCGGTGATTCTACCAAGTTGAAACGGGAAACACCAACAAAACCGCATCAACTGCCTGTGTTTGGCGATAATCTTTCAATTCTTTGGCGGATATCCGCCGGAAGCCGCGCTGCGCGGCCCTGATCATTCAGGCAGACAAGCTGGACATTGGCGAAAAACAGGCGCTTATCGCCGCGCAAAACGATCTGCTCCATCACGAAACTGGCGCCTTTGGAGGCGGTCAATCTGGTCTCGACCACCAACTCGTCATCAAATTTTGCGGGGCTGAGATATTCGGCCTCAACGCGCTTTACCGCAAAGACGATCCCATGCTCGGATTTGAGCCGCGTTTGATCGATATCGGCCGCGCGGACCATCTCCGTGCGGGCGCGTTCGATGAATTTGAGGTAATTGGCATAATAGACGATCCCCGCCAGATCAGTGTCTTCATAGTAAACACGCAGCGCAAAACGATGGGTCATTGCGGGGCTCCGATACGGGCGGCCAAGCGGATGGCGTGGGAAGGGTCGGTGGCGCAAACGGGCATGACCGGATCATAGCCCGCGCGGATCAGGGCCGCGATATCAGGCTTGAGCACCGCAGGCCCGCCCTCCTCCAGCACCGCGAGCGGCGATGTCCCCAGAAAAGCCTGATCCGACCAGAGCAGAATGGTTTGCACCATTTGGCTCAGCGCAATGGTTTCGGCAGGAATATCGGCCAAGGCCGCATCCATCCGAACAAAAACAAACCCCGCCTTGATGCCACCATCGGGATCAAAGCGGAAACTGCGATACTGGTTTGCATCCGCTGCTTTCAACCGCGCCACGGTCTGGGCCAGATCGGGGATCAAACGGTCGAGATTTGGCGTCTCGGTCAACTCGTCCCATTCCCGAAAGAAAAACACCATCAGGTTCGCCCCAAGCTCGGGGTCGGTTTCGGCCATTTTATGCCCTGCCAGTGCCACCACCGCTTCGATTGCCCCTTTGAGAACAGACACCGTTTCATCCGTGGCCCCGAAGACCACAGGCACAATCGGACGCCCCCAACGCGCAAAGAGATACGACCCGTCTGATCGCGTAAAAAGGGAGGTGATGTCTTCTGCTGTCATACTGGTCTCTTTCAATCCTTTGGTCGGGATACGTGCGAAGGCTGATCGGTTCAACTATTCGCCCGTCGAAAAATTCGGAAAACACGCATTCCTCCCCCTATAAACGGCATTTGAATCTCCGTTCTATGATCTGACCATAGGAGAGAGTTATGAGTGAGACTTACCAGTCGGCAGATACACCGATAAATGAGCATGCCCGCGTGCAACGCGTTCGGCGCACAGGGTTGATGGACACCGATCAATCGGCACGATTTGATGTGTTCACAGAGCTGGCTAAGACGCTGACAGGCTGCCCTGGAGCCTATACAGGCCTGCTTGATGAAGAGCGCCAGTATTTCTTGTCGCGCGATTTCGGCGATGCCAATGACCTTCCCGATAGCGAGGTTGGACGTCCCGCGACCTTGTGCCAATATGCGCTGCTCTCCTACCAGCCTTTGGTTGTGGAAGACCTGCGCGAGCATCCAATCCTCAAGAACAATGCGCTGGTGCAAAACCCGCCGCATTGGCAATTCTGGGCAGCCTTCCCGCTGATCACCCATGATGGGCTGGTGCTCGGTACGCTCTGCGTGATCGACTACAAACCCCGTCAATTGTCGCAACAAACGCTAGACCTGATGACGCGGGTTGCGGAAACCATGACCCGCCAGATCATCCAGCAGATGGATAACCGCGAAGCACTGGCCGAAAAGATGCACGACCTTCTGGGCGCGGCCCTTGCCCGTGAAACGCCAGTATCCGTCGCCGCCCTACACGGCTTTATGGCCCTGACCGCCGATTTGCCCGTCGCACCCGAACAGGGCGCGGCGGCTGTTGCCGCAGGTCTTGCCTGCTCTGTCGGCACCGCTTTTGAATTGAGCGAGGAAGGCCGCCGCCTCCAGCAAGAGCATGGATTGGTCGAAAGCACCTATCGCCGCCGCATGGCAGCCCCCAAGAAATCCGTCAGCCTTGATGATCTCTTGATGGCGATGGAGGACTAAGCATGCTTGCCAGAACCTATGAAATCACCTTTGCTGAAGCCAAAGATACGCAACTCAGCGTCGAGGTTGTGAACGCCCTTTTGGGCAAGGATGTCGCGACCCAGAACGTGGCTGGCATCAAAGCCTTGCTGCGCCGCGACGGTACTTTGCTGGTGGTCATCCTGTTCGATGAGTTGGAAGATCTTCGTGCCTATGACGCGCGAACCTTCACCTTTGCCGATACGCTGAAGGCAAGCTTTCCCTGTGAAGTTGAAAAGCACAACTCGGTCGCGATCTTCGAGTTTGAACGCGAAGCCCGCATCTCGATGGGTGTCTAGCAAGACCAGCGACACCCCCTGCGGCCTGCCATTTCGACCCAAGCCGAAACGGCAGGATGCAGGGGGCTCGGCTCCTCTCGCGATAAACNGGGGCAAACGCCCTCTCGCCTGAGGCTTATTGCTCTCGAAGGGCGGTTGCCGCCGTCCCTTTGCGCATCTTCGTGGTTCAAGTGGGCGATACCCGCGCTCTTTCGTTGAAACGCTGCATGCCTCTCTAACCTCGGCCTCCAGTCTTCCGTTCCACCATGAACAGATTGGAGAGAGCCTTATGTCAGATCAATTCGAGCCAGCCCCACACCCTATCAATGAGTTCGCCCGCGCGATGCGCGCCAAGGCCACTGGCCTGATGGATGCGGAACCCTCAGTCCATTTCACCCATTTCGCCACTTGGGCGCGTAGTACATCGAACTGCGCGGGGGCCTATATCAGCCTGCTGGATGATACGCAGCAAAAGATCCTAGGCGTTGATTTCGGCGATCAAGAAGATCGTGCCATGCCTGAGGCGGATCGTTCGCGGACATTGTCGCAATATGCGCTGCTATCCTATCAGCCCAAGATCGTTCCCGATCTGCGCGAACATCCGATTTTGAAATCACATCCGCTTGTGAAAGGCCCTGCCGCTTGGGTCTTCTGGGCGGCCTTCCCGCTGATCACCAAAGACGGTTTGGTCTTGGGGGCGATGACGGTGGTCGATTACAAACCACAAAACCTGTCGCAAGACAGCATTGATGAGCTGCAATTGATTGCCGGCAAAATCAGCGATCTGATCAACTCGATCGGGGTTGAGGCGCAGCATTGCCTGCGCGATGGCAACCCCGTTCCGATGGGGTCCGCCGAATAGGCACGCAGGCGCGGCCTTAGCTTGAAAAGAGGTCCCGATCCGTTTTCGGGACCTCAAGGCCCAGATGTCTAAACGCGCTTTGGGTTAGCATCCGCCCGCGCGGCGTGCGCTGGATCAATCCTTGTTGCAGCAGGAATGGCTCAACCACCTCTTCCAAGGCATCGCGGCTTTCGCTCAGCGCCGCACTCAAGGTCTCAATCCCGACAGGGCCACCGCCATAGGACTCGGCGATCAGCTTAAGGTAACGCCTGTCCGCGCCATCAAGGCCAAGATCATCCACACCAAGCCGTGTCAGGGCGCGATCGGCGATAGCTTGGGTGACGCAGCCATTCCCCTCGACCACCGCGAAATCGACAACACGGCGCAGCAAGCGCCCTGCGATCCGCGGCGTGCCACGGGCGCGCCTTGCGATCTCATGGGCGCCACCTTCTTCGGCTGGTGCCCCCAAGAGCCGCGCGCCGCGATCCACGATCTGGTGCAATTCATCGACATTGTAGAAATTGAGCCGTGTCGGAATCCCGAACCGATCCCGCAGGGGCGTTGTCAAAAGCCCCAGCCGCGTGGTCGCGCCAATCAAGGTGAAAGGCTGCAATTCGATCCGCACGGTGCGCGCGGCAGGGCCTTCCCCGATGACCAAGTCTAACTCGAAATCCTCAAGCGCGGGGTAGAGAACCTCTTCCACCGCTGGATTGAGGCGGTGGATTTCATCGATGAACAAGACATCGCGCGCTTCAAGATTGGTCAGGATCGCCGCCAAATCCCCCGCCTTGGCCAAGACAGGCCCCGAGGTCATGCGGAAATTCACACCCAATTCCCGCGACATGATCTGCGCCAGCGTGGTTTTTCCAAGCCCCGGAGGTCCATGAAACAAGACGTGGTCCATCGCTTCATTGCGGCGACGCGCGCTTTCGATGAACACCGAAAGATTTGCACGCGCTTCCTGCTGACCAATGAAATCGCCCAAGCGTTCGGGCCGCAGCGCACGGTCGGAACTGGGGGGATCTTCGGGCTGGCGGTCAGGCCGCAGGGTGGGGTCTGGTTCGGTCATCTCAATCCTTTGGCGCAAGCAAACGAAGGGCTGCGCGGATCAGGGCAGGTGTCGGCGCATCGGGCGCCTCGCCCGCCGCCGTGGCAACGGCGCTGGCCGCCTCAGACGGGGCATAGCCGAGGTTTTGCAACGCTGAAAGGGCCTCTGCCTGCGCTGCTGCTTTCGGGGCGGGCATATTCGGCTTGGGCTGGGGCGGGGCTGCGGTGGGGGCACTTGGCTCGATCACCTGTGCTTCGTCCTCGCCCATGGCCGAGGGCAGTGACCCGCCAAGCGCCATAATTGCAGGCCCCTTATCCTTCAACTCATTCACCACACGCTGTGCAAGCTTCGGCCCCACACCAGGTGCCGCTTTGACAGCGCCCCAATCGCCAATCGCAATCGCGCGGCCAATACCTTCGGCCCCAAGCGTGCCAAGAATGGCCATCGACGCCTTGGAACCGACCCCTTGGACCGAGATCAGCAGACGGTGCCATTCCCGTTCAAACAGCGTCAGAAAACCGAAAAGCTGCAAATTATCTTCGCGCACCAATAACTCGGTATAAAGGGCGGCAACCTGCCCCGCACCGGGCAACGAGGATAGCGTCCTGTCGGAGCAATAGACGATATAGCCCACGCCGTTCACATCGAGCAGCACATGATCCGTGCCACGATAATCCACCCGNCCTGTCAATTTGCCGATCATCGCCCCGCCCCAATCGCTTTGGCTAATCTTTGCGAGTTTTGTGCATGGAAGGAATGGCAAATGGCAATCGCCAAAGCNTCCGCAGCATCAGGGCCCGCGGGAANAGCGCCGGGCAATTGCATACGCACCATATGATCGACCTGCTGTTTTTCGGCATGCCCCACACCGACAACCGCCTTTTTGACGGCATTGGGCGCATATTCAGCCACAGGCAACCCTGCCTGCGCAGGCACCAGCATCGCAATGCCGCGGGCCTGACCCAGCTTGAGCGTGCCCGCCCCATCGCGGTTCACGAAGGTTTGCTCAACAGCGGCCAGATCGGGTTGATAGGTTTCGACCACTTTGGTGAGTTGGCGGTGCAAAGACAAAAGGCGCAGCGCCAATTCTTCACGCGCAAGGCTTTCGCAGACGCCATTGGCAACATGGCTGAGGCGTGATCCCTCAACATCGATCACCCCCCAACCGAGGCGTTGCAACCCTGGATCAATCCCGATGATACGCATCTTGGCCCGCCCCTGCTCTGATTTATGCGGCTTTTTCGCACCACTAGCACGAAACAAGAACATTGAATAGCCCAAGGTGCAAATCCGTCATCCCCTGTTCCGAATTCGACACGCACCGCACCATATATGCGAAAAGCGCCAAAACACCGCTCAAAAACGACCATAAAAATGCGCAATATTCTTTTGTTTTTAAGGCTGAAATCACAATTTTCAGCTATCTGAAATTCTTGGTGGATTTGGCATAAAATTCGCTCTTGTGTCGTGCAAACCGCAGGATTAAGTGCGGCAAATCACGTTGCTAACTCAATATAACTGAAAGGACCTCCAGATGGCTTCCATGACCAATCGCACCCTCGGCGCAAGCCCTCTGGGTACGGCCACTCTCGCCTGGCTCGTCGCACGTATCTCTGCTTGGAATGATGCCCGCGTCACCCGCAAATATCTGTCGAAACTGTCGCTGCGCGAGCTGGATGATCTGGGGCTGATGCGCGCTGATATCGAAGATATCGCCCAAGGCCGTTTCCGCCGCTAAGGCCGATCACGCCACCAAGATCTCAAAAGCCGCGCTGCTGCACCGCAGGCGCGGCTTTTTTATGCCAAGCTTTCTGCCTTTTCCGAAAGCCATTGCAAGCCATTGACCAACAGATCATACCCTTTCGCCGCGAAATCAGACATCGGATCAGGGGTCAGGACCAAACCAGCCAGCCGCTCATAAGGTTCACCGACCAGCAGCGCCTCAACAATGGCCGCCATATAGTCCTCACCCAAATGCCAAGTCGCATAGCCTTTGGCCAAGGCAAACAGGATCATGAGCGACAACAGCATTCGAACAGAAGACGGCAAACGTCGCTTGGGGCGCGATACAGGACCCAAGACACCATCTTCACCAACACGATATGCATTGGGGATATGCGCCTCGCGCGCGCTGTCTATCCGCCCGAGCCGCTCATAATATGTCTTGAGTTGGTCTTCCATCTGGCGATCCTAATGGATGCGTTGCCGCAATGGACGAAGCGCTATCTGCCAGTTGGGTCAATTCTGTGTCGAAGTCAGGGCCAGAGTGAGGCAAGACCATTCACCGTGAACAGAATGGCGGGTCAATTCAAAGCCCTCGGCTATATAGGCGGCAATCACGGCCTCGGCCTGTTCATTGAGCAAACCCGACAGGATCACGCGCCCATCTTGCGCGCAATGGGCGCGCATATCAGGGGCCAATTCGATCAAAGGGCCTTTGAGGATGTTTGCAAAAATCAGATCAAACGGCGCGCGGGATTTGATGTCTTCATGCTCGAACCCTGCCGCTTCAACGCAGACCAGCCGGTCTTCCAACCCGTTGGCTTTCGCATTGGCCAAAGCCACATCAACAGCGACCTCATCGATATCGCTGGCCAACACGGTTTCAGGCCAAACCTTCGCCGCAGCCAAGGCCAAAACAGCCGTTCCGCAGCCGATATCGGCCACGTTATGCGCGGTGAAACCTTCGTTCAGCAAGACATCAAAGGCGGCCAGACAGCCAAGCGTAGTGCCGTGATGGCCCGTGCCAAAGGCCATTGCGGCCTCGATCAAAAGCGAAACTGATTGGTCAGGCACCTTATCGGCGTCATGGCTTCCATAAACGAAGAAGCGGCCCGCCTCGACAGGGTGCAATTCACGTTTCACATGCGCGACCCAATCCGTGTCGGGCAATTCCGAAACCGCGAAATCCTTTGCGCCATGGGCTGCTGCCAAAAGCGCCAAAGCAATCTCGTCAGGGCTCTCAATGAAATAGGCCCCCACTTCCCAAAGGCCTGACCCATCTTCCATCTCGAAAACGCCCACGCCTGTCGGGGTCGGGTCAAGCTCCTCCAAAGCCTCACCAAGCGCTTCGGCGGGGGCTTTGCCTGAAAGGGTGGTCAGCGCGGTGAAGGTTGGCATGGGCGTGCTCCGTTTGGAATGAGAGGTCGCAATAGGGCTGGCGCGATAAAATCACAAGGCGGCTATTGTGCAGCCACTGGTATAGGGCGGGCCAAAATCGTCTCATGGCCTTCCTCGGGGTGGCGCGGCACCAAGAAGGACAAGAGGAGCGAGATCACCGCCATACCTGCCGCCAGCAGGAATACCGTGATTGGGGAGGTCAGCCAAATATAGCCCAGAACCGCTGGCAAAAAGACCGCCGCAATATGGTTGATTGTGAAGGCCACCGCCGCTGTTGGCGCAATATCCCCTGGTGAGGCGATTTTCTGGAAATAGGTTTTGATCGCGAGTGCAAGGGCAAAGAAAATATGGTTGGCCACATAAAGCCCTGCGGCCATCCAAGGCCCCCAATCGAAATAATAAAGGCCCGCATAGAGCACAAAGATGACCGCTAGACCGACATATTCAAAGATCAGCGCCATACGCTCGCCAAAGAAGGACACGGCCCGCCCAAGCAAAGGCGCCGCAATCATATTGGCCACCAAGGTCAGCATGAAAAGCGCGGTGATTTCATGCACGTCATAGCCATAGCGCTGCACCATCATAAAGCCCGCGAAAACCACGAAAATCTGACGCCGCGCGCCCGACATGAATTGCAGCGCGTAATACAGCCAATAGCGCTTGCGCAGCACCATTTTCTTGGTCTGGGGGTTGGGGCTCTCGAATTGCGGATAGATCAAGAACGCAGCCAAGGCGAGCGATGCTGTCACCCCGCCCGCTACCCAATAGACAAGGCTATAGCTCAGATCAAAGCTGCGCCATGTCAGCACGATCAGCCCATAGGCCACCAAGGTCGCCGCCGACCCCATCGACAACAGCCAGCCCAAGGTTTGCGGGGCGCGCTTTTTGTCGATCCATTGAAGCTGTAGGGATTGATTGACCGTCTCATAGTAATGAAACCCGATCGAGCTGAGCAGAGTGACAACCAGCAGACCCTGAAGCGATGGAAACTCGGCCGTCACCGCAGTTGCGACCCCCAAAAGCACCAGCGAAACCAGACCCAGAACTTGTTCACGAATAAATATGATCAGAAAGATCACCCCAATCGCCAGAAAGCCGGGTATCTCGCGCACTGTATGAAGCCAGCCGATATCCGAGCCGTCAAATTGCGCAGCCTCAACCACAAAATTGTTCAGCAGCGCCGACCATGTCGCAAAGGCAATCGGCATGGCGAATGCCATCAGAAACAGCAGCGCCACAGGGCGGCGCCATAGTGGCAGCGATTGTGCTTGGGACAGGGTGATTGTTTTCATGACCCAACGCCTTACGCCCGTTTTGAAAAAGGGGCAACGCTCTCGATCGTGCTGGTCTAACGCAAACGATCGCCCAACAGGAACTCGGCGGCGGCGTCCAATCGGATATGGGGAGGGCCTTCTTGAGGTTTGAGGTCAATCACCGCAGGCGCAAAGCGCATCGCGGTGAAATCCCCGTCCAGCCATGCCCCTTGCCCCGCGCGCGCAGGCGCAAGAATGGCCTTGGGATCGCTTGGCAATTCGCCGGGATGAAGGGCCGCTTGCTTGCCGCTATCCAGCAAAGTGCCGCGGACCATATCAACCATAGCACCTTCATGCTCCCGCGTTTCCTCGACCGTGGCCCGCAAGGCCGCAATGGCCATGGCGCGGGTCTCGGCCCCTGCGAAATCGGCACGGTCACGCGCATCGCGCACCAAGGCCTCCATGATCGCGGCCAGTTTGCCATGCTGACTGTGATGCAGGTGATCGGCCTTGGTGGCGGCGAATAAAATCCGCTCCACCCGCTTGCCAAGGATCGAGGATANAAAGGAATTCCGCCCCGGACGGAAGGCACGCAAAATTCCTTCCATGGTCTGGCGCAAATCCTCAACCGCGCGGGGGCCTGCATTGATCGCGCCCAGCGCATCGACCAGCACAACCTGACGGTCCAGCCGCGCGAAATGGGTGCGAAAGAAGGGTTTGACCACTTGCGATTTATACGCCGCAAAGCGCCGCGCAAATTCCCGCTTGAGCGAGCCGCGCGGAGAGGCCCCTTCGGGCAAGGGCGCAAAAGTCAAAGCGGGCGAGCCTTCCAACTCTCCCGGCAGCAAGAACCGCCCCGGTGTGCAATCTGAAAAACCGTCCTCACGCGCCTGTTTGAGATAGGCGGTATAGCTGCGTGCAAGCTCCTGCGCTTTGGCCTCATCAAGTTTGACTGCGCCGTCAAAGCCCTCAATCAAGGCCAGATACTCGCCCGCTTGCTCCCGCGTTGCAGCCTTGGCCAGTGCGGCCTCGGCCCATTGCTCATAGCTTTGATCCAACAGGCCCAGATCAAGCAGCCATTCACCGGGGTAGTCGACAATATCCAGATGCACGGTGCGCGGCCCTTGCAAGCCAGATAACAAGCCCGAAGGCTGCACCCTGAGCGACAGGCGCAGTTCCGAGACATGACGCGTGCTTTCGGGCCAATAGGGCGTGGGGCCTGTCAGGGCCGCCAGATGGCTCTCAAATTCAAACCGCGCCACAGTGTCATCGGGTTGGGGTTGCAAAAAACCCGCCTTGATCCGCCCTGATTGCGCGGCTTGCAGGCCCGCCATCCTGTCACGGTCCAGAAGATTGGCNACAAGCGAGGTGATGAAAACCGTTTTGCCCGCGCGCGACAGCCCCGTCACGCCAAGGCGAATGACAGGCTCGAAAAAGGTCTCGGACACTGTTGAGGTCACGCCTTCAATGCCACGCCCCAAATTGTCTGCAATCGTTCCGATAACCAAGAGGCGCGTTCCGTCCTGAAATTCCGATATGCAGACAATAAGCACTGCGCGCAGCAGTTTACAGGGCTGATTGCGCGAGAGCACAGTTTGGGGTAGCGGAAGGGCATGCCACGCTATGCTTTGAAAATCGAATATGATGGCCGGCCCTTCTATGGTTGGCAGCGCCAGATTGACCACCCTTCGGTGCAAGGGGAAATTGAGGCCGCCCTGTTAAACCTGAACGAAGAGACCACTGTCGTCGCCGCAGGACGCACCGATGCTGGGGTTCACGCCACAGGCCAAACCGCGCATTGCGATCTCCTGCGCGACTGGACGCCGTTTCGCCTGTCAGAAGCGTTGAATTTCCACCTTAAGCCACACCCGATCGCCATCGTTGATTGTTCGATCATGGATGACGAATGGCATGCACGGTTTTCAGCATTGGAGCGGCGCTATACCTACCGCGTCATCAACCGCCGTGCGCCGATAACCTTTGAGGAAGGGCAGGTCTGGTCCGTGCGCGGCAAGCTCGCCCTCGCCCCGATGCAGGAAGCCGCAAAGTACCTGATCGGAAAGCATGATTTCACAACGTTCCGCTCAACCGAATGCCAAGCCAAAAGCCCCGTGAAAAACCTCGATGAGATCGATATCGAAGCGATTGAGCTGGCCAGCGGAACCGAGTTCCGCTTCCATCTGCGCGCGAGGTCCTTTTTGCATAATCAGGTCCGCTCGATTGTTGGCACGCTGGAGCGTGTGGGCGCGGGCAGTTGGACGCCCGAGCGCGTCAAGCAGGTCCTTGAGGCGCGCGACCGATCTGCCTGCGGGCCAGTTGCCCCACCCTTTGGCCTTTACATGACGGGCGTGGAATACCCCACCCCACCATTTTCCTGAGCGCCCGAGATGCAGCAGCCCCCCATTCCCTTCGTCAAAGATGTGGTCCTGATTGGCGGCGGGCATAGCCACGCATTGGTGTTGAAAGCATGGGGCATGAAGCCTGTGGCAGGCGCAAGGCTGACCCTTGTTAACCCCGGCCCGACCGCTCCCTATACTGGCATGTTGCCCGGCCATATCGCGGGCCATTACCCGCGCGAGGCGCTCAATATCGACCTGATCCGCCTTGCCCGTTTTGCAGGCGCGCGTATCATTCTTGATCGCGCTATTGGTCTGGAGATGGATGCCAAAACCATCACCCTCGCAGGGCGCGCGCCCATTCCCTATGATCTCGTGTCGATTGACATCGGCATCACCTCCGACATGCCCAAACTGCAAGGTTTTCCCGAACATGGCATTGCGGCAAAACCCTTGGATAAATTCGCCGATGCCTGGGAGCGGTTCTGCGTGCAGGCCACCTCCCCCCAGATCGCCGTGATCGGCGGCGGGATCGGCGGGGTCGAGCTTGCCATGGCCGCCGCGCATAAAATGGCCGTTCTGGGGCGCGACGCCCAAGTCACCCTTCTTGATCGCGGTGAAATCCTGAAAGGTCTTCCCGCTTCCGTCAGGCGCGCTTTGCGGCANGCCTTGTCCGAAAACCACGTCACCATTCGTGAAAATGTTGGTATTGCTGCCGTAGAAGCCAATT
>JGI26086J50260_1000715_pt1 | contig 20680 bp, 20 predicted proteins | sample SaaInl3SG_22_DNA_FD_50260 | JGI IMG/M metagenome (IMG submission 50260)
ATATGTAACCATGCAGAACTTGTTTCATGATGGAGGTTTCTCAGCAACTGGTGTAACCCAACAAGTAATTGAAAAGTTTGGCAACTAGAAGAAACAGAGTTTGAAACATGTTATTCTTTCTGTTTTTGTTTGTTTGGTCTTAACTTTTGGATATGCTCAAACGGAAGGAAGTGTTTTTACTTCCACAGGGCGAGGAGTGTCCACCACTTTTGCCACAGATTATCAGGCTCTTGGAATAAATCCCGCAAACCTTGCGTGGACCAAAGAGTTTAAGGGAAAAAGAGTTGCTTTCGGTTTTTTAGAGACTGGTCTCTCTCTCAGTTCTTCTATTATCAACAGTCCTGTAGTGAATCAATCAACTACGATTCCGTTTAGTTTCGGATTTAATAGCGATGCGAGTTATTCAGATTTTCAAGATTTTTCATCGGACCTGCAGAATGGGATGAGCCTAAATGCAGATCTGCGATTGTTTGGAATTGCTGTAACTACCAAGATTGCGGGTTTTGGTTTTTCCGTGAATGAAAGATATTCAATGAACGTACGAACATCACAGGACTTTGCAGATATAGCTTCATTTGGTTTTGGTTCTCCCTATTTCGATACATTGGTTTACAATCAGGGAGGGAGTATCAATAAAGTAGCAAACTCTCAAGTAACTTATGACTCGTTAAGAAGTGACACTTCGGTTAAGTTAGTAGCCGGAATCTCTGGAAACCCTAAAACGATTCCAGAACTTATGGAAGGGACACAAATAAAAGTATCTTGGATTCGTGAGTTTAATTTTGGGTTTGGAACTAAAATTTTTAAAAATAAAAAGTTTGGTTTGTATGCTGGGGTCGGAATAAAATATCTTCAAGGGATGGCTTTGTTAGATATGGAAGCGTCAAATAATAATTTCGATGGTTTTGTTTCTTATTCACCCTCGTTGGCCGGAGGTTCTGGAATCCCTGGATTGTTTTCAAATGGCAATATTCAGTACAAACTTCCAAAAGCTGCAGGAAGTGGGTTTGGAGTAGATTTAGGTCTAAATGTAAAAGCTTTCAAACGAATAAAAATTGGAGTAGCAGTAAATGATATAGGAAGTATTACCTGGACAGAAAATACCTACAATGCCCAAGCAGATTCCTTGTTAAGAACGTTTCGAGTAAAAGGATTTTATGCCGACTCGGGTTCGCTACAGGCCATCTCTGGGGGAACAACTTTTGATAGTATATTGAATAACTTAGTCGATATTCGCGCAGGAAATTTTTCTAAAAGAGTGAATTTACCCTCAACTTTTAGGCTAGGAGCGAGCATTCAATTTGGTAAAATTTTAGAAATTGGAGGTGAAGTGGTAACTCCACTCAACGTCAGACCTGGAAATTTAGTATCTTCGGTTTATTCATTTGGAGGAGATTTGAAACTTGGTCCTGTGATTTTGTCATCTGGGATAGTATTACAGAATAACCAAGTTCTGAGAGTTCCGGTGGGAATTGTGTTTCGAACTTTTGGTGGTTTGAGTGAAATAGGTTTTTCAACAAGAGATATTAACAGTTTAATTAATTTACAAGACCAAGAAAGACCAATGATTTCTGCCGCTTTTGGTTTTTTGAGATTTAGAATATAAAATATGAGTATAGGAAACGATGGTATCGGATATTTTTTTATTATCCTTTTGGTATTAATTGCAGCGCCTTTAGTCTTTTGGATTGGTTCGGTTTTGTATGCGTGGGTTAACTGGCTATTCAACGACAAACAAAAGTTAAATGCAAGTTTTTCCGAAATGCAAGACATTACTAATCCCGTTACAGGAACCGTGAAACTTCAGTTTAAATTGGGAACAGCAGGGAAAACGAAGTTGGCGTTGTGCGACAATAATTTTGTTGAAAAAAATGAATTATTTAATGAAGAAAAATCAATTGGTAATCATTCTTTTGAACTAAATTCTTCTTCTATTGTAAATGGTTTTTATTTTTTAGAATTAACAACCACAAACCAGAAAATAACCAAAAAAATAGTCATTGAGAACTAACAAATTGTATATCCCTCTAGGAGTTTTAGTACTAAGTGTCTTAGTTTCTTTTACTTCTTATTCGCAAGACGAGAGTTTTGGGAGAATTCAGCCTTTGACCAAAGTAATAGTCAAAACTAATTTCCGAGTTCCTTTTTCTACTTCAAATATTTTTTTTAATGAAAATGCCCAAGGAGTTGTTCAAATGTCTGGGAGCTTGAATTATTCTTTTGCAAAGAATTTTTATGTGGGCGCAGGATACGATTATACCTACTTCAAATTATCTGAGCAACAGTTAAACTCAAGTCCAAACGAGCAGCTTGATGGAAAAATTCAGCTTCAAGGTTTTTTTGGTGAAATGAGTTATTTTTATTCCTTGTATGATAATGTATTATTCGAAGCGAATATTCAAATTGGACAAGAAACGATTCGTTCTTCCTCTGCCAAATGTTCTGAAATGGGTATTTCTCACACAAAAAGAGGGCTTTTTTGGAACCCAAATATCAATGCCTACCTTTTAACTGAAGAAGCTTTTTCTTTCTTTTTTTCAGTTGGATACAGAATTTCAACCAAGGGTTTCGAACCAAAAGATGTGTGCGAAACAGAATTTTCGGGACACGATTCGGATGATTACCAAGGCAATTACGGAAGTATCCATGTTGGATTTGGGATAGGTTTTTCTTTCATAAAACCCGAAAGAAACTAGCATGAAAATAGGCATCATATCAGATACACACGGTTATCTAGATGAGCAAGTATTTGACTATTTCAGCGAATGCGATGAAATATGGCACGCAGGCGACATAGGAGACCTACAAGTTACTGATCGATTAAAAGAGTTTAAAAGATTAAAGTGTGTTTTTGGAAATATTGATGGGGCAGAAGCTCGCTCAGAATTTCGAGAAACTATTCGATTCACCTGCAAAGGTCTTGTTGTTATGATGACTCATATTGGAGGCAAACAATACGTTTACACGCCTCATTTAAGAGAAGAATTAAAAAGAAACCCACCCGATATTTTTGTTTGTGGGCACTCCCATATTTTGAAAGTTGGCTACGACAAGCGTTTTGGATTTTTATACATGAATCCCGGAGCTGCCGGTATTCACGGTTTTCACAAAGTAAGAACTTTACTTCGCTTTGATATCATCAACAAAAAACCAACAAACCTAGAAGTAATTGAATTGGGCCCNAGAGCAGCAAATTAATGACCAAGAATAATGGGTAAATCCAAGTGCTGTAAAAAGAAGTGTTGCAAAAAATTCAAAGAAAAGAAAAAAGAATACTGCAAAAAATGCCCCAAAATATGTGGGGTTTGTCAATCTAAAAAGAAGAAGAATAAAAATAATTAATGCAAGTTGTCATTTCATTCGCTTTCTCTATTTCATAGTTTTGCCCAAGATTATTCAAACTGTGCTATTTTTCAAAAGTTGAATAATAGTTTGCATATTTCAGTTCCACATTGCCGCTGTGTCGCAAAAATAAATAACACTGAAGTGGTTAGTGTATTAGTTTGACCTAAGGAATAATATAGTTACTTTTATAGATGATGTTGTCCAAGAAGTTAATCGGTATATCTATTTTTTTGATCTTCCTATTTGGGTTAGGTTTGGTTTTGGGTAGCGTGATGGTTCCTTTCGATTTTTCTAATGAATTAATTTATCGATTAAGAATTCCAAGAACCTTAACCGCAATAATGTGTGGAGCTGGAATTGCTGTTGCTGGATTATTGATGCAAACAATATTTAGGAATCCTTTGGCGGGACCTTCTGTTTTAGGAATTTCTTCGGGCTCTACATTGGGAGTTGCTTTCGGAATTTTTGCTTACCAGTCGGTAAGTATTTCTTTTTTGAATGAAAAACTTACTCTTTCTTTCATGGCAATATTAGGAGCTATGGCAGTAACTCTGTTCATTTTGGGCGTTTCTCGTTTTGTTAAAAAAAGCAATACATTGCTTATCGTGGGGCTCATGGTAGGTTATTTTGTTTCTTCTATTGTCAATATTTTTAGCTTTTATGGTGACAAAACAAATTTGCAATCTTTTGTTTATTGGGGACTTGGTAGTTTCAACAAAGAGATAGAGTTCGACATACTAAGCATCTATTATTTGGTTATTTTGATAGTCATGATAGCAGTNTTTTTTTTACAAAAACCCTTGGATATGTTGCTCATGGGCGAAAAATATGCCCGAACAATGGGCTTAAATGTAACCAAAACGCGTTGGATTGCAATATTGCTTGTAGGAGTATTAGTTGGTTTAATTACTGCACTTTGCGGACCAATAGCATTCTTGGGAATAGCCGTACCACATTTAGCTCGTAATTTTATTAAAAAGTCCACTCATCGCTGGGTAATTCCTTTTACGTTAATTGTAGGAGCTTGCCTCGGACTTATTTGTGATATCATTGCACGATTACCTGGCTTGGAAGGGAATCTTCCTTTGAATGCTGTGACCAGTTTTATTGGAGCGCCCATCGTTGTCTGGATTGTATTTAAAAACAAAATGGTGTAACATGGAACAGCAATCTACCCTCATTTTATCAAACCTCGCTATTGGTTACGGTTCAGATACAATCCTAGCGAAAGAAATAAACCTAATTGCCCAAGAAGGTGAATTAATAAGTATTATGGGATTGAACGGAACTGGAAAAACTTCTTTGTTTAAAACAATTCTTAGCCAAATTCCTTGTTTGGCAGGTTCAGTCAGTACAGGAAATTCAGAATTGAAAAGACACGAATTGATAAGTGCTGTCTTTACCGAAAGGGTCTCAATTTTTGGGTTTACCGTAACAGAATTAATTGCTCAAGGCAGAGCGCCACATACCAATATATTTGGCAAATTATCTTCCCATGACAAACGTTTAATTCAGGAACAAATAGAAGCGTTAGACCTTAGTCAAATAGCTGACAGTCAAATAAACAGCCTGAGCGATGGGCAGTTTCAGAAAGTAATGATTGCCAGAGCATTGGCACAAGAAACTCCCATTATGCTATTGGATGAACCTGCGGCATTTTTGGATGTAAAAAACAGAAGAATAATCTATAAATTGCTTTCTTATTTAGCCAAAGAAAAAAAGAAAACTATTCTGGTTTCCACTCACGATGTTGGATTTGCACAAGAGTATTGTCAAAAAGCTTGGGTAATTCAAAACCAAAAAATTGGGGAAATGGATCCTAAAAAAATATCGGAATCGTTTTTTGATTAGCTGAATAAGGAGAGAATTTTTTTCATCGTGTCAGATTTTTCAGTGTACCCTAATTTTTCATAGGAGAAAACAAGGTTGTTTAACATTCTCCGAATGATATCCTTATTGGAACAAGGCGAATAAAATTCTTCCTTTTGCGGTAAATTCAATTGGAATAAAAACGAATCTATTTCTTTTTTATCGAACATCGTACCTTTATTAAAAGCATTGATATACACCAATACATCTTCAGATTCCATTTCAGATAAATGCACATTTGTCATAAACTCATCCAAATAACACAAAACAAAATGGCTAGGAAGATTTACGCCATAAATGGGAAGGCCTAAATCTTGAGTAACAAGCAAATAGATAATAGAAAGTGAAAGGGGATTGCCTTTTTTATTTTCTATTACATTGCTGAGGAAAGAGCTATGCGGTGAATGGTAATTCTTTTTATTTCCGCTGAAACCGTGGGTTTCAAAAAGGATTTTGTTCACCACCTTTATTTTTTCAAAACTGGTAAGGTTTGGATTTATTTCTAACCAAATGTCCCGTTTTATTTTCTCCAATGAATCGGAAACAACTTTTGGGTCCATGTCAGGATATTGAAATTGATTAATCAGGATAGCTCCCCGAAACAAATCAGGAGTTTCCAGAGAAATCCATCTTTCTAGTTTTGTAAAAGTAGAATCAAACTGAATCTGCTGAATCAAATCTTCGATTCTCTCCTGTGATTCGTGATTGATGGGGTTATTTTCCCAATACTCTTCCAAGAAAGGGATCGTGTCTCCGCCCAATTCCATTAATTTATTTCGTACCTCGCTGAAAATAAATTCATCTGGATCATCCAATAANCTAACTAAAGCTCTTATTTCTTGGTCGTTTTTCAAATTTGGTTTTCTTTTTTAATTATATAAAAGTAGGAAGGATCACTGTTATAAATAAGCCTTTGGGTGTATTTTATACACATCTAAGTGTTTATTTTGTCGTATATTTCGAGCAATGATTGCTCGAAATTTACTTCGCTATTTATTTGTTTTCCTCTCTGTGGTTTGGTACATTTTGGTGTATTATTACATAGATCGTTCAGAGTTTATTTTCCTTACTTCAGGAATCGTTGTATTAGGAGGAGCCTATTTATATTGGGTAACAAATAAGAGTTTTAATGGAAAGCAGATAGTCGTTTTGGCTATCTTGTTTCGGTTGTTGTTATTGTTCGGAACTCCCAATTTGTCCGATGATTTTTATCGTTTTTATTGGGATGGAGAACTGAATAATTCGGGTGTAAACCCCTACGAATATACTCCTGCCGAAATCATGATGAACGAAGATGTGTTCGATAAAGAAAAATTGAACAAAGTGTTTTCTTCTCTCAATTCTCAAGAGTATTACTCAGTTTATCCTCCCGTTAATCAGTGGATTTTTTCGGCCACTACTTTTTTTTCGGGTGGAGACCTATCGCTCACAATTCTCTTTCTCAAGCTTTTCGTTTTTTTCTTCGATATCGCTCTCATAGTTGTTTTAATTCAGTTATTGAAAAAACTATTACTTCCAGTTGCGTTGGCACAAATCTATGCACTAAACCCCTTGGTGATTATTGAACTTACGGGAAACATTCATTTTGAGGGTGTCATGTTATTGTTTCTGGTCATAGGGCTTTTTTATTTATGGAACCAGCGACTCATTTTGGCGTCCCTTTCTTTTTCTTTGTCAATAGGAATCAAATTGATGCCGTTGATTTTACTTCCTCTTTTCTTGCCAATGTTGGGTTTCAAAAAAAGTAGCAAATTGTACTTGGGAATCGGTTTGTTCTTTTTCCTTGCTTGTTTGCCCTTCGCTTCTCAAGAAGTGATAAGTAATTTTTATCAAAGTCTTGAGTTGTATTTTTACTCGTTTGAATTTAATGGAAGCATCTATTATTTGGTAAAAGAAGTGAGCTACATTATTCATGGTTTTAAAGCTCCGTGGGTTGGTTTTGTATTGCCACTGTGTGTGTTGTTCAGTATTTTGACCATCGTTGTATTTTTGTGGAGAACAAAACCCTTTTTGAGAAATTCTAAATTTGATTTGCTGGTATTTAGCAAATANGCGAGTTATTGTTTGGGAATTTATTATCTATGTGCCACCACCGTTCATCCTTGGTACATAATCAATTTACTCTTTTTTTCCGTTCTTGTTCCTATCCGNGCAGTTTTGTATTGGAGTTTATTCATTTTTGTTAGCTACATTGCTTACAGTGAATTTACAANTAGCTTTGCGCCAAATAGTGATTATAATTCCTATTGGCTTTATTACGTTTTCATGGCAGTTCAGTACATTTTTTGTGCATTTATTTTTACTTTTGACCTCATAAAAAATAAAACAACAACATGAAATATTTTCCTACGCTAATCCTCTCATTAATTTTGTTGAATTCTTCTTGTGGAGGAAACAATACTCAAAAACAAAATGGTGTTTCAGATATTGAAAGAACGGACGAATGGAGCGAAAAATTAATGCCACATTTCTTAGACATGGATCGAGGTCAGTTTAGTTTTACAGAAAATACTTACAACCAAATCGAGGAGCTTCTCGAATTAACTCTTGAGGTAAACAAACAAGAAGAGGCAATCAAACTATCGGATGAACTTAGAGATCAGTTTATGGAAAAGATTGAACTCTTAATGAATGAAATGGGTGAATTGAGTCATGATTCTCATTCTATATTGATGGAGTATTGCCATCCATTAATCGAATTGATTGATTTATGTAATAATTCGAGAGGCGAAGAAGAGTTGACAAGTAGTTTAAGAGAAATTCAGGTGTATTTATTGAATTTCGAACAACTTTTTCCTACAAATTAGTACGTTGGAATTCATGATGGTTGTTTGTAATCATGAATACTTAAAGATTTATTTTTCATTGATTTTGTTTAAGCCAATTTTGCATGGAATTAATTATTTAATTTTATTTACTTAACTTTTTATTATGAAAAATCTCTTTTTTTTCTCTTTGTTACTCTTGTTGCTCACAAATTGTGTAAAATATAAAACGGCAGACTTGGTAGTTCACAATGCACGAATTTACACGGTGAACGAACAATTTGAGGTTGCTCAAGCTATGGCCATAAAGGATGGTAAAATTATGGCTATTGGCAAGGAACACGAGATCATGAACAAATACAGGGCTGATGAATTGATGGATGCTGAAACACGTCCCATTTATCCGGGTTTTATGGATGCACACTGCCATTTTTTTGGATCTGGACTTAATTCTTTGGCGGTGGACTTGAGCAAAGTAACAACACTGAATGACTTAAAGAATAAAATTAGTGACCACAGAAAAATCAATTCCACATCAAAATGGCTGGTTGGCTTTGGTTGGAATGAGAACAATTGGGAGTTTTCGCTGAAGCAGGCACACGAATTACTTAATGAAACTTTTCCAAATATACCTACCTTGCTTTGGCGGATAGATGGCCATACTATTTTAGTCAATTCTGCTGCGATGAATCAAGTTCACTACACCACATACGATCAGAATAGTGGAGTTATAGGTGAAAAAGATATGTCACAGTTTTTAGATGCGATTGAGTATACTGAAACTCAAAAAAAGAATGGGTTGAGGTTTGCTGAAGAGAATTTCTTTTCAAAAGGAGTAACAACGGTAACGGATGCGGGGCTAAAGGTAGAAGAGGTGAGGTTAATAAGAAAAATGCAGCAAGCTGGGACTTTGAATATGAATGTAAACGCCTTTTTATTTTACTCTAAGGAGGCGCGAAACCTACTGCCTTATGAAGATTCAAATAAGTTGAATTCAAATACCTATAAAGTTATGCTAGACGGAAGTGTAGGCTCAAAAACAGCTTGTTTTTTGAAACCTTACCCTGGAACAAACAATTACGGAACGCTATTAATGACGCGAGACAGTTTGAGAAGAATTTGCAGGATAGCATATGAACAAGGCGCTCAATTAGCGGTGCATGCAATTGGTGACTCGGCAGTTCAAGTTGCTTTAGATATAATGGGGCAGGTGCTAAAAGGAACAAATGGACTAGGGTGGAGAATTGAGCACGCGCAAACGGTTACGGAAAAACAATTAGAGCTCTTTCAACAATATGACATTATTCCTTCTGTGCAACCCACCCATTTATTGGATGACAAGGAAATGGCAGAAAAGAATCTGTCGTTGGCTCAGCTTAAGAATTCTTACCGCTTATCGTCCTTAATGAATCAGAACCACATGATTGCGCTAGGAACAGATTTTCCAGTGGCTACAAACAACCCGATTCATACTTTTTACAATGCAGTGTATCGATCCAATAAACCATGGGTTTTACAAAGTGAAAATTTGAGTAGGGAAGAAGCTTTGAGGGGGATCACTTTTTGGGTTGCACTGGCCAATAAATCCTACGAAAAAAATGGAAGCTTGGAGGTAGGAAAGAAAGCAGACTTTGTGCTGTTGAATAGAGATATTATGAAAGTTCCGAAGGAAGAAATTTTGGAAACGGAAGTGCTGAAAACGTATGTAGCGGGTGAGATTCAGTTTACTAAACTCAATTAATCTCTTGGTACATCCTTACCCAGTCAGGATTTTGCATGTCGTAAAATAGCTCAAACATGGAAGGACCGTGAAAAAAATCAGCAATGTGATTTATCCCGTATTTCTTCGCCAAGTATTGGGTCTGCTTCGGGCTNGGTCTCCATCTATTTGCCGACCAGCCTAAATCTTCTTGGGGAACAGACGAGGCTCCTTTGCCATATTTTGGATGAATGCTGTACCGTAGTTTCCAAATATCCCAAACGGGCAAACAAATAGGTTTCATTTCTTCCCAGAGCGTATCTACAATTAATACGCCACCTAAACTCTTAGGGTCATCCAGAATAAGGCCGCAATCCACGCCAGCTTCTTTAAAAAAATCTATTCGATTGGGATTTGCTTCGTTCTTCAGAACTCCTTTTCCATACATCACAAATTCCCCTTCAGAAATTGGTTTTTTACTCACAATTTTGTGCGTAGTGGAATCTAATCCTAAAATCATAAAATTAACTACGTGACTTCCTGCCGAAGGGTTTATCGTAAATCCCAATTCAAAATATAATTTGTTTTTTTTCTGTGGAGAAAAGGAGGAAAGTCCTAGGCACAACAGTAGTGTAACCGAAGAGGATAGTAAGTAAGAGAAATATTTCATAAAAAAAGGTATTTCTTTTGTCATTCCAGAATCACAGTCTTTGAAGCGGAGTGCATATATCATCTACACAACTGTAGCATTTCAGCTTATCTTTAAAGATAGATGACTTAAACACAGATTTATTCAACAACATCCTTACACATTCTTGAATCCCCTCAATGATTGACGGGTGAGGATGAATAAGCTCAGCTAATTCTTCGATTCCTTTGTCCATTTTAATCAGAAGAGCTACGGCCTGTATGGCACTAGAGGCATGTTCTCCAATAGCTCTCATTCCCAAAATTTTCATCTCTTTGTCGTTGGTTACGATAATTTTAAAAAAACCTTCGGTTTTTCTCATGGCAATTGCCCTTGCGATGCACGAATAATCTATTTTAACCACTTTGATAGGAATGTTCTTTTCAGAGCATTGTTTTTCGTTCATTCCCACAGCCGCAACTTCTGGGTCCAGAAACATGATGTTACTTATGTTGTCGTATGAAATTCGCTCGGGCTGATTTTCCATGAACATTTTTTCTATTGCATGCCTGGCTTCAAGTTCACCCACATTTACGAGTGAAATATTCCCCGAAACATCTCCAACCGCATAGATATTGGGAATGTTCGTTTGTGTGTCGTCATCTCCAATGTGTCTTCCTCTTTCACTCATTTTTACACCGGCATTTTCCATACCAATATGTTCCACATTTGGAATTCTTCCGATAGAAAGTAGAGCTTTTTCTACACGAATAACCTCTTTTCTTCCGTCTTCGTAAGCCAATTCATACTCAACTTCGCCATCTATTTTTTCTAATCGTTCTAAACTAGCTTTGTTGTGAATTGTCACTCCGTTTTTCTTCAAGTTGTTTGCCACGAGCGAGGAAATATCTCTGTCCTCAAATGGTAAAATATGATCGGCTTTATCAATTAAGTAAACTTTCGTTTTACTAAAACTAGAAAACATTGTAGCATATTCACATCCAATTACACCTGCCCCAACAATTACCAAACTCTTAGGGAATGATTCCATGTGGTGAATTCCGTCACTGGTCATCACAATCTTTTCGTCCACATCGATATTTGGAATAATTCTAGGTCTACTTCCGGTGGCAATTACAATGTTTTCTGCCCAAATAGTGGTTTCGGTATCATCTTTTCTCTTGATTTCTACTTCGTGATTAGAAATCATTGTGGCCATCCCTTTTTCGTAACTAAATTTATCTTTAAGTTTTGTGTCCAGTAACTTTACGTGTGATGAATACTGAAATTTCCTTTCGAAAATAGCCTCCTTAATTGTCTTTTGGACATCGTCCCAAGTCACTTCAAGTTGCCTTCTACCGGCAGTATAAAGGTTTGTGTTAATGGTATCTACTTTTCTTGAAAGTTCCCACATTGTCTTAGAAGTGAGCGCTCCGTTGTAAATTCCTGCACCTCCCAGTTTGTCTTTTTCTATCAAAACAACTGATTTATCAAAGTCTACTGCTCGCATGGCAGCAGCATATCCTGCCGGTCCACCACCAATGATACACACATCGTATTTTTTAGTCGAATTATCGTCCACTTAGTTTGCTTGTTAGTTTGAAGACTATCGTCTTCAAACGGATAGGTTAATTATAAAGGATAAAGGTATAAAAAAAATGATTTTCAATCTGCCTTTTGCTTAAATTCTTATCCCTTATATTTGCAGATAATTAAACGAATTCAACCCCATTTTTTTTCATGAACGAATCTTATCAAAAGTTACTTGACTTACCTAAGCAAACGAGAGATAAAAACAAAAAGTTTATCACCAAACTCAAGAATAAGAAGCCCAAGAAATTGGACGACATGTTTCATGAAAAACACGAAGAAGTGTTTGAAGAAATTGATTGTTTAGAATGCGGAAACTGTTGTAAAACTACCAGTCCCATTTTTAGAGAAATTGACATAAAGAGGATAGCAAAGAAGCTTCGAATGAAGGAGCCTGACTTTATTGATTCCTACTTGAGAATTGATGGAGATGGTGATTATGTTTTGCAAACTGCTCCGTGTCCATTTTTGGATATGGAAGATAATACTTGTGGAATCTATGATTTTCGTCCAGGTGCTTGTAGTGAATATCCTCACACAAACAGAAAAAACATGCATCAGATTTTGGATTTAACTCTTACCAATTCACTCATTTGTCCTGCCGTATCTAATATCGTAACTCAATTAGAAAAAGCGAGCGACATGGATCGAAAGATTTTCAAGGGGAATTGATAATTTCCTTTGCCCAACTTTATTTCAAGGGGCTTAATGGTTTCTTTTGAAAGGAATCGGCTACCTTTGTTTTTCCAAAATTTATTCATTCATGTTAGCAGCTTATACCAACGAATTCAAACGTAATTTACAACTTGCATGGCCGGTAATTTTAGGTTTATTGGGTCACACAATTGTAGGATTAGTGGACAACGTGATGGTTGGAAAATTAGGAACCGCCCCGCTGGCGGCAGTGAGTTTAGGAAATAGTTTTATTTTTATGGGGATGTCTGTTATATTGGGGTTTTCTACAGGAATAACTCCTTTGGTAGCAGCTGCAGATTCCACTGGCAATCACCGAGAGGGAAAAAGTGTTCTCAAAAATGGAATTTTTCTAGTAACCTGTTTGGGAATTATCCTTACGGGAATTATTTTTTGGATGAGGCCGTTGTTGTACGAAATGAAACAATCCGATGAAGTAGTGGAGTTGGCACTTCCTTACCTCAATGTTGTCGCTCTTTCTCTCATTCCATTAGCTGTATTTCAAGCTTTCAAACAGTTTGCGGATGGACTTTCGCAAACTAAATATTCGATGTGGGCAACGGTAATAGGAAATGTATTGAATGTGGTGCTCAATTATGTACTTATTTATGGAATTTGGATTTTTCCTGAAATGGGCATTGTTGGAGCAGCGTGGGGAACTTTTATTTCAAGAGTATTTATGGCTATTTCGATGTATTGGCTTATTGCTTTTAAACCCAAGTTTGCTCTCTATTTTCGTCAATTGTGGGAAGAAAAATTGAGTAAAAAAACGATAAAAGATTTAAATCGACTCGGTTTTCCTTCAGCCTTGCAAATGTTCTTTGAGTTTGGAATATTTACCGCTGCCATTTGGCTAAGCGGAACTTTGGGTAAAAATCCTCAGGCAGCCAATCAAATCGCCTTGAATTTATCCTCTATGACATTTATGTTTGCCATGGGATTAGCAGTGGTTGCAACTATTCGAGTAGGTAATCAGTTTGGACTCAAAGATTTTGCGGAGTTGCGTAGAATTGCTCGTTCTCTTTTTTTACTCATTATTATCATGGATGTGATTTTCGCGCTTTTCTTTCTTTTGTTTAATAAGTTTTTGCCAAGTATTTACTTGGATGTAAATGACATAGAGAATAAATTAGACAACGCAGAGGTGATTGCCATTTCTGCCAAACTATTGCTTATTGCCGCATTTTTTCAACTATTTGATGGAATTCAGGCAGTTGTGCTTGGAGCCCTGAAAGGGATGCAAGATGTAAAAATTCCTACTGCAATTACTTTTGTAGCATATTGGTTAATTGCCTTTCCCATTAGCTACGGATTAGGACATACTCTTGGCTATGGTTCTCAAGGTTTGTGGATTGGATTATTAGTTGGATTGGGTGCTTCCGCAGGTTTGCTACTTTGGCGATTTAGAGTAGTCACAAACAGAGCGCTTTTAAAACAATAAGCTTAGTACTTTCTTATTAACTAAAATGGTCTTTTTTTCATTCTGAAAATGAGAACAAGGTTTGGCAGAGCTTTGAAAAGTAAGTAACAAAAAAGACCACAGAAAACCGCATAAATTAATTTGAATTTCTTGTAAACCCGCAAAACAAAAAGTGCTGCTGGGTATCAAAAGGTGTGGTGTGAAAAACTGTTTGGGTCTTGTTCAATAAAAACTTGGGTTGAAAAATTTCAGTTAGACTTTTTTCGTTGTATTGAGCTATTTCCAATCCGCTGCATTTCAAAGGTCCTTTTTCAGAAAATGTTCCAATGGTAAGTCCAACTGCTACATAATTTTCAACTAAAAGAGAATAAGCCCTTATTTCTTGGGGACTGGTTAAAAAATGAAACGCAGCTCTATCGTGCCAAATGGAGTAGGAGCGAGTGGGGTTAAACTGAGAAATGTCAGACTCTATCCAATCAACTTTTTCTGCCAATTTACCGAGTCTTTTTTTAGCCCTTTCTAGCGCCTTTCCAGAAATATCTAATACAGTTATGTCCGTGTATCCTAAATTCAACAAGTTGTCTACGAGTAAACTATCCCCACCACCTACATCAATTATGGGAGCCGATTTTGGGAGGTCAAAAGAAAGGATAAAGTCCAATGACGTTACTGGTTTTTCTTGAGTCCAACTCACTTCGCTTGGTGATTTTGTTTCGTAAACTTTTTCCCAATGGTGTTTTCTTTCTGAGTTCATTCTTGTTCTATTAGGTTCAATATTTTGTTTGCTTTTTTGAAATCATCCAACACATAAGTTTGAATCCACCAGAGGGCTGCTTCCATCAATAAACTTGGATTGTCATTCTTATTGGCAAAAAGAAACATAAAACGAAAGGCCAACATTGATTCGTTTTTGGTTTATTTTTTCTTGGCAAACTATTCTTATTTTCTCCTTGAGTATTGGGCTGCTCATAAGTTTATTTTATACCCATTCGAGCAGCTATCTTTTTGGCATCTTCTGCGTATTGATCATCTCCTCTAGACTTCCATTCGCCTGTTTTATCCACATAAAACTGAATCGTCTTTTCAATCACTGCATTATAGCCTCCATATAAATTCAACATGTTGTCTACCTCCACAAGGTATTCTTCTTTGGTTAGTTCCTTTGTTTTTACTAGGTCAAATAAACGATTTATTCGTTTCGATTTTTCTTTGTAAATAGGATCTTTTGCTTTGTAAGCCATCAAAAAAAGTGATAATGCTTTTGCTTCCGGAGAGGGTTTTTCTGTGTGTTTTTCCATGTGGGAATTGGTTGTTTTGATTCCATCCAAAAGTAATCAAATAAAGAGACAAGCAAGCGGAAAGAACTCTAAGATTTGGAATTATACGAGGAAGAAAATGACAAAAGAAATAATAAGGCTTTCTCAAAGGGTTGGGTTTCCTCTCATCGTGGGTTATCGATCTTCGTTTATTGTGTAAAAGTCATTCATGTAATCAATAAGCGTGTTTCTCACTGTGTCGGGAGGGAGAACATCCATAATTCGATTGATTAAGGCAAGTTTTGCTGGAATCTTCCCGTTCGAGAACCCTAATATCTTACCCAGTTTCTCAAAGTTTTGAGGAGATAGATTCTGAGCTAACTTTTTCACCGTTTCGATGGTAACTTTTTCTGAGGCTTTTTTCATCAGTCCTTTTTTCTGCACTTTTTCATGGCATTCTTTTAGATCTTTCAAAAATTCCTCAACCAATTGCTCGTGAATTTTCGAAATAGTGAGATGAAGGTTTGCTGAACAATACTCATTAGATAATTGAAATTGAACAAACCATCCTTTCTTGTTTAATTCATCAAAAAGATCGTAGGGATTTCCTTTTGTAGTAGTAAACGAAAACAAAGAAACTTCGGGTTTTCCCACAACTTGTAATCCGTCTATGGCATTTATTCCTTCAATAAATCGTTGTGTCGTTTTCATTGTTCTTTTCGAGATATCGCAATATCCTTCCAATCCCAAAAAATTCATCACTGCCCAAGCCGCAGCTATCGGGCCACCTGTTTTTGTACTAAGTATAGTTGGGTTTACGAGGGTATATCCGGTCCATTCGGAGCAGGCGTAATATTGGTGCTTTCGGTAAGATTTGTCTTTGTGCATAAGTGCCGAACATCCTTTGGCAGTATAGCCGTATTTGTGCAAATCCATAGAAATAGAGGTTACCCCAGGAACAGAAAAGTCAAATTGTGGAACATTTTCTAACCCTGCCAACCGATTAAAACCAAGAACAACTCCGCCAATGCATGCATCGATATGGAACAAAACATTGTGATTAAGAGCAATAGCACCAATTTCCTTGATTGGATCTACAACTCCAAAAACATAAGATGGAGCAGAGGCAGCAATCATCATTGTATTGGGAGTTATGCTTTTTTCAATTGCCTGTGTATCCGCTTTATTATCCGATGTTAAAGGAACAATGATGGGTTTAATTTCAAAATAATCACATGCCTTAAAAAACGCGGAATGAATAGAATAGGGCATGACTAGCTCAAATTCAGTTTGGCTCGGATTTAGAGCTTTTGCTCTGTTTTTTGCTGTTTTTACAGCCAACAGAATACTTTCTGTTCCACCAGTGGTAAGAGTTCCCGCGGCTTGATCGCCTCCCCTAAGAATTTCGCTGCACATCGCAATTACTTCTGTTTCCATATCTCTCAAACTGGGAAATAACGTGGGGTCAACGGGATTCTCGGTCAAAAAAAGCGAATAGGCTTCTTTGGCAACTTCCTCTATTTCTTTTCCGGCAGGATAAACCGAGCAAAATATTCGACCTGACTTCCAATCAAAGTCGAGTTCTTTTTTTTCTCTTAATTTTTCGAATATCGTTTCTTTTGATAGTCCTTGTTTGGGAATCATAATTCTTGAGTTTAAATCAGTATTATCGGCCTTCGAAAAAATTAGAAATTACTTGCTCCGCTGGTTTGTTTTGCGGAGTAAAGCGATTGTTTTTTTTCTTTCCAATTTCTTCATGATTTGGGTACCATTTCCACAAATATCCACCGGCAAACCAAGATTCGCTCCAATACGTTTCGAAAATAGCTGAGTAAGCGTTGCCTTGTCCTTGGTCATTACGAGTAGCGTTACCCTCTGTATTCCAAGGTTGTTTGCCAGTGAAATCGATGTTTCGATATCCAAATTCTGTAAATAAAATGGGTTTGTTTAGTTTTGCCGAAAAGGTTTCTAGTTCTTTTTTTATTGGTTTCCAGCTTGTTACGAGCGATTGTATGCTTGGAGTTTTCTCTTCGGACAAAGGGAAATAGGCTTCAACTCCAATAAAATCTAGTTTACTCCAGAAAGGAATAAACGAATAATTATCCCAATTTGCCGCATAAGTTAGGTTGCCCGAATACCTACTCCGGATAGAGTCGATAAGCGATTCCCAATAGGCAGGTCGATCAATTACTACCTGTTTTAATTCTACTCCAATACAAAAATGTTCTACCTGGAGTGAATCGGCAACTTGGGCAAAATCTATAATGAATTGTGCATAAGAAGTCTCAAATTTTTTCCAATCCGATTCTGTTTCGAAATTCAAGTCTCCCACCCATCCATCGTGCGTCCACAAATGAGGCTTTAGTAAAACCGAAAGACCCCCTTTTTTTGCCAATTTGATTTGTTCAATAGTTCCTTCAATTTTTTCTCCGTGCCATTGCCAGTCTAGGTTATACTCCACTGTTGCTTTTCCCGATCGTATAAAGCCAAAAGGCACAATTGCCACAGAATTGGCGTGAATTATTGAAAGAGGTGAAATATTGCTAGAGTCTATCTTTGAGCTAGTTGCAACTAAATTAACTCCGTTTAATTTTTGAGAAGAAATAGGAAAGTTGTTTTCTTGATTTTCGTTGGCTTGAGCGAGTTCTTTGTTTCTCTCGCATCGAACAAAAAAGAAAGTGAAGAGCAAAGCACAGAGAATTGGATTTAAATTAATGTTGATGTTCACGGCCTTTTATTTTTCCTGTTTTATATGCTTTATCCAACTCTTCTTGTTCTTTTTTCTCCTTTTCGGTCAATTCTTTTTCTTCAAGAATACCTAAGTCGGGCTGACCAGCATTCATCCAGCACGAATACCAAAAACTCCCCACCGAAACAATTGACGACCTCATCCTTCTTTCAATCATTCCGTCTAGCATATCTTGATACCCTCTGCTGTATTCGCGCGAATAAGTTTTGATCGTTCTGTTTCCGCGATTGTCGTATGTATATTTTCTATCAGTTGGAAATGAAGTTGTTAAATCTCGCTCAAAGCTGAGCACTGAATCTACTGCTGCATGACTCGATTCCACCACTTCCCAGATGTAATATAATGGTTTTTCTATATACTCTGCTTGACCGACAAAAAAATCATAATCTTCTGAAAATAACTCGGGGATTCTTGATTCCCAGAACCCATGAATTCCTCGTTGTCCTGTTAGTTGTCCGTTATAGTTTTCTGTCGTGTGAAGCGGCACTGATGCATCACTAATATAATGGCCTATTTCTGCAGAAACTTTCAATATCTTAGTCACATCTTTTTCTTTGAATGCGTAAGTCAATCTTCGTTGCATTACATTCACGTGCCAAGGCACAATTCCATAAGCTTGCAACGTATCTTCGGTAAATAATTCAATCGCTTTGTCCCATCTGCGAGGAACGTATTGAAAAGGAGTTAAGCTATCGTGGTGGTAATGATCTATATCTATGTAGTGGCGAGGTGCTTCCGCTTCTATGGCATATCTTCGTTTATCAGGATCTACTGCATGTTCGGTAATGTATTCGATGTGCTTTTTATAAAAACCAAACATCCCTTTGGGTAAGGTAAATACTGCTAAGCGGTTAATTTTTTGGTGTCCATAAAATCCCCAAACTGCTTTGTCCTTAGTTCGTTTCGTTTTGATTTCGATCGGACTAGTAAAGCTTATTATTAACCAAACTCCAAGTAAGAGAATAAGAGTAAATGAAATATGGTAAAACTGCTTCATAAAGTTAAAAATAGCGAATTATAATCGATTGAGCTAAGAATCTGGAAGAACCACTAAAAAAAAGGAAACGAAAATGGAAAACAAGAAAATGATAGTTTGACATGTAAAAATGAAAATTATTATTCAAAATGTAATGAAGTTAATANTCCTGGTCATTTCAAATTTGGAATGTCGNAAATAATCAAAAAAAAATCCAGAGAAGNAANCTTCTCTGGATTGTATAAAAAAGCCTTTGCAGGCAACGTTTATTTTTTTTACTGAACGATTAACTTTTTTGTTGTAGTTCCATTATTTGAAGAAACATTTACAAAATAGATTCCTTTCGTAAGGTTAGATAAATCAATTGTTTTATTTAAAGAACCATTGCTTACCCCATTTGCTGAATATACGGTTGCACCCAATGTGTTCATAACTGAAATTGAAACCACACCTTGTTTTCCAGAAATGTATTCTAAATTCACAAATCCATTTGATGGGTTAGGGAAAAGATTCAATGTAGCAGATACTTCATTTTCATCAATACTTGTTGGAGAAGGAGAAATATCCATCCATGCAGATTGTAAAATTTCTCTTGTAGTCATATCTTGTACAAAAACAACAGCTTTTAAGTCCATAAACTCTTCAACATTTGATGAGCTCATATCAGATAACAAGTTTACGTTTGTTGTACTTCCTGACATAAGAGAACTCAAGGCATTTCCTGTTTCAGTAGGAATCATATCCATCATTACGTTATTGAAATGTGTTTCTCCATTGGTTCCTACGTTTCCTGTTGTGTACTTTTCAATAACTACAACATGATATCTAAGGTTTCCAGAAAGATTAGCAAACGGAGTTATGTCAGCTTCAACTCTTACAATTGGTCCAGCGTATCTTGCATTTTTAATTTTTATTTCAACAAAAGAAGGCTCAGCATTGTATGAGTCAAATATTGGTTTAGTAAACGAATTTGCATTTACATCCCAAGCTCCGTCAATTTCCATTCTTGGAATAGAATTTACTCCATAGAAACCTCTTCTGTTTACACTCGTAGCAGTTGAGTAAGGATCACCTGAACCAGGGAAGTTTTGTTGGTATTTGATTACAGTATATTTGTCAGCATCTAAAGTTGGTAGAACTACGCTATCCATTTGAATGTTTCCTGGTGTACAAGGAGGACAAGTAGAAGCTGTAAATACCTCTAGTAAAGTTTTTCTTTGTAAAATAGTGTCTACAACATCTACCACAAAAGTTACTTTGTCATCAGCTGTATTTGCATCAGCATTTCCATTTATGTTCGTTGCCCAGGCCTGAATTGTGTATGTTCCTGCCGAAGCTGGTGTCCATGTCGTTGGGTGAGAGTAGTTTGCTACGGCACCGTTTGCAATACTTGTTCCGGTAACTGCAGAAGTAACTGTTGCTCCAGTCCCCACTTGATAGTTTAAGTCGTACGAAGTTACAGTCGCAGTTCCTCTGTTTTGCAATGTTCCTGTCATGGTGAACGGTGCATTTCCAAGAACAACGATATCATCTACTGTACTTGATTTTCCTGCCATATCATAAGTGGCTTGAGTACCAGGGATGAATTCGTAAAATCTGTTGTCAATTGGTGTCGGGTCATTTAAGTCAAGTGTTGTATGACCTGTTGTGGCAATTGCAGTAGTACTGTTTATTTGGATTCCTGCAGTCA
>JGI26086J50260_1000716_pt1 | contig 20673 bp, 19 predicted proteins | sample SaaInl3SG_22_DNA_FD_50260 | JGI IMG/M metagenome (IMG submission 50260)
CCCGGCGTTCTGCCCAGCATCTTTTTCGCCTCGATACCGACTGCAGCGACTGAGCGCTGCGTTCCGACGGTACGAATCGCTACGACAGACGGCTCGTCCAATACAATTCCCTTGCCTTTCACGTAGATCAGCGTGTTCGCTGTTCCTAAATCGATGGACAGATCGTTAGAAAACAGACCGCGAATAGCTTTAAACATCGGTGCTTTATCCTATGAGATGCGCGCATTAAATTGTGGAGTCTATCTGAGCTCGCCGCATTGCTCTAGCCTTATGCTAGCATGTCCGCCTTTCAATCGAGACATCGAAGCCACGGAGACCGCTCTATGTCACTTGTTGCTGAGGACATTCAACGCGTTGCGAAACTCGCACGCCTCGGATTGACTGACACCGAAACCACACAAACACTCGACAAACTCAATGCCATCCTTGGTCTGATCGACCAAATGCAATCCATCAACACAGAAGGTGTTGAGCCGATGGCGCATCCCCTCGAGTTAAACCAAATCCTCCGTGTGGATCAGGTCACAGAAAGCGACCATCGCGCGCAATACCAGTCCGTGGCGCCAGCCGCTGAAGACGGCTTGTATTTAGTGCCTAGGGTGGTCGAATGAGCGCATTGACCGAACTGACACTCGCTGAATTGCAAACGGCTCTCGAATCCAGCACGGTTTCGAGTCTTGAAGTGACGCATGCTTATCTCGAACGCATTGCGGCACACAATCCGCAACTAAACGCATTTATCACGGTCACCGGCGAGCAGGCAATTGCGCAAGCCAAAGCAGCCGATCAACTGCGTGCACAAGGTCAAGCCACGCCAGTCACCGGCATCCCGATTGCACACAAGGATTTGTTCTGCACCAAAGACACCCTGACCACTTGCGGTTCAAAAATGCTAGCCAATTTCGTCGCGCCCTATGACGCACATGTGGTGCAGCAGTGCCAAGCGGCAGGCATGGTATCCCTTGGCAAGCTGAATATGGACGAGTTTGCGATGGGCTCATCCAACGAGAATTCTTATTTCGGTCCAGTGAAAAACCCTTGGGATTTGACCCGAGTCCCCGGCGGAAGTTCTGGCGGTTCAGCGACCGCTGTTGCTGCAGCATTGACACCGATTGCAACTGCGACCGACACCGGCGGCTCGATTCGCCAACCCGCCGCACTGACCGGGACGTCTGGGCTCAAACCGACCTATGGGCGGGTCAGCCGGTTCGGCATGATCGCCTATGCATCGAGTCTCGACCAAGGCGGTCTGATCGCACAGACAGCCGAAGACTTGGCCATCGCCTTGCAAGTCATTGCCGGACACGATGCCAGAGATGCGACCAGTGCCCTGATGGAAGTTCCTGACTACCGATCTGCTCTCGCGACACCCCTGGAAGGCCTCACGCTTGGCCTTCCTGCAGAATTTTTTGATGCTCGCCTTGATCCAGCGATGCAATCACGCATTCAATCGGTCATCGATCTGTATCAATCCCTCGGCGCCACGACACGCGAGGTGCAACTGCCACACGTGGCCGATGCCATTCCAGCCTATTACGTCATCGCACCGGCTGAAGCGAGCTCCAATCTGTCTCGATTTGATGGCGTCCGATATGGACACCGTGCAGAAAACCCTGTCGACCTCATGGATCTATACGAGCGCTCTCGGTCTGAGGGATTTGGGTTCGAGGTCAAGCGCCGCATCTTGATTGGCACCTATGCTCTAAGCGAAGGGTACTTCGACGCCTATTACAAAAAAGCGCAGCAAATTCGGCGACTGATCCAAAACGATTTCAAACAGGCCTTTGCACACTGCGACCTCATTTTAAGTCCAACCACTCCGACGGCAGCCTTCTCGATTGGAGCCAAGTCTGATGATCCAGTGGCTATGTATCTCGAGGACATTTATACCGTAGCGACCAACCTCGCTGGGCTCCCCGGTGGATCATTCCAAGCCGGATTCCTCGATGGCCTACCCGTGGGTTATCAGCTCACTGGGCCAGCCTTTTCCGAAGCGCGGATTTTGAATGCAGCACATCAATTGCAATCCGTATCAGACTGGCACCGTCAACATCCGGAGGGTTTTGCGCATGTATGAAGCAGTCATTGGACTCGAAGTGCACGTACAATTAGCCACCGAGTCGAAAATGTTTTCAGGGTCATCGACACAATTCGGGCAAGAGCCTAACACTCAGGCGTCATTAGTCGATTTGGCGATGCCCGGCGTACTGCCAACACCAAACGCTCGCGCGTTTGAAATGGCCGTCAAATTTGGCCTTGCCATCGATGCAGAGATCGGCAAACGCTCAGTCTTCGATCGAAAAAACTATTTTTACCCAGATTTGCCAAAGGGCTATCAGATCAGTCAGTTCGAGGCACCGATCGTTGGTCGAGGCCAAGTCACCATCACACTGGAGGATGGCTCTGAGAAAATCATCAATGTGACCCGCGCGCACCTGGAAGAGGATGCCGGCAAAAGTATCCATGATGCTTTTGAGGGGCAAACCGGTGTCGACCTCAACCGGGCCGGCACCCCGCTACTTGAAATCGTCTCTGAACCAGAGCTTCGCTCAGCAAAGGAGGCGGTCGCCTATTTGCGCGTCATCCACTCGTTGATTCGCTATCTGGAAATCTCAGATGGCAACATGGCCGAGGGATCCATGCGCTGCGATTGCAACGTCTCGTTGCGACCCAAGGGCAGCACCACTCTGGGAACGCGGACGGAAATCAAGAACGTCAACTCGTTCCGCTTTGTCGAAAAGGCCATCAACTCCGAGATCAACAGGCAAGCGGAGATCCTCGAGGATGGCGGCCGCATTGTGCAAGAGACACGGCTCTACGATCCCGATCGCGATGAAACGCGATCGATGCGCTCCAAAGAAGAAGCCAATGACTACCGCTATTTCCCCGACCCAGATCTGCTGCCGGTAGTTCTTGANGANACNTTTGTCGAGGCCTGTCGGGCCAGTCTGCCNGAGTTACCAGCAGCGCGAAAAAATCGCTATATCGCCGAGTTTGGGATCACCGAATACGATGCCAGCGTGCTGGTCGCCGATCGCGACGTCGCCGACTACTTTTCCCAAGTGGCTATCGAATCAGGTGAAGGGAAATTGGCAGCCAACTGGGTGATGGGCAGTGTATTGGCGGAGCTCAATCAATCATCACGCAACATCACAGAGTTCCCAGTAAATGCATCGGATCTGGCGGTCCTGATCATGCGATTAACCGATGGCACACTGAATTCAAAAACCGCAAAAACGGTCTTTGAGGCACTGATGCTGGAAGAGGGTCAAGTCGATGACATCATCAGTCAGCGGGGTCTGGTGCAAGTCACCGACACCGGCGCAATCGAAGCAGTTGTCGATGAGGTCTTGGCAGAGAACCCAGAACAGGTTGCCAATTACCGTGAGGCAGCTGAGGACAAGCGCGGAAAAATGATTGGTTTTTTTGTCGGTCAGGTGATGAAGAAGTCAGGCGGCAAAGCCAATCCTCAAGCCGTCAATTCCATTTTGGCATCAAAGCTGAGTAGTTGATCCACAGACTGCACATTGGGGGTCCTTTCGGTAACGATAGGACTGCCACTGCATCTGTTTGGCAGAAAAACGCGAAAGCCGTCCCACCAACCGGTCCGGCCATCCCAATAAGACACCGATCACCTCGATAGCCTGCATGGTGCCCAATAAACCGACCACCGGCCCTAACACACCGGTTTCAGCACAGGTCGCCTCCACTTCAGGCACATCCGGAATCAAACAGGCGTAGCACGGATTGGCAGCGAGACGCGGATCGATGGTGGTGATCTGCCCCTCTAAACCCAATGCGGCCGCGGACACCAAGGGGATTTTGTAGCGCAAGGCCAGTCGATTAGCGAGAAATCGCGTGGCGAACCGGTCAGTGCAATCAGCCAACACTTCCACAGACGACAGCACTGAGTCCAGATTGTTTGCATCCGCATCCACTGCCAGGGTCTCAACCTGCACCCATGGATTGAGTGACGCAATCCGGGCGCGCGCCGATTCCACTTTCAGCTCGCCCAAGGTGTCTTGGCTGTGGATGATTTGACGGTGCAGATTGGTCGCATCGACACGATCACCGTCCACCAAGGTCATGCGCCCGACTCCTGCAGCCGCCAAATACAGTGCCAACGGACTCCCTAATCCGCCCAATCCCATGACCAACACATGCGCCTTTCGCAGCTGCTCTTGGCCTAGAACATCGACCTCACTCAAGAGGATTTGCCGCGCATAATGCAGTAGTTCGTCATCAGTCATGGCATGCATTAAGAGAACCTCATGGTTGTGACTCGATCGCGCCCAGCCAAATCAGGCCGGCACTCGATCTCGAGCCACCCGAGTTTACGCGCCGCTGAAGCGATTCGTCCATGCTGCTCAGGACCATGTTCAATCAGCAGGCGGCCTTCTGGACGCAGATGCGACCGCGCCTCTTTGAGCAATCGCTCGATCACGGCCAATCCCTCATTGTCGGCAAACAAGGCCAATGCGGGCTCGTAAGTGCTNACTGAGANTTCGACACGCGTATCGTCAATGGCTATGTACGGGGGATTGGCTATGATNACATCGAACTGGCCGAGGCCATCACACAAATCGGTTACCACCCATTCGACGGATACCCCCAAACGATCGCCATTGCGTCGTGCCACAGCGATGGCCTCGGGTGCGATATCGGAGCCTACAACGCGCCAGCTCGGGTGATGCGTTTTAAAGGCCAAGGCGAGTGCACCAGAGCCTGTGCACACATCCAATAAATGACCTGGAACATCCACAGCGACGCACTGAAGCGCGGCTTGCAGCAGAACTTCAGTATCAGGTCGTGGAATCAAAACATCCGGTGAAACGCTGAGTAACAACCCGTCGAAATGGGCATGCTCCAAAATGTATCCGAGCGGCTCACCCTGACTGGCCCTTTCCGCCAGTGTAAAAATTGCACTGATTTCGATCTCGGAAAGTATGCGCTCCGGTTCGCGAATGCGGTCCAGACGAGACACATTGACGGCCGACTCAAGCACCTGATTCCACTCACTCGGGGTCCACCCTGCCGCCTGTATACGCGGGTCACGCCAGAGGGCATCGATCTTCATGCCGTTTCAAGCTTAGACAGCAACTCCGCTTGATGTTCGGACACTAAGGGTTCGATCACCATTTCGCAGGCACCCTCCATCATCTCGTCCAGACGGTACAGGGTGAGATTGATGCGGTGATCAGTAACACGACCTTGCGGAAAATTATAGGTGCGGATTCGCTCAGAGCGATCACCAGAGCCAACCAAAGATTTCCGCTCACTAGCCTCTGCTGCAGCTTCCTCTTGGCGCGCTGCATCCTCCAACTTGGCCTGCAGCAAACTCAGTGCACGCGCTTTGTTCTTGTGCTGTGATCGTTCATCTTGGCACTCAACGACAACGCCCGTGGGAAGGTGCGTGATCCGGATCGCAGAATCGGTTTTGTTCACGTGCTGCCCACCTGCACCACTGGCTCGGAAGGTGTCAATGCGCAAATCCTTTGTATCGATCGTGGTTTCAGCACGCGGATCGGATTCAGCCAGTACAGCCACAGTGCAAGCGGAGGTATGGATGCGGCCTTGCGACTCAGTGGCCGGAACCCGTTGCACACGGTGTGCACCAGATTCGAACTTTAATTGTCCGTAGACGCGATCGCCGGCGATGCGAATGACCACCTCTTTGAAACCACCCAACTCGGCGCGCGACTCGGAGACCACTTCGGTTCGCCAACCCCGCTGTTCACAAAATCGGAGGTACATCCGGAGTAAATCACCGGCAAACAAGGCAGCCTCATCACCGCCGGTGCCGGCGCGAATTTCAACGAACGCATTGCGTGCATCCGCGGGGTCCTTCGGCACCAAGGCCAATTGCAAGTCCGCCTCTACCTGTGCGAGCGCATCGCGTACATCCGGAATCTCCGCTTCAGCCAACTCACGCATCTCGCGATCCTCACCATGCGTGTATTCGGTGAGTTCATGCAGATCCTGCTGCAACGACTGGAATCGTTTCACCAGGGAAACTACGGGACCGATCTCGCTGTATTCCTGCGAAAACGCAACAAAACGTGCCTGATCACTAATGACCTCAGGATCAGACAATAAGGCTGACAATTCCTCATGCCGATCGACGAGTTGCTCCAAGCGAGCGACCAAAGAGGGCTTCATGTTGACTCCTCGTCGTCAGCGCTTTCTGACACATCAAACAACCGGTTAGCCGCCTCAATCAGCGACAAATCGCCTTGCTCGGCGGCACTGCGCAGCGCCACCGTTGGTGCATGCAACAGTTTATTAGTCAGGTTGCGCGACAATTGTGCCAACACTTCTTCCGCGGAACGGCCACCCTCCAGTGCTTTTAAAGCACGGGCAAGCTCTGCGTCGCTGAGTGACTGACTGGATTCCCTCAAGGCACGAATAGTATCAACCGCTCGGTATCCACGAATCTCTCGTTGCCAATCATCCAGCGCATCAGCGATAAGCTGCTCGGCATGCCGGGCAGCCTCTTGGCGCTGCTCAAGCCCCTCCTCTACCACTGCGTTGAGGTCATCCACCGAATACAGATACACAGAATCCAGCTCACTGACCTCCGGTTCGACATCTCGAGGAACAGCCAAGTCGACCATGAACATCGGTTTTTGCCGACGCATTTTTTGTGCGCGCTCCACCATGCCCTTGCCCAACACCGGTACTGGTGATCCGGTTGAGGCAATCACAATATCTGCCGTGGCGATCCGGTCGGCAAGCGCATCCAAGGGCCATGCGCGCCCATCCACAGCCGCAGCCAAGGTCTCAGCATTTGCCAGTGTCCGATTCACCACATCAATTCCATGAACGCCCTGGCCGGCGAGATGTTCTGCCACCAATTGAATAGTCTCCCCGGCACCCACCAACACAACATGACAGCTTCGTAAGTCTGAAAAAATTCGCCCCGCTAACGTCACTGCAGCAAACGCCACAGAGACTGGATTCCGACCAATTGCGGTCTCGGTACGGATTCGCTTCGCCACTGTGAGCACTTTGGCAAACGCCTGCTCCAATTCGGAACCTGTCGCTCGGGCATCACGCGCTTGACGCATCGCTTCTTTGAACTGTCCCATGATTTGCGGCTCGCCAAGCACCAAGGAGTCCAAACCAGCGGCAACCCGCATCATGTGCTGTGCTGCGCGAAGATCGTGAAAACGGTAGACATGGGGTGCCAAGGTAGCAGCGTCCACACCATGAAACTGCGCCAACCAAGAGACGACATCCGGCTCAGTGACGCCATCAACGGCTAAGAAGACCTCAGTACGATTACACGTCGATAAAATCGCACTTTCCCGAATCCCTGCAAATTCGGTTGTGAGATGCTTGAGCGCCTCCGGCAAACGGGCGGCATCAAACGCAACCTGCTCACGCAGATCGACCGGTGCCGTGGTATGGTTGAGTCCAAGAGCTAAAAGAGCCATTCAGGAAGTGATGAAATCCATGTTTAGACAGTGGCGGGATTGTAACAGAGCTTGCGCCATCTGGGTCTGTCTGCTTCTTGTCGCCTGCCAACCAACCGAGTCACGAATCAAGTTGGCCAATCTTGCTGACGAGCACACTGTCGTCCAACCTGCACCGCCGCCAAGTGTCGCCGGCAAAATTCTCTTGGCCGAAGAGTTACTCAACGACAATCAACCAGAACGTGCGCTTAATCTGTACTTACGTGCTGCGAACCAATCCACCCGACCCGAAGTTGCGCAACGGGCAGCCTTTCTCGCAAGGCAGCTGGGTTCCGTACAACANAGCCAAGAGGCNCTTGCACGATGGATGAGATTGGCGCCAGANGACATTTCAGTGCATGAAGCATCATTTATTGCGGCCATTGAAACCGGTCAAATCGCCAATGCAGAGCAAGAGCTTGATACGGTTTTTCGTTTAGACCCGGACTACCAGGGACACTGGCTCGCCAGTTTCTGGGGAGGCTTGGAACCCACACAGCAAACATCGCTTGCGGCCCTCTTGGCTCGAGTGGCCGCGCGCCATGGCAACGACTCATTAGCCATCGTCGTTTCCGAACTGAAAAATCGTGAACAATCCGATTCTGGAAGTGACTGGCTTGCGCTTTGGATTGACCGCTATGGACTGCGCTCGGAAGTGGCTCTTTACAACGCACAGTTACGACTTCCCGATCGACAGCAGGCGATTGATCAACTGCAGCGGTATGCTGATCATCTGAATGATCCAGCCTCCCTCTCGCAGTTGGCTCGATGGCTCGGATCGGAGGGGCAATCCGACCAAGCTCGGGAACTGCTGACCCGGACCATCGAATTGGACCCCAACCGGCATCAAGATGTACTGACCTTAGCCTTGTTATTGATGCAAACCGAAGAGCTCACAGAAGCGGAAGCTCATTTGAAAAGTCTGCTGGCCCATGAACGGTTCAGAGCAAATGCCTATTATCATCTCGGTGAGATCGCTGTGACTCAGGAATCCCATCAATTGGCAATCGAGCGATTTCTCCGCGTCGACCAAGGCGAGTTGATCGTTGAGGCACGGAAACAGTTAGCCAAACTGGCTGTCTTAACTGAGCAAACCGAACAAGCGCACCGTTGGTTTGCTGAAGCCCGCCTACTCTTTGAACCTTTCCGGCAGCAGTTGCTGCTCGCAGAAGCACAGTTTCAAACATCGCAGGGTGATGCGGAAAATGCGATCCCGATATTGACCGAAGCGCTCGGCGATCAACCGACCGATCGACAACTGCTTTACACCCGTGCGCTGGCTTTCGAAAGCATCGGTGACATCGCGGCAGCTGAGGCGGATCTCCGAACGATTCTGGCCCAAAATCCTGAGGATCCGGACACCCTTAACGCGCTTGGCTACACACTGGCTGACCGAACTGATCGCTTTGTAGAAGCGCTCGAGCTCATTACAAAAGCGCTCGAGAAGAAACCAGATTCAGCAGCCATTCTCGATTCCATGGGCTGGGTCCTTTACAAACTTGGGCGTATCGAAGAAGCGATTGGCTACCTCGAGCAGGCTTGGAGTATCGTCAAAGATCATGAGATCGCTGCGCACTATGGCGAGGCGTTGTGGATGCTTGGACGACGCAAGGAAGCGATGCAGATTTGGCAGGAAGGCTATGAATCGAACCCGGAAAGTGACAAGATTCGCACGACAATTCAACGGTTAACCGACACGTGACACGCTTAATTTTACTCTTTGGATGCATCCTCGCCATCGGTGGATGCTCAATGCTGCCCTGGTCCTCCGATTCAGATTCGGAAATTTTAACATTCCTGCCGGCTGAGCAATTAACCCAATGGGACATGACGGCTAAGTTTTCAGTGACCACGCAAGAGGGCTCAGAATCTGGTGCTGTTCGCTGGGTAACCAACGCTACCGGGGATCGGCTGGACATACTCTCACCGACAGGTGCTGTGGTTGCACGATTAACGATTGCAGCAAATGAAGCCAGCCTCGTGACCAATGATGCGGAGTACCGAGCGGACAGTGCCGATGCGCTGATTGCCGATGTTCTGAAAATCAAGCTGCCGGTAACTGCGTTAAGGTACTGGGTCCGTGGTTTGGATGCTCCTAATTTGGCCTTACAAGCCGTCAATAAGGATGGAGATGGTCGCATTACTGAACTCGCGCAAGCTGGTTGGCAGTTAACTTACAGCGGCACCATCGCGATTGAATCGGGTGCAAATCGGTATGAAGTTCCACGCCGCTTGACAGCGACACAAGGCGATCTCGAGATCCGTTGGGCAAGCACTGAGTGGCAGACCGCAATCCAATAACACGGCCTTCGGAGCAGCTCCCAGGTGGGATCGCTGTCCCCGCTCCAGCCAAGATCAACCGGTTTCTGCACATCATCGGGCGACGTCCTGATGGCTACCATCGCATCGAGACCGGCTTCCAATTTGTGCAATGGTGCGATTGGTTGCATTTTAGATTGGCCGATCACAGTGAGGTCCGCCTTCTCAATGACCCCATGCAGCTGGGCAATGAAAATCTCATCGTCAAAGCTGCGGCCATATTAAGGCAAACCGCTTCGTGCGGTGTTGATGTTTGGATCGAAAAGCACCTACCCTCCGGTGCGGGCCTTGGTGGTGGATCGTCCGATGCAGCCACTACGCTTGTGACGCTAAATGCTCTTTGGCAATTGAGCCACTCGCAAACAGAGTTGATGCGTTTGGGCGCAACGCTCGGCGCGGATGTGCCGGTGTTTATATTCGGCGAAAGCTGTTTTGCGTCAGGAATCGGTGAATGTTGTGAAGCGGAGCATTGGCCGGGGACGCAAATTTTGCTCGCCCACCCCAATGTTCACGTGTCCACGGCATCGATCTTTCAACATCCAAAGTTGACAAGGGATACCCCCTCTTGCAGAATCCGCGCCTCGCAGTTGGATACAACTGGCAACGATTGCGAAACGCTTGTGAGAGAACTTCATCCCGAAATTGATTGGTTGATGANGGAACTCAAAGCGTTTGGAGAGCCAAAACTGACTGGAACCGGCGCCTGTGTTTTNGTCGTCGATCCAGANCTGTCTGACCATGATGCACTATCGCGCGTGACGGTCCAGGCAACAGTTAAGCAGACGCTCTTAAGCAACCGTTCAATGTTGTATACTGGCGGCGCAAACGCGTAACTGGGGTGTGGCCAAGTGGTTAAGGCAGCGGGTTTTGATCCCGCCATCCGTAGGTTCGAATCCTACCACCCCAGCCATTTCCGATTCGCACAATCGTTGCCAAGGAGTCGCTTGTGGCCCAACTGATGCTGTTCTCCGGTAATGCCACACCTGAGTTATCAAAAAAAGTGTCCGAATACCTCGCGGTGCCACTAGGCAACGCCAGCGTTGGACGTTTCTCAGATGGTGAGATCGCCGTCGAGATCCATGAAAATGTGCGCGGTGAGGACGTTTTTGTCCTGCAGTCTACCTGTGCGCCTACCAACGACAACTTGATGGAGCTGATCGTAGTTTGCGACGCACTTCGACGTGCATCCGCGTCTCGTATCACCGCCGTTGTTCCCTACTTTGGTTACGCTCGACAAGACCGCCGTCCACGCTCAGCGCGGGTGCCAATCACTGCAAAAGTCGTTGCCGACATCATGGTTGGCGTAGGTATTGATCGTGTGCTGACGGTTGATTTGCATGCCGACCAGATCCAAGGATTCTTCGATGTGGCGGTCGACAATATCTATGCAACTCCGGTAATGCTCGATGACATTCAGCGCAATCAGCCGAAAGATGCAGTGGTTGTTTCGCCAGATATCGGCGGCGTGGTCCGAGCGCGGGCCATGGCCAAACAACTCGATTCAGATCTCGCCATCATTGACAAACGTCGCCCTGCAGCCAACCAAGCGGAAGTGATGAATATCATTGGCGAAGTGGACGGACGGACTTGCCTAATCGTCGACGACATCGTTGATACAGCCGGTACGCTTTGCAACGCTGCGAAGGCCCTCAAAGATCAGGGCGCGAAATCCGTCGTAGCCTACTGTACACATGCCGTATTGTCTGGACGTGCGCTGGAAAACCTGAAAGACAGCGCGCTTGACGAATTGGTGGTGACTGATAGTATCCCCGTCCCCGCGGAAATCATGAAGACCGGACGCGTTCGGATCATCACAATCGCGGAGCTGCTTGGCGAAGCCGTAAGGCGCGTCAGCAACGAAGAATCCATCAGTGCGATGTTTCGTTAACTGAGGACAGCACCAAGGTGCTTTTGATGCTTTGTTGGTCGAAACAAAGCAAAACAGACTAGGAGAGAGAAATGTCTGACTACCGCTTAAACGCGTCTACGCGCGAAGAAGCAGGGAAAGGTTCGAGCCGCCGCCTGCGTCGATTAGAAGGTTTAGTTCCTGCCGTGGTTTACGGTGGAGGAGCAGCCCCTCAGTCGATTCAGCTGGCTCATAAAGATCTGACCCGTGCCCTTGAAGAAGAAGCATTTTACGCTTCTGTTATTACATTGAGTGTCGATGGAAAAGAGCAGCCTGTGATCCTGAAGGCGTTGCAGCGCCATCCAGCACGGCCGGTCGTGTTGCATGCTGATTTCCAACGAGCAACAGCCGATACAGTTCTGAAGGTCCATGTCCCACTGCACTTCACTAATGAAGCCAAGTGCAAGGGCGTCAAGCTTCAGGGTGGTGTCGTCCACCACGATGCNGTTGAAGTNGAAGTTAGTTGCTCACCGAAGGANCTGCCAGAGTTCATCGAAGTCGATTTGATTGATGCCGAATTGGACACGGTCGTTCATTTGTCGGATCTCAAGGCACCCAAGGGCGTGACTTTTGTTGCGCTGTCCCACGGCTCGGATCTGCCATTGGTCAGTATCCACAAAGCCAAAGGGGCCAGCACCGACAATGAAACTGACGCAGAAGGTGAGTCCGGCAAGACCGAGTGAACGGCTTCCGTCTGATCATTGGCCTCGGAAACCCCGGGGCTGATTACGCTGAAACCCGGCACAATGCCGGGTTTTGGTTGTTGGACGCTCTCGCGTCTCGCCTCAGTACAAACTTCGTAACAGAATCGAAATTCTTCGGCATGACCGCGAAAGCCAATTTCGATGGTCTGAGCTTGCATTTACTAAAGCCCACCACGTTCATGAATCGTTCAGGTCAGGCCGCGCTGGCAATGGCGCAGTTTTATAAGATCGAACCCAGTGCGATTTTGATTGTCCACGATGAGCTCGACATCGAGCCCGGGCAAATTCGGCTCAAGCGTGGAGGAGGTCACGGAGGACATAACGGACTCCGTGATTTGCATCGTGTCTTCGGGCCAGATTACGGCAGGATTCGAGTTGGTATTGGACATCCAGGCCACAAAGACCGCGTACTTGGCTATGTGCTCGGGAAGCCTCAGACTGCGGATCGACAACAGATTGACGAAGCGATTGATGAAACGCTTGCGTACTTCAAAGAGATTGTGACTGGTGACTGGGATCGTGCCATGGGCACCCTTCACCAACGTTAAGGAGAGAACATGGGTTTTAAATGTGGCATTGTTGGACTGCCAAACGTCGGTAAATCAACGCTGTTTAATGCCCTGACGAAAGCGGGGATCGAAGCACAAAATTTCCCATTTTGTACAATCGAACCCAATGCTGGCGTGGTGCCCATTCCTGACCCGCGCTTAGATCAACTGGCCACCATCGTGACGCCAGAACGCGTGGTCCCCACCACCATGGAATTCGTTGATATCGCCGGGCTTGTGGCCGGTGCAAGCAAGGGTGAGGGGCTTGGCAATCAGTTCTTGGCAAATATTCGTGAGACCGATGCCATTGCCCACGTTGTTCGTTGCTTTGATGACGACAATATTGTGCATGTCGCGGGCAAGGTCGACCCGGCATCCGATATTGAGATCATCAACACCGAACTCGCCCTCGCTGATCTCGAGACCGTCGAAAAACAAATGCTAAAAGCGCAAAAACAGGCGAAAGGCGGCGACAAAGACGCCAAGGCTTTGCTTGCTGTCGCTGAAAAACTGCTTCCCGCTCTCAATCAAGGCATGCCCGCTCGATCGGTCGAGTTCACACAAGACGAACAAATCACAGTAAAGACACTGCACTTACTCACTATTAAGCCAACCCTATATATCGCCAACGTGGCCGAAGACGGCTTTGAAAACAATCCGTGGTTGAAAACAGTGGAAACCATAGCCGCACAAGAGGGAGCGCAGGTGGTTCCTATCTGTAACAAGATTGAAGCGGAGATTGCCGAGTTAGAAGACGATGAAAAAGCGGAATTTTTGGAAGAGCTGGGACTGGCTGAACCAGGCCTCGACCGCGTTATCCGCGCAGGCTATGGTTTGTTGGGACTGCAGACCTACTTCACGGCTGGCGTCAAAGAAGTACGCGCCTGGACGGTACCAGTAGGTGCGACAGCGCCACAAGCGGCCGGCAAAATCCACACCGACTTTGAAAAGGGCTTTATTCGGGCCGAAGTTATTGGGTTTGATGACTATGTCGGATTAGGTGGCGAGCAAGCGGCAAAAGACGCAGGCAAATGGCGCTTGGAGGGCAAGGAATACATCGTCAAAGACGGTGATGTGGTTCATTTCCGCTTCAACGTCTAACTTTTGACAGGGGCCCGAAACTTCAGTATCTTTCGCGCCTCTTCACACATGGCTATGTAGCTCAGCTGGTTAGAGCACAGCACTCATAATGCTGGGGTCGGTGGTTCAAGTCCACCCATAGCCACCATTTTTAATTTCATATCCTTCCATTAAGTCCCAGAACCCTTGTCACCATTGACGTCGAGCCGGTTTAGTTGTTTTCTGTTGTCTCATGAAAAACCATAGGAACCCATCGCATTTGCGGGTACCAGTGCGGGTATTTACCCCCCCTGTCTTGTGAAATGCGGGTACGAGATATGCTGAAAAATTAAGAGATCAAATCACTTCGTCACTCTGGTAAGTAGGGAGCTGACAAACACCTCGATCGAGACCAGTTATACCTGTATGTGCTTCCAACGGGGACAAAGTCATGGCGATTGCGTTATCGAATTAAAGGCAAAGAAGACACATTAGTGATTGGGCAATATCCAGCATTTAGCCTCAAGGATGCACGCGAGGCGGCGCAGGAGGCTCGAACACTTATAGCCAAAGGCGTTGATCCAAAAGAAGAGAAGCGAAGGGTTGCGTCAGAAGAGATTCTGAAACAGACGCATCTGTTCAGTTTAGTAGCAGGCAAATTGATATCGATGAAAGATCGAGAGCTCGAAGATCAAAGCTTGGGAACCAAAAACAACTAACACCTGACCATATAATTTTGACATTTATCAAAATCTGATATTTTCAATAATACGTGTTACGTAATAACGGTCTACGGTCTGAGATATGAAGCGGAATGTCAGTCCTTTGGATGACTTCCGCGGAATAGCGAAGACCCAACGCAGTTAAAGATTTTGATGCGGAATGTCATTCCATCGAATGGGATGACTTCCGTGCAAAATCGACAGCGTTGGTAGTTAGATACGTTGAGGCTTGTTGCCGAGAACCATTAGCGACAAGGGCCCATTTGTCAGTGTGCGGAAGTTGCGGTCCGCTCACGCTCCCCAACAACATCCGCACACTCGCAACAAGAGTTACGTGTTTCGCACAGTTCCTCGATCCAACAAGGAAATCAGAACGGACCCCGCAAAATTAGTTTAATTGAGTGCATACTGCTCTAATGCTTGACGATTAACTTCTATACCCAAACCGGCTTGATCAGGTATCTGCATAACGCCACCATGATGCTCAAGTGGCTCGAGTAACACACTCTGTCGATAAGGATTGATCGTTCGGTCAAACTCAAAAATCGGCTCCAATGGCTCATTTCTCGGAGTTCCATGCGGAATAGCAGCGATCGCTTGCAAGCTAGCCGCTAGCTGTACACCAGTCCCCCAAACATGTGGAATAACGCGGACACCATGAATTTGAGCTAAATCCACGACTTTTCGGAATTCAGTGAACCCCCCTACGCCGCATACATCAGGCTGGACAATATCGATCAACCGCTCCTCGATTGGACGCCGCATTCCCCAGCGAGAATGCCATGTCTCACCGGCCGCTACTGCAATTGGCTGCTTGTCTCGCACTTCTTTATAGGACCGCGGTAGCTCAGGTAATACAGGTTCTTCAAACCAATCAATTCTGAACTCAGCGAGCGCGCGGCCTACCTCGATCGCTTCTCGCGTATCGTATCCATGGTTTGCGTCGATCATTAAATTGATATCCGAACCTACTGTTTCACGAACGAGACGAACAAGCTCTATGTCTTCGCGCACATTGAACCCTATCTTCAACTTCATCGCGTGAAAACCTTGCGCTTTATATTCCGAGACCTCTTTGAGCACATCGTCAATCCGGTCGACGCCTTTTCTCCGAAAGGCTCCTGTGGCATACGCCCTTACGACGGAACGAAATCGACCTCCCAATAGAACTGAAATGGGCTGTTGAAGAAGTTTCCCTTTAATATCCCAAAGGCATATATCCAGACCAGATAAGGCTGTCACAGTTAACCCTCTCTGACCTTGGTCGCGAAAAGTATGATAAAGATCGTTCCATATAATTTCAGTTTCTAGCGGATTTCTCCCTATGAGATGTTTACCCATAATGCGACATATCGGTTCGTTTAATAGGGCAGGGCCAAGACACTCACCCCATCCAACGGTTCCATCACTACAAATGACCTCTACCAGAAGGTGCTGTCTACGATCAAAGCTCATAGACGCGCTCTCAAAAGCCGTGTCTAACTTATGGTCAAGCAAATACGTTCGAACATCGACGATCGTTACCATGCCCTGCCTCCCGAATATTTTTAACTTCTCAGTGAATGCTGCGCCATAAGCTCCAGCGCTTTCACCATTGCAGAATGATCCCATGCAGCTCCACCATTCGCTCGGCATGCATTAAATAGCTCTTGTGCTGTCGCTGTGTTTGGAAGACTGACACCGAGCTCACGCGCGTTTTGTAGCGCAAGGTTCAAATCTTTCTGATGTAATTCAATACGGAATCCTGGATCGAACGTTCGCTTCACCATACGCTCGCCATGTACCTCAAGAATTTTCGATGAGGCAAACCCACCCATCAGCGCTTCACGGACTTTGGCTGGATCAGCGCCTGCCTTTGATGCAAATACCAATGCCTCAGCGACCGCCTCAATATTGAGTGCGACGATGATTTGATTCGCGACTTTACATGTCTGACCGTCACCATTGCCGCCAACCAATGTGATGTTTTTACCCATCAATTCAAACAGTGGCTTCACTTGATCAAATGCCGATTGGTTTGCTCCGCACATGATCGTCAGCGTCGCTGCTTTGGCTCCAACTTCTCCGCCTGAAACTGGCGCATCAATATACTCACAACCAAGATCATTAATACGCTTCGCGAAATCTTTGGTTGCCATCGGTGAGATTGAACTCATATCGACCACAATCTTGCCTTTGGAAAGGCCTTCAGCCACGCCATTCTCACCAAACAGAACCGATTCAACGTGAGGGGTATCAGGAACAATAATGAAAATGATGTCTGAATTCTCAGCCACAGCTTTTGGTGTGTCGTGCGCAACACCACCTTTTGCTGTCATATCTGAAGGGACACCGCTTCGCGTGTGCAGGTACATGGTGTGACCACCATCCATCAAATGCTCAGCCATCGGCTTGCCCATAATGCCCAATCCGATAAATCCAAGATTACTCATAGTCATAACGTCCTTAAAAATTACTTAATATCCGCCAGATTCAGATGGCTTCAATGAACCCTGCATCTCGGCAACGATTGCCTGTGATCCTGCGGCCATAATGCGAGCATCAGAGGACACGGTGACAAACCGGAACCCTTTCTCAATACGCGCTTTCGCAGCAGCAGTCGTTCCGTTATGAATCCCCGCTTTGAGCCCATGCGCTGTTGCGCGTTCCAGAATGTAGTCGATCGCTTCAGCCGCTGGTGGATCAACATCGTCAAACGTTGGCGTGCAACCAAGTGATAACGAAAGATCAGATGGACCGATGTAGATGGCATCGAGACCTTCAACAGACAGAATTGCATCCAAGTTATCGAGTGCTTCTGCTGTCTCAATCATTGCGAATCGAACAATGGTATCGTTCGCGTGTGTTGCATAATCCGCGCCACCATAGATGAGCGCTCGTACCGGACCGAAGCTCCGACGTCCCATCGGCGCGTAGCTCGTATATTCAACAAACTTCTCAACATCATCACGCGTATTCACCATCGGGCAAATGACGCCATAAGCACCCATATCAAGCGCCTTCATGATGATTCCAGGCGCGAGCCAAGGTACACGAACAACCGGCACCGTATCGGTTGTACTGATCGCTTGAAGCATCGGGATCAGGTTCGCCTCATCGTTCACACCATGCTGTAGGTCGACTGTCAATGCGTCATACCCCTGGTGCGCCATCACTTCAGCCGAAAAGCCATTTGGAACAGCTAACCATCCATTGAGAACCGCTTCGTCACGCGCCCATTTCTCTCGAATCAAATTCGTACGCATTCACTCTTCCCTCAACAAGTTATTCGGAAACAACAACGCTAACCCTCATGAATCCCATCGGCACAAAAATGTCCCCCTTGGTATATCGAATCAACATCATCAGCGTCAGGCTTTGGTATGCACTCACTTAACTTTGATCTAAAGATTTCAGAAGAATCTTTAGGAACCCAGCCTAGATATCTCACTGAATCGTTATCCCACCAGATACTGGAATTGTTTGAAACACCGTAAATCACAGGGCATCCAAGGCGAGGGATATTGAAAATCCTGTCTATAAGTTCAATCAAATCATCATAACTGAGCCATGATGACAGCATCCGATGACTGGGTGGCTCAGGAAAGCATGAGCCTATTCGGATACTGGCAGTCTCTATACCGAATTTATCAAAATACATTCGTGCAAGAGCCTCACCGAAAACCTTTGAAACTCCATATAGTCCATCAGGTCTCACTGGGGATGACGAATTCACATGGGTGGTTTGAAGATGAAAACCAGTAACGTGATGAGAACTAGCAAAAATGATCCTAGGTGTCACATCTGATTTGCGAGCCGCTTCGTATAAGTTAAACATGCCATCGATGTTGGCGGCCTTTACGGTCTCCCAAGATGCTTCTACTGCCTGACCACCCATATGGATTATTCCGTCACATGATGACACTAGTTCTTCTACAGCATGCTTATCTTGCAAATCGCAGTAGACGATCTCTTCATTCTCTCGAACGTCCCCAAGTCCACGTCTTGCACTTACTCGAACTTTCTTAGCTAAGTGGGAAAGGCGGTCTCTACACACCGATCCAAGCATCCCATTTGCACCTGTTATTAGTAGCTTATTCAACACTGGCCTATCCTTAAAAAACTAAGGGCAACATAAAATGTTGCCCTTTTGAATTACTCAAAGAGCAACTCTTTTACTTCGTATTTTGCACTTGCTTCAATAGTTTAGAGCCGTGCTTATCTGTAAAGTCTTTATAAACCGGACCCATTCGATCACGGAAGGCTGCCACGTTAGCATCATTAACTTTCATGCCTTTGGCTTTCAGCTTTTCGACCGCTTCGTTACCAACTTTGGTTGTCAGCTCAATCTCATAGTCTTGAAGGGCTTTTGCCTCTTCAACAAGAACTTTTTGCTGGTCAGATGAAAGTGAATCCCAAGTCTTCATACTTATCGCAACGACACCTGGCGGTCTGAAGTGCTGGGTCATCGAGAAATAGCCAGATACTTCATAAAACTTATCGTTTAAGACGTTGCCCGCAGCATTTTCACCACCGTCCAACACCCCAGACTCTAGAGCCGTGTATAATTCGCTGTAAGACATAGGAGTCGCTGAGCCGCCCATTGCATTCACGGTGTTCACCATCAGGTTACTTTCCATTACGCGAATCTTGAGACCATTGAGATCCTCTGGGTTAACGATAGGCCGGACCTTATTAAATACATTTCGGTAACCATTATCGAACCAAGCAAGAATCTTAATTCCACGTTTTTCGATCAGATTTCCAAATTCTGCTCCAACTGGTCCCGAGACAACTTTCTTGAAATGATCCGTATCTCGAATCAAATACGGCAGACTAAACATATCAAATTCTGAGACAAATCCGCTCACTGGCGCTGTGGAAACTTGGGCCATTTGGATACTCCCAAGAATCATTCCCTCAATATAGTCTCGCTCTCCACCAAGTTGACCACCATCGAGAACATCGATCTTTAAACCAACGTTACGCTTAGCCACTCGATCAGCGAACCATCTCAAAGATACATTGTGGTGATGCGAAGGACCTGTGACTGATGCCACTCTTATAGTTGTATCTGCAGCAACTGCGCTTTGACTTAATGCCAAAGAGAGCGTAGCTGCACCCAACAGACTCTTTAGGACTTTACTATACTTATTCATTATAACTTCCTCATATTACGCTCTTTTGCATCTCACCTATTCGGGCAAGTACTTTCGCCTGACGGCGAATTAGGTCTGCTCGTCAATCTCGTTGAACAGCGAAATCATCGGGCATATCTAAAACCAAATTATTTNAGAGGCATTACTCCGTCCTCTGTTACAGCGACCACAATCTCAATACGGTAGCCACCTCCGGGCAAATCATGGAGATCTAGCTTGACAGCCAGAGTCATGCCCGCCTCCAGCTCGAAGTCGCTATCAGAACTTAGGTTAGGCGGCTCAACAACATCCAAGCCAACAGCATGTCCGACACCCCGCTTACCCTTGGCATACGGTGTAAAGTTCTTGGCAAACCCATGTGGTTCCAGCTCTTTCAATAGCGTTTCAAAAATAGACCTAGCTGAAATGCCGGGTCTGATAGTAGGGATGACTTTTTTGAGTGCCTGATGTCCAACGACCAACGCTTTTTCTTGCTCAGGGTCTGCTCCGGGCATAAGAATAGTTATGCCGCCATCGTTACAGTAATTGCCAATAGCCGGATTGAAATCGAGCATTACATACTCTCCGGGTTGAATTTTTCGATCGGTAGCTCGCCACGCGGGATAGTTAGTATTTGGACCAGACATCACCACCGTAGCAGAGCCGATATCCGCGTTCATTTCACGGGCCATACCTTCTGCGAGGCCGGCCACTTGAATTTCGGTCATGCCGACCTTTACCCGTTTAGCAGCCTCTTCCAACACCTTATCGTTAATCTCAGCTGCCTGACGCATATACTCAATTTCAGCAGGCGATTTAATCTTTCTTAGATCGAGCATGATGT
>JGI26086J50260_1000725_pt1 | contig 20524 bp, 14 predicted proteins | sample SaaInl3SG_22_DNA_FD_50260 | JGI IMG/M metagenome (IMG submission 50260)
TTTCGTCCGCGTCGCACACGCCATCGTCGTCGGCGTCGTTGTCGATCACCGTTCCAGAGCCGTCGGTTTCGCCCGAGCACGTGTCGCAGATGCCGTCAGGGAAGAGGCAGAACGCAGGATCGGTAGCGCTTTCCTTGTAGTTGCAAGCCTCAGCATTTTGACAGCCCGGAATCTCGAATGGATCACAAATGCCGTCTCCATCGGTGTCTGAAATGCAAGAGCCGTCACAATTCACAGCAAACGGGGCGTATTCACATGAATCGTCCGTGGTGTTGGCATCCGGATCGTAGTTGCATGCAGAAGGGTCCAAACATCCCAACACAATGTAAAAACAGCTGCCGTTGTCGTCCGTTGCCTCACTGTCGTAGTTGTCTGCTCCGGGGTCGGTGCAACCGGGAATTTCAAATGGGTCACAGATGCCGTCGCCGTCGGCATCCGCCAAACAATTGCCATCGCAATCGTAACCTGAATCTGCAAACGTGCAATCTCCGGAGGAGAGCACAGCAGTGGGATCATAATTGCACGCAATCGGATTCAAGCAGGCCGCGCATGTGGTGTAGTCGCATGACCCGTCGTCGCTGTTGGCGTCAGCGTCGTAGTTGCAGGCAATGGAAACGGTGCATCCGAGGTAGATGCATCCGCCGCCGTCTTGCGTGGCCGAGTCGTCGTAATTGTCAGCTTCGAGATCCAAACAGCCATAGCAAGATTCGAAATCAGAGCATGTCGCAGAAATGGTGGCTTCAGGGTCGAAATCACACGCGGAAGGGTTCATGCAACCAGCACACGACAAGAATTCACAGGAGCCATCTGAGAACAGTGCCTCAGGGTTGTAGTTGCACGCACTGGCAATGTTGCAACCAAACACCAAGCACGACAAGTATTCGCAGTTGCCGTCGTCAATGAGTGCCGTGTCGTCGTAGTTGCATGCGTTGGGGTTGGTGCAACCAAGGCAGGTCACGTATTCGCATGAACCGTCAAACTCCGTGGCAGCAAGGTCAAAGTTGCAAGCGCCGGGGTCGGTGCAACCTTGCACCTCGAATTGGTCGCAGGTTCCGTCGCCGTCTTGGTCGCTCAAGCAGTTGCCGAAGCAATCGTAGCCCGTGGAGGGGTATACACAATCGCCAGGAATCAAAGCGCTTGGGTCATAGTTGCATGCCGAAACGGAAATGCAACCCACGCAGCTCTCGTACTCGCAGCTTTCGTCACTGACGTTGGCGTCAAGATTGTAGTTGCAGGCTTCGTTGTTCATGCACCCTTCCACCGTCGCAACGCAAGATCCGTTGTCGTCTGTGGCGTCGGGGTTGTAGTTGATGGCGGTCTCGTCCGTACACCCATCCACCTCGAATGCGTCGCAAACTCCATCTCCGTCCGTGTCAACTAAGCATTCTCCGTCACAATCGTACCCAGAAGAGGGAAATTCGCAGTCACCCTCTTGAATCAGGGCAGTTGGATCGTAGTTGCAGGCGTTGGGGTTGATGCATCCGCTTGGCAAGCACGAGATGAAGTCGCACGTGCCGTTGTCCACCGTCGCAACAGGGTCGTAGTTGCACGCGTTGGCCACGGTGCATCCCTCGACCAAGCAGCTGTCGTCGTCCTGCGTGGCTTCAGGGTCGTAGTTGGTGGCCAATTCATTCGTGCAGCCGTAGCAGGAAGCAAAGTCCGTGCAAGGCGCCGGGAGGGTCGCGTCAGCATCGTAATCGCAGGCCGAGGGGTTCAAGCACCCAGCGCACGTGCTGTACTCGCAGGAGCCGTCGCTCAACGTGGCTTCGGGGTTGAAGTTGCACGCGGAAGCGTTGATGCATCCGAACACGATGCATGACACAAAGTCGCACGTGCCGTCGTTGATGTAGGCGAGTGGGTCGTAGTTGCACGCGTTGGGGTTGGTGCATCCTTCGACCAAACAATAGTCGAAATCGCAGGAACCGTCATCTGTATTGGCGCTCGCACTGAAGTTGCACGCGTCAAAGTCCGTGCACCCGTAAATGATGCATGACCCGTCGTTTTCCGTGGCGTTGGCGTCGTAGTTCGCTGCGGCAGGGTTGGTGCAGCCGGGAATCTCAAACTGGTTGCACACGCCGTCACCGTCATTGTCGGCCAAGCAGTTGCCAAAGCAGTCGTACCCGGCGTCCGGGAATTCACACGTGGTCGAGATGGTCGCGTCGGGGTCGTAATTGCATGCCGTGGGGGAGATGCAGCCCGCGCACGACTCATACTCACAGCTGTCGTCTGCCACGTTGGCTGCGTTGTTGTAGTTGCACGCGTCGACGTCCGTGCAGCCCAAAACGGTGGCTTCGCAGCTGCCGTTGTCCTCGGTCGCATTGTCGTCGTAATTGATGGCGGTGGGATCCGTGCAGCCAGACACCTCGAAGGGGTCGCAGACTCCGTCGCCGTCGCTGTCCGCCAAGCAGTTGCCATCACAATCGTAGCCTGTGTCAGCGAATTCGCATTCGCCTTCCTGAATCAAGGCCGCGGGGTCGTAGTTGCACGCCGAAGCGTTGATGCAGCCACTTGGCAAGCACGAGATGAAATCGCACGTGCCGTTGTCCAGGGTGGCTTCAGGATCGAAGTTGCAGGCATTGGCAACCGTGCAGCCTGGAATCAAACAGCTGTCGTCGTCCTGGGTCGCGTCTTCGTCGTAGTTCGTGGCTTCGGGATTGGTGCACCCGTAGCAGGACGTAAAATCAAAGCACTGGGACGAGATGGTCGCCTCCGCGTCGTAATCGCAAGCCGAGGGGTTCAAGCAACCTGCGCAAGTCACGTATTCGCACGACCCATCGCTGAAGCCAGCTTCAGGGTTAAAGTTGCAGGCCGAGGGGTTAATGCAACCAAAAACCAAGCATGACAAGTACTCGCACGAACCGTCGTTCACAAATGCCTCCGGGTCGAAGTTGCAGGCGGCAGGGTTGGTGCATCCCGTTTGGGTGCAGGTCACGTAGTCACAATTGCCATCGTCAGTGTTGGCGACTGAACTGTAGTTGCATGCGTCGAAGTCCGTACAACCATAAATGATGCATGTGCCGTTGTTTTCTGTGGCGTTTTCGTCGTAGTTGGTGGCCAAAGGATTGGTGCATCCCAAAACTTCGAATTGGTTGCACACGCCATCTCCGTCAGAATCGATCAAGCATTCTCCGTTGCAGTCATATCCTGTGGCGGGGAACTCACATCCGCCGTTGACTGTCGCCGTAGGGTCGTAGTTGCACGCCAAGGGAGCCAAACACCCGACGCAACTTTCATAATCGCAGTTGCCGTCATCCGTGTTGGCTGCGGCACTGTAATTGCAGGCGTCCGAGTCTGTGCACCCCAGTACCGTGGTTTCGCAAGAACCGTCATCTTCGGTGGCGTCGGTGTCGTAGTTGATCGCGGTTGGATCCGTGCATCCCGGGACTTCAAACGGGTCACAGATTCCGTCACCGTCGGTGTCGAGCAAGCAGTTGCCGCTGCAGTCGTACCCTGCAGCAGGGAAAATGCACTCTCCTTCCTGGACCACGGCAATGGGGTCGTAGTTGCAAGCTGATGAGTTGATGCAGCCGCTGGGCAAGCAAGAAAAGAAGTCACATGTGCCGTTGTCTTGCGTGGCGTTCGGTTCAAAGTTGCAGGCCCCAGCGACCGTGCACCCAGGAATGAGGCAGTCGCCGTCGTCTTGGGTCGCGTCCTCGTCGTAGTTCGTGGCTGCGGGGTCCGTGCACCCATAACACGTGGTAAAGTCGAAACACTGCGACGCGATTGTGGCATCCGGGTCGTAGTCACAGGCGGCAGGATTCAAGCACCCTGCGCACGTCGCATATTCGCAGGAACCGTTGCTGTAGTCCGCATCAGGATCGAAGTTGCAAGCAGAGGGATTGGTGCAGCCAAAGACCAAGCATGACAGGTATTCGCATGACCCATCATCTTCAGTTGCTTCAACGTCGAAGTTGCATGCCAGTGGATTGGTGCACCCGGGATCTGCCCATGCCCCAGAAGGGAATGAGGCCAGGATGAGAAAACCTAGCATTGTTCTCAAACTCAAGCGAGTGAAGCTTGCATTTGACAACAATTTGCGCAGTGCCGCCAAAAGACCGTTAGGGTGGAGGAAAGCCATAGTAAGGATTCTTGAACTCCTAATATACAGAAAAAAAACCACCAATAGTCATTACGTCTGGATGAATATTTGGATTTCATCGACTAAAACCCGTTGGTTTTGCATGCTGCTGTCGTTTTGTTTGGACAAAAAAAAGACCAGCATGGGCTGGTCTTTTTGGGACGTGAGACGTCAAATGGCTCACTCAAGCAGGGACAATGAAAGGTCAGGCAGATTCCTTTTTGCTGAAATCGAGCACGCTTGGCGTCGCGATGAAAATCGAGCTGTAGGTACCGACGACCACACCCACCATCAATGCAAAGACAAATCCTTTGATGTTGTCACCACCAAAGAGGAAGATCGTGAGCAACACCACGAAGGTGGAGAGAGACGTGTTGATGGTCCGGCTCAACGTGCTATTCAACGCGCTGTTCATGAGCTCTTCTTTGCTCTTCTTTTTGCCGTAGAGCCCCACGTATTCACGAATGCGGTCAAACACAACCACCGTGTCGTTGATCGAGTAACCGATGACCGTCAAGATGGCTGCGATGAAGGCTTGGTCAATCTCCATCGTGAAGGGGAGAATGCCCCAGAAAATGGAGAAGACAGCCAGCACCACGATGACGTCGTGAATCATGGCAATCAAGGCTCCCAATCCGTACTGCCACTTGCGGAAGCGGAAGAAGATGTACAGGAAGATGATCAGGAGGGAGAAGATGGTCGCGTTTTGCGCTCCGCTGCGGAAGTCGTCCGAAATGGTGCTGTCCACCTTGTTGTACATGTCAACGGTGTAGCTCGTTCCGAGGGTCTTCAAACCGTTGGCCAAGGCAGCGTTGATTTGCTCATCCACGTCTTCCGCCTCGCTGTCAATCATGAAGTTGGTCATGATGCGGAGCTTTTCTGGAGAGTCCTTGGTTTGGACGAGCGGGTTTCCAGGGACGCCATCTTGCGTGAAGGCCGTCGAAAGAGCGCCACGGATGGCTTCGGCGTCAACGGGCTGTTCAAAGGAGACGTCAAACGTGGTTCCACCAGAGAATTCCACGCCGTAGTTCAAGCCCTTGGTGGACAAGGACGCGATGCCTGCGATGACGACGATGCCGCTCAAGAGATAGAAACGGCGACGGTTGCCAATGAAGTTGACCGCCGTGTTGGTGAACCAGTTCTTGGTGGCTTCCGTGTAGAAGGTGATGTTTTTCTTGTTCTCGAGGCGAGAGAAGAAGATCAAACGCGTCAACACGATTGCGCTGAAGAGCGATGTGAAAATACCGATGATCAATGTGGTGGCGAAGCCGCGGATGGCACCGCTACCGAAGGAGTAGAGCACAAACGCTGTGAGCAACGTCGTGATGTTCGCGTCAATGATGGCGCTGTAGGCCTTGGAGTAGCCTTCCTTCAAGGCGACCATGAGGCCCTTGCCGCCGCGCATTTCTTCGCGGATGCGCTCGTAGATGAGCACGTTGGCGTCGACCGCCATGCCGATTGTCAACACGATGCCGGCGATGCCTGGAAGCGTCAAAGCTGCTCCGAGGGAGGCGAGGGCGCCAATGAGGAAGAACAAGTTGGCAATCAGGGCGATGTTCGACACGATGCCGGCGCCGCGGTAGTAGAAAATCATGTAGGCCAACACCACAAGGAGGGCGATGACAAACGAGCTCAAGCCCGCCTTGATGTTTTCTTCACCGAGCTGCGGTCCGACGCTGACCTCGTCCACAATGCGGGCGGGGGCGGGGAGTGAACCGGCCTTGAGCAGACCTGCGAGGTCTTCGGCTTCAGCGAGCTTCTGCTCTGCGGATTGACCCGTGCCGAAGCTGATTTGAGAGCGGCCGTTGGTGATGGCCGTTTGGACGTTCGGTGCTGAGAACACGAGGTTGTCGAGGACGACTGCTACCGCGCGGTTGTTCTCGTTGGCGCAACGCTCCGTCATGGCTCCCCAAGAAATGGCGCCTTCGCTGTTCATGGTCATGCTGACCACCACGTCGCCGATTTCGTCATAGGTCACGCGGGCGTCGACAATGCTCTTGCCGCTGAGTTCCGCCTTGCCCTTTCCCGAAGGGTCTTTGATGGCGAACAGTTGCGCCACGTTGGTGGCAGGCTTCGCTTCCCAAAGAAGGCGCAGGTCGTTTCCGAGCGCTTGACGTGCAGCGGGTTGGCGCAGGAGGTCGTTCACGCGGTTGGTGTCGCTGGTGAGCGTGTAGCCCACCACGGGTGAACGACGTCCGAGTTCCATCTGGAAGACGGAGAACAAGGGGTTCTTGGCGCGCAATTGATCCTGGGTCAACGTGGAATCCGCGGGAGCGTTCTCGCCAAACAAGTCAGGGTTCATGGCCTTGCCGAGCGCTTCGTTGACTGCTCCGACGCGTCCGAGGACTTCGTCGTTGAAGTACGTTTCCCAGAACTCGAGGTTGGCCGTGCTCTTCAACTGCTTGCGTGCACGCTCGCGGTCGTCGATGCCAGGGAGTTCCACAAGGATGCGACCGTTTTGGAGCTTCTGGACGTTGGGCTGGGCCACGCCGAGCTGGTCGATGCGCTTGCGGATGATGCTCTCGGTGTTGTCGATGGCGGTTTGGGCTTCCGCACGGAGAATCTCAAAGATCTCGGCGTCCGTGCTCTTGGCAGGGAAGAGGTCCTTGTTCTCCATGTTGTGGAAGATGCGCCACAGCTCCACTTCAGGAGCGCGAGCCGTCCAGGCGGACTCAAAGTTGGTGACGAAGTCGGCGCTGTTCTCTTTGCGAAGCGCCTTGGCCTCGTTGAGCGCACCGCGGAAGTCGGCGTTGTCGCTGTAGTCCGAAAGGGCAACAATGAGGTCGGGGAGGCTGACTTCGAGCGTCACGCTCATCCCGCCCTTGAGGTCAAGGCCGAGGTTGAGTTCCTGCTCCTTCACGTGGCGGTAGGTGTGGCCAAAGACCGGGTAGACTTCGGCCGTTGCGCTGTCGCGGAGGAATTCGCGGGCCGCTTGGGCGGCGGCTTCGTCGAAGGTTTGGGCTCCGAGCGCGTCGGCGCGTTCCAGGGAATCGGCTACGTAAGCACCGTACTCATCCGCGGTCGCCTCGTATCCACTCGCCACCCAGTTGAAGGAAAGGGTGTACAACGTCGCCAAGGCCAACAGCACTGTGAAAACGACAAGGATGTTCTTATTCTGCATGATCGCTAAGGTTCAGCTAGGTTCAATTTCAGGTGCGCGAATATAAGAAAAAAAATGAGGCCTCGTGCGCGGGAAGCCTTGTGAGTTTAGGGTGGGAGCATACCTTCGTGGCATGCGAAAGGTTGCGTTTGGCGTTGGGTTTTGGATTCCGTGGATGGGATGCGCAGCGTTCTGCGTGGCCCTTGCTTCACCGTTGAGCGCCCAAACCGTGGCCGACGTGCAGCTCGCTGTCTTGCAATATCGAGGCGGTGGCGACTGGTACGCCAACCCGACCGCGGTGCCAAACTTGGTGCGGTACTGCAACGAGGAAATGGGCATGGCGCTGTCGGAGGACGTCCCTTACGTGGACGTCGGGTCGCCCGACTTGTACAACTACCCGTGGATTCACATGACCGGGCACGGAAACGTGGTGTTCTCGGCGCGCGAAGCCGACCAATTGCGTTCCTACCTCGAGGCCGGTGGCTTTTTGCACATCAGCGACAACTACGGGATGGATGCGTTTGTGCGCGCGGCGATGGCCAAGGTCTTTCCCGACCTCGCGTGGGTGGAGGTGCCGTTCGACCACCCGGTGTACCACCAGAAATTTGATTTCCCCGAAGGATTGCCCAAAATTCACGAGCACGAGGATTTGCCGGCGCGGGGGTTTGGGTTGTTTGTGAACGGACGGCTCGTGTGCTTTTACGACCACGAGTGCGACCTCGGTGACGGGTGGGAAGATTACCAAGTTCATCGCGACCCGGAGGAGGTGCGCCAGGCGGCCCTGCAAATGGGCGCCAACCTGATCCGCTACGCCATGGGCGGGGCGGACGGGCTCTGACGTTGTGGTTTGGTGCGGTGCTAGGAGGCATCGCGTCGCGGGCTCAGGCTGAGGCGGGAGCGATCGTGACGCGGGTGAGGCCTGCGTCGTCGTCGCCCTTCGAAAGGGCGAGGCCCTGCGTGGCGAAGGCGTGCACGAGGGGCGGCCACGTGTCGGCCGTGCCTTCGGCGTGGTCCCGTCGCAGGTCATCGAGGCGCTCGCCGGCGACTTCGGCCAGGACGTCCCAATACATGTCGGCGGTCAGGCCCGTGCGGGGTTTTCCGTACCGTTCCCAAAGAAGGCGCATCGCGGTGCTGAGCGAGGCTTGGCCGCCGGTGCGCTCCATGATGCGGGTGTCGCAGAGAAACGCCAGGACGGCGCCTTCGACGTAAATGCTTCCTTTGCGGCCGGGCACGCCCACGCGGTACCCATCCAGCCACGTGTCGTAGCTCGACTGCGCCACGCTCAGGTTGAGGCGGCCGGGATTGTTGAGGTGGCGTTCCAGGAGTTTGGCCATCAGGTCGCACCAACCCTTCAGGTCGACGATGCCCGCTTCAAAGAGGAAGAGGTCCCCCATGTAGGTCGTCACGCCCTCCGCGATGTAGCCCAAATCCGACGGACACGCCCCCGTGAAATCGTANGGCGTCCACTCTGCGGGACGGATGCGCTTCACGTTCCAGGCGTGGTAGAGTTCGTGGCTGGCGATGCCNAGGATCTCCATGTAGCCTTCTTCGGANCGGACGCGCTCCGNGGGCCCGAGGGCGATGACGGTGCTGTCCTCGTGTTCCACGCCGTGCCGCACGTCCCGATCCGGGAAGAGGTACAGGAAGTGGTATTCGTCGGTCGGGAAGGACCCGAAGTACGCGAGTTGGGACCGCGTGAACGCCGCGTGGTCCGCCATGAACCGCGCGGGATCGCTCGGGAGGGTGTCGTGAATCCAGACGTGGACGTCCACGTCCTGCTCGCGGTAGCTGTCGCGCCAAAGCTTGGGTGACGCGATCCACGGGCTGTCCATCAGGTGCTGGACGTCGCGGGCACGCATCGCGGGCGAACCGTCGCGCACCTCCCACGGCAGAGCCGTCGCAAGCGCCCACCCGCCTTCCGTTTCCGGGTCGAGTCTGAGGTCCTCAAGCACGATCTCGTAGGGCATGTCCTGCCGATCGAGGTCGTACATGAAGCAGTTCACGGGATTGACGTAGTAGAGGTCGGCTTCCACGCAAGTTGACCCGGCGTTGAGGATGTCGGCGTGAAACACCCACTCCACGTCGCGCACCCCAGCGGGGACGATCCACGTGTGCAGGCTGGACTTGGCCAGGGCCTGACGCGAGCCGTCCGAGTTGAAACCCTCGACGCTCATGATGTACTGCGCGAAGTTGCCGAGTTCGTAGCGGCCGGGACGCCACGTTGGGAGCTGAAGCGACCAAGCGCCAAGGTGCGCAGCGTTGCGTTCTGGGAAGGTGGCGCGGAAGGTGAGGTTTTGGTTGGCGACGTCACGTCGCAACCTGCATGTGACAGCCGTCATCGGTTCGAGGCGTTGAGCAAGTCCGAGATGGGCTGTCCGGTCGTGCCGTTGGGGTAGGGGCTGCGGATGATTTGGGAGAGCGTGGGGGCGATGTCCCGGATGTGGGTTCGGGAGTACGTCTCGCCGTGCGGGACGCCGGCGCCGAGAAACAGGGCGGGGACGTGGGTGTCGTGCGGGAAGGTCGAGCCGTGGGTGGTGCCCGTGCGGCCGTAGTCGATCCATCCGGGTTGGGGAACGAGGAAGACGTCGCCGGAGAAGCCTGGTCGATGGCCGCGGACCAGTCGCGCCACCATGGGGTCGGAAGCCGCCAATGCCGGGGCGTCGCAGGCCGCCACGGCCTTGCTCAGTGCCGGGTCGGTGCTGCATTGATCGGCGACGAAGCGCGCCACCTCGCAGCGGTCGATGCCCTTCCGATCGAGGAGCGGGTGATTGAGCATGACTTGGTCGTTGCTGGAATTGAGAATCCACGTCTCGGAACCGGACCGTCCGTAGCGCTTCACGAGCGCGGCCTCGACGGCATCCATGAGGTTGCCCTTTTTCCAGTAGTCCGTCGGCATGTGAAGCGAGGCGGCGTGCGACGGCACGTTGGCCCCGCCGTGGTCCGCCGTCAAAAAGGCGGTCCAGTTTCCTTCGCCGACCTTCTCGTCCAAAGCGTCAAACAGGCGCTTGAGTTCCGTGTCGAGGCGCAAGTACATGTCCATGGTCTCTTGTGCATGGGGTCCCACGCGGTGCCCCACGTAGTCCGTCGCGCTGAAGCTGAGCGCCAGCACGTCGGTGACGTCGTCTTGGCCGAGTCCTGCGCCGTCGATGGCCGCGAGGGCGAAGTCGACGATGAGGGTGTTGCCGCCTGGGGTGCCTTTGAGGAGGTCGTAGCCTGCATTTTGGGCCTTGAGCGCTTGCAAATCGTAGGGGAAGGTGGGCTTCAATTCGCCCTTGAACGCGCCTTCGTAAGGGTTGTTGTCGGGCAAGCATTGGTCGTACACCGACTCGTCCAAAAGCCGCTCCCAGCCCGCCTCCATCAGTGCCTCGCTTTTGCCTGACTGGTTCAACGCCACGACCCAGTCCGGGAGGGCGTCGCCGTAATGCGTGCTCGAGATGAAATGCCCAAGGTCTTTGCCGTAGTACCAAAACGCCCCGTCAGCCGCATGCCCGGCCGGCAGGATCGCCCCGCGGTCCTTCATGCTCACACCGTAGACCTTGGCCTGGCCGCCCGTGGCCATTTTCAGCTCGTCGCCCAGGGTGGTCGAGAGCATGCGGTGAGGGGACATTTGGCCTGCGCTGCCCAAGACGGTGCCGTCGGCATCCACGCCGTCCACACCAACCCCGCGCACCGACGTGTCCGACGCGCAGTAAATTCCGTTGCTGGAGGCGCGGTCGTACCAATCGTTGGACAGGATGCCGTGAACGGCCGGGGTCGTGCCGGTGTAAATCGACGCGTGACCGGGCCCGGTGTACGTCGGAGCGTACCCAAAGTGGTTGTCCCGACACGCAAACCCTTCCTCGACCATCCGACGAAACCCACCTTCCCCGAAGTTTCCAGGCGTTTCCGCGTCGTCCCAAACGCCAAACCGCGTCAGGTAATCGGCCCGCATTTGGTCGACGGTGATGCCCACCACAAGGCGGGGCGTGGCTTCGCTCGGAGCGCTGCTGACGCGGACGTCAGCTTCGACGGTGCAGCCTGCCAAAGCAAGGGCCGCCAAAAAGATTCGGTTGTTCATCGCGCCTCGAAGATAGGACGCGCCACGCGCGCTCACGCACAAGCCTTGGCCACCCACCAGCTCACCGCCACGCAGCCGAGCACGGACACGGCCACGTTGGTCGCAGCCATGACCCAGCCGCCTTGTTGCCACAACTGCATCGTGTCCCACGCGAACGTGGAGAAGGTGCTGAACCCGCCGCACACGCCGACCGTGATGAAGAACCAAAGGGGAGAGGTCTTGCCCCAAACGTCCGCGCCCGCCACCGCACACCACGCCAGCAACGCCGTCGCGAGCACGTTTGCCGCCAACACCCCCCATGGGAATCCGGCCGCGGCTTCAGGCCACCATGCCCGCATGCCTTCGCCCAACCCAAAGCGCATCACGCTTCCGACGCCGCCCCCGAGGAACACCGCCACCCACGTCATCCACGAGAGCCCTTCAGCCACGGCGATCCAAGTTCGAAGGCGCCAACACGCCGGACCACCGGCACGCCACCGTCAATGCCAAGGCGCCAATGCCCCATCCCACGACGAAGCCCCCAAGCACGTCGCCGGGGTAGTGCACCCCAAGGTGAATGCGACTGAACCCAATCAAAAGCGCCCAGGCCAACAATCCCCAGCCCCACGCGCCCCCGAGCAACCCGCCAAACAGCACCGCCACGCCCATGTGGTTGGCGGCATGCGACGAGACGAAGCTGTATTTCCCGCCGCGGTACCATTCGCCGGGACGCTCCTCCACCAAATGGATCTGGTCCACCAGCGCGGGCTCATGCGAAGGACGGAGCCGCGCCACGTTGGGCTTCAGGACGCGCGCCGACACCACATCGGTTCCCGTTACGCACATCCCGAGGCACACGCCAACCACCAAACGCTGGCGCCACGTTCCAAGCAACGGCTTGCACGCCCACACCATCGCGAGGTACAAGGGCGTCCAGAAAAGCGGCTTGCTCACCCACCACATTGCCGAGTCCAACGCGGGCCACGCCCCGTTTAGGGCAAGGAACAGCCACGTGTCAAACTGGTTCAGGGCGGAAAGCATATCTGATTTTATGCGTACATCGCCTCAATGGCGTCGGCGTACTTCGCCATGATGGGCTTGCGCTTCAGCTTCAACGTGGGCGTCAATTCGCCGCCGTCGATGGTGAACACCGCGGGAAGGATCGTGATCTTCTTCACTTGCTCCCACTTGGCAAACGATGCCATCAATTCGTTGACTTCCTGCTCAATGCGCTCGCGCAACCGGTCGTCACCTGCAATGCCCGCCATGCCCGGGAAGGGGTGGTCGTGGCGCTTGCACCATTCTTCCACCACCACAGCATCCGGCACAATCAACGCGGCGGGGTGCTTGCGGTTTTCGCCGACCACCATGACCTGCTCGATGAAGAGCGATGCCTTGAGCGCGTTTTCGAGCAACGTTGGCGCGACGTATTTGCCGCCCGACGTCTTGAAGATTTCCTTCTTGCGGTCCGTGATGCGCAGGAAGCCGTCTTCGATGACGCCGATGTCCCCCGTGTGGAACCAGCCGTCCTTGATGACTTCGGCCGTCTTCTCCGGATCCTTGTAATACCCCATCATGACGTTGGGGCCTTGGACCAAAATCTCACCGTCCTCCGCAATCTTCACGTCCACACCGTCGGCCATCTTGCCCACGCTGCCAATCTTCAGCATGCCCGCGCCGTTGGTCGTGTTCACGCTGACCACGGGTGAGGTTTCGGTGAGGCCGTAGCCTTCGAGGACCGTGATGCCGGCGCCGTTGAAGAAGCGCGCGAGACGAGGCTGAAGGGCCGCTGAGCCCGAGGCCACAGCTTGAATGCCACTGAGGCCGAGGGCTTCTTTGACCTTGCTGAACACGAGCTTGCGGGCAATCTTGAGTTTGAAGTTGTAAAGGCCGCCTTTGTTGGGATCCCAATCAAGGGCCACGCCGACCGCCCAATTGAAGATGGCTGCCTTGGCGCCGCCTGCGGAACGTCCTTTCGCCACGATGCCGTCGTAGAACTTCTCCAAGAGGCGCGGCACCGCCGTGAACATGATGGGCTGCGTGTGGTTGAGGTCCTCCTTGATGGTTTCGAGGCTCTCGCCGAAGTGGATTTGGGCTCCCATGTACATGTACAGGTAGTGGAGCATCCGCTCAAAAATGTGGCACACCGGCAGGAAGCTCAGCACGCGGTAGTCCATGTTGGCGTCGACTGCCGGCACGCGCGGCTGGGCAATGAGCACGTTGCTCGCCACGTTGTTGTGGGAGAGCATCACGCCCTTGGGAAGCCCCGTCGTTCCCGACGTGTAAATGATGGTGGCGAGCTGGGCAGGATCCACCGCGTCGCGGCGAGCGTCGAGCTCCGCTTGCTGGGCGTCTGANCCNGCCTTGGCNACTTCNGTCCAGTGGCGCGCACCCTTCACGTCTTCAAACGTAAATACGTCTTCCAACGTCGGGCATTCGGCCTTGACCGCCATGACTTTGTTGTACAGCTCCTCGTTGCTGACAAAGCAGTACTTCGATTCGCTGTGGTTGAGGATGTACTTGTAATCCTCCTCCGTCATGGTGGGGTAAATCGGGATGTCGATGGCGCCGGTCTGCATGATGGCGTGATCCATGATGTTCCACTCGCAGCGGTTGTTGTGGCTGATGAGGGCCACCTTTTCCTCCGCTTGAAGCCCCATGGCGATCAAACCACGCGAGACTGCATCCATTTCGTCGACAAACTGCGCCGTCGAATAGGTCACGCGGTTGCCGTAGTTGGGCATGGTCATCATCACGTCCTGCGGCTTGTTGGCCAACTGGTATCGCGGGAAATCAAAAAGTCTCGTGGGGTTGTTCATGGGAGAGAGGTCGTGCGGATGCAGGCCGCGGTTTGGGGTCCAAAATACACACCCGCCGACGAATCGCAAGCCAGAGGACATTCGCAACTTGGGAGAAAAAGGACAGGGATTTGGGCAGGGAGGGTCACAGAGCTGAGCCGCAGCGCTTGCAGAAGTCCGCGTCGTCATCGTGGCCCTCAGCCCCGCATGAGGGGCAAGCCTGTGTGTTGGTGGCAACGCGCGTGGAACGCGCGAGCTCGGCCCCGACTATGCCGGTGGGCACGGCGAGGATGGCGTAGCCGAGGATCATCATGAGCGAGGCGATGACTTGGCCGGGGACCGTTTGGGGAGCGATGTCGCCGTAGCCCACGGTGGTTACCGTGACGATGGCCCAGTACATGCTCCGAGGAATGCTCGTGAAGCCAGCCTCGGCATCTTCCACCATGTAAACCAGGGTCCCGAGGAGGGTGACCAGCACGAGGACGGCGGAGAGGAAAACAGTGATTTTGCGCCGACTGGCGAGGAGGGCGTCCTTGAGGATTTGGGCTTCGCGTAGGAACCCGACCAATTTCAGCACGCGGAACACCCTGAGCAGACGCAGCATCCGCACCACGCGCAGGCTGGCCGCCCCAGGCAAGAGCAACTCCACGAAGGTCGGCAGGATGCTCAGCAAGTCCACCAACCCATAGAAACTGAACACGTACTTCAGCGGGCGGCGAACCGCCAACAACCGCAGGACGTACTCGACCGTGAACAGCCCGGTAAACACGAATTCGACCGCCCTGAGCGGCGTGCCGTAGGATTCCCGAATGGAGGCGACGCTTTCGGCGAACACCACGGCCACACTGAGAACAATCGCCCAGAGCAGCGCCACATCAAACCCCTTTCCCGCAGGGGTGTCCGCTTCAAAAATGACGGTGTGGAGCCGCTGGCGCCAAGGTGCAATCGAATCGGGAGTGGCCATGTGGGGCAAGATAACGGAACCCGAATCAGTTCGTCGGGTGCGTGTACATCAGGACAATCTCCATCCAGCCGTGGGGTTCCATCCAATGGTCCGTGTGGGGCGGGATTTGGCACGTGTCGCCGGCCTGAACAGCCACTCGTTCCTCACCGACCACGATGATTCCGCTTCCGTCAACAATCCGGCAATGCTCCCACATGTTGTGTCGGTGCGATCGGCCGTTCCGCTCAAACCCAAGGCGTTCGACAATCGGCTCGTCGCCTCGCGCTACGGTGACTTCCATCCACCCAAACGATGTCGTGCGTCGGGTTGGGTGCGGGAAATCACTCACGGCAAAAGGGATTACTTCGCGAACGTCGGCGCCACCACGAGGTCCTTCGAGCCCCGCGTGTGGACGTAGAATCCTTCGCCGGACTTCACGCCGAGCTTGCCCGCCATCACCATGTTGACAAGCAAAGGGCAGGGGGCGTACTTGTCCTGGCCCAACCCGTCGTGCAACACGCGGAGGATGCTCAGGCACACGTCGAGGCCAATGAAATCCGCGAGCTGAAGCGGCCCCATGGGGTGCGCCATGCCGAGTTTCATCACGGTGTCGATTTCTTCGACGCCCGCCACGCCCTCGTGCAGGGTGAGGATGGCCTCGTTGATCATGGGCATCAGGATGCGGTTGGCCACAAACCCGGGGTAGTCGTTCACTTCCACGGGAACCTTTCCAAGCTGCGAGCTGAGTTCCATCACTTCGATGCAGGTCGCGTCGCTTGTCGCGTAACCGCGAATGACCTCCACCAGCTTCATCACCGGCACAGGATTCATGAAGTGCATCCCGATCACCTTGTCCGGACGTCCCGTCGCTGCGGCAATGCGCGTGATGCTGATCGAGCTCGTGTTGGTGGCGAGGATGCAGCCCTTGGGAGCCGCTGCGTCGAGGTCGGCAAAAATCTTCAGTTTGAGGTCGACGTTCTCAGTCGCCGCTTCCACCACCAAACCGGCGTTGGCCACGGCTGCACCCAAATCCGTGGAGGTCGTCAACCGACCCAAGGCCGCGTCTTTGTCAGCGGAGGAAATTTTCTCCTTGGCGACCATGCGGTCCAAGTTTTTCCCAATGGTGGCTAGGGCGCGCTCGAGGGCCTCCGCCGAGCGATCCATCAAGATCACATTGTGCCCAGACTGCGCAAACACGTGCGCAATGCCGTTGCCCATGGTGCCGGCACCAATCACAGTCACGTTCATGTTCAGCCTCCTTTCTTGCTGTTGACCTTGGTGGCGGCCTTTTTTGCACCCGACGTTTTGCCTGCAGGTTTTTTCGCTGCGGGCTTCTTCGTGGCCTTCTTCGCAGCGGGTTTGTTGGCTGCAGGCTTTTTCTGTTCGGCTTGCTCCTCCGTCGGCTCACCTCCTTCAGCGCCATCCTCTTCCGGAGCTTCGAGTGGGAACGCTCCCTTCGAAACGAGCAAGTTGTACCACTGGACGAGCTTTTTCAAGTCGCTTTGGTAGACGCGCTCGTGGTCAAGTTCAGGGACGATGCCGTCGATGAAGTCACGGATGGCTTGTGCCGCATCCTTGTGGGAAGGGCCTTCCGCGCCTTTTTTGGCGTCGTGAATGCGGTTCAGGACGTCCATCAAGGGCACGTCGTCGTCGTTCGTGTACATCGTGATGTCCGCGAGGTTGCTGACGCGTGCGGTGCCGGGAACGCTCGAGCGTTTGCCGTCCATCATGCTTTCCACAACAATGCTGGCGCTTCCTGAGGTCAACACTTGGTACAAACCGGGCTTGCCGGCAATGGCGAGAATGTCTGTGATCTTCATTGCGTCGCGAAAGTACGCAAGGAGTGCCCTCAACGGCTTGGGCAGGATGGAAGTTGCGTCAAGGGCGTGGCCTTTCCGTCGGAGCCCAAACCGTACGCCACGTGCTTCATCCCGTTGGTCACCAGCAGCGACGGCACATTCAAGACGAGGTTGTATCGGGCTGCCTGCGAGACAGCTTCCTGGTTCAGCGGCACGTTGGGGGCCTTGCATTCCACGAGCACGTGTGCGGTTCCGTCGGGGGTGAAGGCCACGATGTCCGCACGCCGCTCCATCCCGTTCAGCTGCAGCCGATGTTCGACGGCCATGCACCCGAGGGGGTAGCCCAGTTCGGCGCTGAGGTAGTGCAGGACATGCTGCCGAACCCACTCCTCCGGTTCGAGCGCCACCCATTTGCGGCGCGCCATGCAAAGCACCTCCCGCTTTCCCGATTCAGGGTGGCGCGTTTGGAGCGGGGCGGTCGGCCAATTCAGGGGAGGCGTCACGGAATCCATGCCACGAATCTACTTCCCAAGGCAGTACCTTCGCGGACATGCCGCACCGCCAAATCGCACGGAACATCACGTCGGGACAGTTGTCTCCGGTTTACGTCCTGCACGGTGAGGAACCCTTTTTCATCACGGAAATCGTCAACACGCTCCTGAATACGGTCGTCGACGAGAGCTTCAAAGACTTCAACGAAACGGTNCTGTATGGCCGGGACACGGATGTGGATGAGGTGCTTGCGGCGGCGCGCCGTTTCCCGATGATGGCCGACCGCCAGCTTGTGCTCGTCAAAGAAGCGCAAGACATGCGCATGTGGAAGCGCAAAGACGACATGGCCAAGCTTGAAGCCTACGCGAACGACCCCGTGCCGTCGACCGTCTTGGTTTTCGCCCACCCGCACAAGAAGGTGGACAGCCGTCTGAAGGCGGTGAAGACGATGTCCCGCGTGGGAACGCTGTTCCTCAGCGACAAGGTCCGCGACCACAAGCTCCCGCAGTGGATTGCCAGCTTCGCCGAGACGAAGGGCCTGAAGGTGGACAGCCGGGTGGCGCAGCTGTTGGCGGAGAGTTTGGGCAACGACTTGCAGAAAGTCGCCAACGAACTGGCCAAACTCCACATCCTCCTGCCCGACGGCACCCAAGTCACCACCGACCACGTGGAACAGCACATTGGCATCAGCAAGGATTACAACGTGTTTGAATTGCAGCGCGCGCTGGGCAACAAGGACATCGAGCGGGCCAACCGCATCGTGCAGTACTTCGAGGCCAACCCCAAGAACGCGCCTCTGGCGATGGTTGTCCCCGTGTTGCACGCCTATTTCGCCCGCGTTCTTGTGTACCAAACCCTCCAAGATCGTTCGGAAGGGTCGGCAGCCAAGGCCTTGCGATGCAGTCCTTACGCGGTGCGCGATTACGCGCGAGCNGCTGGAACATACAGCCCGGCCAAGGTGGAGCGCATCTTTGGGTACCTCCGAGATGCGGACAAAAANGCGAAGGGACGCTCCAATGCCACCACATCGGACGGAATGCTCCTCCGAGAGGCGGTGTTCAAGATTTTGCACTGACCTTTGCGGCGATGAACGACTTGATTCTTCGGGCCTTGAGGGGCGAGCAGGTGGAACGTGCCCCGGTGTGGATGATGAGGCAGGCGGGCCGAACCCTTCCCGAATACCGCGCCGTTCGCGCGGAAGCTGGCGGATTCAAAGACCTCCTGATGACCCCGGACCGGGCGGCGGAAGTCACCCTGCAACCCCTCGACGCGTACGGCGTGGATGCCGCCATTTTGTTCAGCGACATCTTGGTCGTCCCAGAAGCCATGGGGCTTCCCTACAACCTCGTCGAAAAGGTCGGTCCGCGCTTTCCTGAAACGATTCGTTCCTCGAGCGACCTCGCCCGGCTCCATGAAATCGATCCCGAACGCGACCTCAAGTACGTTCTCGACGCCGTGCGCATCATCTTGCGTGAACTCGACGGCCGCGTGCCCCTCATCGGATTCGCCGGCGCCCCTTGGACCCTGTTCTGCTACATGGTGGAAGGGAAGGGGTCGAAAGACTGGACCCTCGCACGCCGGATGCTTTGGGAAGAACCGGCGCTCTCGGACGCCCTTCTTTCGGCCATCACCGCCGCCACCAAGGCCTACCTGCACGCCCAAATCGACGCCGGCGTTCACCTGGTCCAGCTCTTTGACAGCTGGGCGGGATCCCTCAGCCGTGACCTCTACGTCCAGCGCATCCTGCCCCACATGCAGGACCTCCTCGAAGGGCTTCAGGACCGCGTGCCGGTGACGGTGTTTGCCAAAGGCGGAAGCCACTTCCTCGGCGACCTCGCGACGTTGCCGTGCACCACCCTTGGCTTGGATTGGCAGACCGACCGCCGTTGGGCGCGCGATGTCGCGAACAACGCCCCCGGCGGCCCCAAAGTCCTCCAAGGAAACCTCGATCCGAGCGTGCTTTATGCGGATCCTGGCATCATTCGTGCAGAAACACATCGCATGCTGCAAGAATTGGGCATCCAACGGACCATCGCTAACTTGGGCCANGGTTTGTACCCCGACATCCCGGCCGACCANGGTCGTGCGTTTGTCCAGGCGGTGAAGGAGTACGTGCCTGCAACTGAACGAGAAACAACCACATCTGCATGATTCTGAATACCACCATCGTGCGCGCGACGCGCGCCGGCATGGCCCTCGCTTCGGCGCTGGCCTTCCAGGGCCTTCAAGCCCAAAACCTCGTCCCCAACCCCAGCTTTGAGCAAGTTGCCGAGGACACCAAGGAGAAGGACATCAAGACGTTTGGCCTTGTCAACGCGGTCACGCTTGAATGGAGCGGCGCAACGGACGTGTCGCCAGACCTCTTTATGGTTCGGGAGAAGGAAAGCAGGGTCACCGCGCCTTGCAATGACTACGGTTACCAAGAACCCCAAGACGGAGATTTCTACGCCGGCTTCCGCGCGTACAGCAAGAGTCCCAAGCTCAAGCGCTCGTACCTCCAGGTTCAGCTCACGGAAAAGCTTGAAGAAAACCAGATGTACTGCGTGTCCTTTGACATCAGCCTCGCGGACATGAGTCGTTACGCGGTGCCGGACATCGGAGCCATTTTGAGCGACCGCAAAATTGAACGTGGCGGAGACGCTCCCATTGTTCAAAATCCGGATGTTCAGCACAAGAGCAACAAAACCATGATTTACATGGACGGTTGGGAAACGGTGTGCGGGACGTTTACAGGAGGTGGCGAGGAGGAATACCTCATCATCGGATGCTTTGGTGGAGACGCGAGCATCGACGAAGAAAAAGTGAAGCGCCCTGNGGCCACTGACTGCTACACCGGGAAAGCGCAACAGCCCCAGGCTTACTATTACATCGAAAACGTCAAGGTGGAAGCGATCACGGCACTGAGCGAATGCAAATGCGGTGCGGCTGACGAGCGCGACATGGATTTGGTGTTCGGTTCAGCCAGCACCTTGCCCGACGATGCCACGGCCAAGCAGCGGGTGGAGGACGCCGGCATCTATTACGCCTTCCTCAAGCGCATGCCTACGACGGCGGGAAAGAACACCATTGCGGAGATGGTGACCATCCTGAACGACAACCCCAACATGAAGCTCGAAATCGTCGGCCACTGCGACGACGACGAATTCAACGAGGGCAAAATCAACGTTCGCTACAAAGACATGGGAAAGAAGCGCGCGGACCAAGTCAAGCGCCTCCTTGAAACTGCGGGCGTTTCCCCCGATCGCCTTTCGGTGAGCGGCCGAGAAAACACCGACCCC
>JGI26086J50260_1000736_pt1 | contig 20308 bp, 16 predicted proteins | sample SaaInl3SG_22_DNA_FD_50260 | JGI IMG/M metagenome (IMG submission 50260)
ATGGCCGAGATGATTCATGACGCCCGGATCATTAGGCTGCGCGATGAGCATCATTCCACAGTGATGAATCAGTGGATGGGGGATTCGGTTGGATACTGGGAAGACGACACCCTAGTTGTGGAGACGCGAAACCTTCATCCGCAGCAGAACCACTACGGTTCCAGTCCAGACCTTGTGGTCATCGAGCGTTTTACCCGCAGCAGCGCAGAGCAGATCGACTATCAATTCACGATGGTCGATCCCGCAGTCTACAGTCAGCCTTGGACCGCTGAGCTCGCGTTCCGCCAGCGTCCAGAAGTGGACGTGCTGTATGAGTTTGCCTGCCACGAAGGAAACTATGCGCTGGGTGGAATACTTGCCGGTGCGAGAAGGGCGGAGAGCGATGCAGACTCCCCATGAAGGCAGTGCAAGCGAGCTCCCGATGCAATCTGCGAACCTCTCGAAGCGACGATGAAGAGTGCTTGCCCATCTTTCTCAGCGAGATCCGTCGATTGAAATAGCTCATTAAGCAAGATAACGTTAGTGCGTCGCTGCAAAAGCAGGGCGAGAAAGAGCGCGATAGAGCGCGATAGAAAGAAACAGCTTAAGACTTTCGAGACTCCTCTTTATCGAGTCCTCGTGCTCAGCAAACGAGTGTCAGTAACGGAGTTCACTATGTTCAAAAACAAGCTTGCGGCAGCAGTCACAGCCTATGCACTTCTCACCTTCAGCGGCGCTCTTAATGCCGTTGAGTTGAAGCTGCTTCGCTTCGGACCAGAGGGAGAGGAGAAACCTGGCCTGCTCGACGCACAGGGACGGATTCACGACCTTTCGGCGCATATCGACGACATAGGCCCTGAAACTCTCTCCGACGCGGCACTGGAGGAGATCGCACAGATTCCCCTTAGCGAACTGCCACTGGTGGAAGGTGATCCGAGAATAGGGGTGCCCGTTACGGGGACCGGCAAGATCATCGCCATCGGATTCAACTATGTGAATCACGCCGCGGAGATGGCGGTGGAGCTGCCCACGGAGCCCTTGGTCTTTATGAAGGCCACCTCGGCGCTAACGGGGCCGTTCGACAGCGTTATTCAGCCGCGTAACGCTACGAAACTCGACTACGAATCAGAGTTAGTCATCGTCATTGGACGCCGCGCGCAATACGTCTCCGAAGAGGACGTCTTCGACTACATCGCTGGCTATACCGTCGGCCACGATGTGTCCGAGCGCGCCTTTCAGCGTGAGCGCGGCGGCCAGTTTACCAAGGGTAAGAGCGCCGACACCTTCGCGCCAGTGGGACCCTACCTAGTGACTCGAGACCACGTCGACGACGTGCAGAACCTCTCCATCTGGTCTGAGGTGAACGGTGAGATGCGTCAGCAGGGCAATACCGCCGACATGGTCTTCGGCGTAAAGGAGATCGTGAGTCACCTGAGCCAGTTCATGACTCTCTACCCGGGCGACCTAATCTTTACGGGCACGCCCGCAGGAGTGGGTGATGGCATGGTGCCGCCGAGTTACCTGCAGCCAGGGGATGTGGTGCGTGTCGGCGTGGAAGGCTTGGATTTTCAGCGGCAGGTGATTGTCGCTCCGCGCTAAGGAGCTGTTCCTCGAGCTAGGTACTCATCTAATCAGCCGGCACTTAACTTGTCACCTCGCTGAACGCGTGTTATCCGAACTGCTTGATAAGAACTAAGCTCTGATTCGATAGGGGATACGCACGGAATAACAATAAGCAATATAGGCAGCAGAAGCATGAAGAAATCGACAACGCATTGTTCTTTCAAAGAAATGTCACTCTCGCTAGGCCTACTCCTTTTCTTTGGGTATGGAACCCATGCGCAAGACCTTGAGAACGTTTTGCCGGGCGAAGAGCGCGCGGTAAGCACCATTAGAAGTGGAATTCCTATTCCTGCGCCTGCTCGCGATCGAGTTAGGGGTGAAGGCCCATTCGACACGCTCATTATCAAGGACGTAATGCTCATCAATGGCGAGGGAGCACCGCCCCGCGGCCCAGTGTCGATCGTTGTGTCAGGAGATCGAATCGAATCGATCGCTGCATCGGCTCCGGATATCGCTGGCGCGGAAATCATCGACGGCAATGGCATGTACGCGCTGCCGGGCTTCATCGACGCTCACACCCACATCGGCACTCCTGGGCAGGGCTTAACAGGCCCCATCACGCCGCCTGAGTACGTATTTAAGCTCTGGCTCGCACACGGCATTACTACGGTGCGCGAGGTTGGCGCGACTATGGGGCTGGACTGGACAATCGCTCACCGAGAGCGCAGCGAGGCGGGAGAGATCACTGCGCCACGGATGATCGTGCACTCCATGTTCCCCGGCGGCAGCGTGACCACCGCCGAAGGAGCGGAAGCATGGGTGCGTGAGGTGCACCGCCGCGGCGCCGATGGCGTCAAACTGCGAGGTGCGACCCGAGCAGCAACCGAAGCAATCTACAGAACCACCGCCGAGCTTGGCATGGGCACCTCCAACCATCACGATCAAACCTCAGTGTACTCAACCAATGTCCTGGACAGCGCCCGCATGGGGCTGGACAGCATGGAACACTGGTATGGCCTGCCGGAGTCGCTGTTTACCGATCGCACGATTCAGGACTACCCCGTCGATTACAATTATTCCGATGAGCAGTGGCGATTCGGTCAGGCCGGACGCCTCTGGCAGCAGGCGGCGGCAGCCGGTAGCGACAAGTGGAATGCGGTCCGAGATGAGTTGATCGGCCTAGATTTTACCTTGGTGCCCACGTTTACAATCTACGAAGCGAATAGGGATGTAATGCGAGCGCGAGATGCCGAATGGCACGAGACCTATACGCTGCCCGCACTGCAAACCTTCTTCATGCCCGACCCCGCCCTGCATGGCTCCTATCACTTCGACTGGACCACGGCGGACGAGATAGCGTGGCGAGAAAGCTTCCGCATCTGGATGGACTTCGTAAACGACTACAAGAACTCAGGCGGCCGCGTCGTAACCGGATCGGACGCAGGGTTTATCTTCAAGCTCTTCGGCTTCGCTTACATTCGCGAATTAGAGCTGCTGCAGGAGGCAGGATTTCATCCCTTGGAAGTCATTCAGTCGGCAACGCTCAACGGCGCCGAGCTCTTAGGTATGGAGGATGAGATAGGCTCTATCATTCCTGGTAAGAAAGCAGACATCGTCTTGCTAGACGAGAATCCAGTAGCTAACTTCAAGGTGCTCTATGGCACAGGGCATATGTTTCTTGATCGGGACAGCGGCGAGCTCACGCGCATCGGGGGCGTGAACTACACTATCAAGGACGGTATTGTTTTTGATGCCAAAGAGTTACTTAGCGATGTGGAGAGGATGGTGAGACTCGCTAAGGATCAGTGAGGCATCTGAATTAAATGGTGGGCCCACCAGGACTCGAACCTGGGACAAACGGATTATGAGTCCCTCGCTTACTAATTCTCCTAACTCACCACAACAGTCTGCGATAGTTAAGCTACTGAATAGTAGCACTTATTTTAGGGCCGTCAATTGTCAGCTATTGTGTCGAATTGGTTGGCAGTGTCCCATGAGTGTCCCATGAGTGGGGAGCGCGGCGAGCGCTGCACGCCGAGCCATGCGAGCATCATTTGTGTCACCAACTCAGGTCGCTCATGATGTGGAAAATGGTTTACGCCGGGAATAGTCATCAGCGTCCAGTTTTCGGCCAGATGCTCCCATGTGCTGTTTACGCCTTCTGCTAACAGCGCCGTATCCAACAGCCCATGAAATTGGAGCACTGGTGCCTTTACCTCAGGTAGCTCAAGGAAAGGGCCTGAGGTGTAGGGGTCGCGTGGGTAGTTCGCCCGGTAGTAATTCATCATGGACTCTATATTTGAGCGACCAAAGGCTTCGCTGTATTTTGCAAAAAGATCAGCATCACCTCGAGCCAATCCTGTGGCCAATGCATCGCCTGATATTTTTTCATGATAATCGGGCTGTTGAAAGTTACGCGCATAAACTGAGTTTTCGTGTTGCTGCTCAAACTTTGCCAGCTCACGCACTAGGTTTGCCGGATGAGGCAGGTTAAGAATAATCAGTTGCTCGGTTATATCGGGCCGCATCGCCGCCACGCTCCAAGCAATACCGCCGCCCCAGTCGTGGCCGACAATGATTGCACTGGATTCGCCTTCAGCCTCAACTACGGCAGCCACATCGGATACCAGTATATCCAGTGCATAATTCTCAACGCCCTGGGGTTGATCACTGAGGTTGTATCCCCGCGTGTCCATGGCAACAACGGTATAGTGTTCTGCCAATGGCCCAATCTGATTTCGCCAGGTGTACCAAAAGTCTGGAAAGCCATGTATCAACACCATTAGTGGCCCGCTACCCATGCGCACATAGTGCAGGTTCACACCATCATTGTCGGCGTAACGGTGTTCAACTAGTTCGTCGATGTCCTGAGCGAAGACCGAGCTGCTCAGGTGCAACACGAAGGCAATAGTAATGTGAAGAAAAGCGTTGCGAAATTGAATAGTCATCAATATTTCCTAGTGGCAATAATGGGTCTTATCAATAAATTTAATTACCCTGACTCCCTTTAATTTTATAAAACGTCTACAATTCTAAATTAGGTACGGACCAAGGTGAGTTCGGATCAACCCACTGGCGCAGCGCGAACACATTGCCATCGATATCATTAGCATGCACTTGCCAATAGTCGCCCATCAACACTGGCTCACTCACAAACTGCACACCAAGATCAGTCATGCGTTGATACTCCGCCTGAATGTCTCCCACTTCCAACGAGTATGTGTAGCCGAGTGCCGTGCTGTCTCTGTTGCCTAAAGGTTCGGGTGTTTCTGGGCTAACGTATTCCCAAAACTCCATGCTTTTGGAACGCTCGGCCATTCTAAAAAAGACGACTCTAAGAGACACATCATCAATATCCGTAGCGTCATCAAAAGTTGGTCGACCCGATATATCGGCGGTTCGATAAGCATTAAAACCCATTATTTTTGCGTAGTATTCTGTTAATCGCTCAATGTCATGAGTAACAAGTGCGACCTGTGTCATCCAAACATCTAAGCCTTGCTCGATCCAATCCGGATTGCGCCGGTCTCCCCCTAGGCGATCGAAGTCCAGTTGCTCTAGCTCTAGCATATTGCCTTCCGGATCATAGGCGTAAGCATAAGTCACACCTTGGCCCAATAGGTCTACAGGCCCCTCGCCGCGACTAAGCATTTCGGCGCCGGCATTTTTGAATCTGTCGTACCCAGAGTTGTGTAAAGGTGATTGAAAACAAGTGTGGGTCATACCCGGGCCAATTACCGGCATTTTGCTGATTGGCGTGTCCCGATTATGACTAAACTCTGTAAGTTCCAGAAGCATATTCGGCGCCTCGAACACGGCCACCTCATACTCAACTTCTTCGCGGCCATACAGTTTGTCTGCGGCACTGCTACCCTTCACAACCTCTCTTCGGACTACTTCAAAACCTGTTGCTTTCTGATAAAAGGCTAAGGATGCATCCAAGTCTCTCACTGACAGGGCGATATGATTCACGCCCATTAAAGTAGAGTCGGAATCACTAATTGTTGCACTCTCCTCTATTTCAAAAGCGGCGGCTTGAGCTGCAAATAAAACAGTAAATGCAGTCGCGAGTGTCGGTATCGCGTACTTACTGAAAGCTGTGCTTCGGTTGATAAGATTGTTAGACATTAGAGCTCCTGACAAAATAAACTGAAGATGTTTTAGCCTAAATTCGGAATAAAATTTTTAAGTAGCCCTTACCGAGCTACTCACCATTTAGCGAATAAACCAATACAACATTCCCTGGTGCTTCGCCCCATTTTTCATAGCCAGACGTAATGAAAACTTGTCCGTTCACGATGACTGGTCCGTCGGCTTCGATTGAACCGCCTTTGGCTTCGACTCCATTGCGTATGCCAAAACTTTGCCGGGTATTGGTTTCCCAGAGTATGGCTCCGTCTTCGGAATCGAAAGCGCGCAAGATACCATCAAGCCCGCCAGCGAAAACCAGATCAGCGGTGCTGCTTACCGCTGCGGAAATGCCTGGCCAGCAAAGGAACGGGCCAGCCTCACATTTGTTGGGCAAGTCATTGCGCCAGAGCACTTCTCCGGTGCTGAGACTCAACGCATGAATACCTGGGTGGCCGGGGCCCACGTTGTAAGGGTTATTGGTTGGCAAGTCTGAGACACCGACGAATAGTTTTTCGGCGCTTGCGCTCATACCGTAGTGAATGCCGCCCATGGTGCCGCCACTACCAGCACGTTGTTCCCAAATAAGGGCGCCGTCATTTGCTGGATCCAAGGCGTAAACCATGCCGGACTTTTGCCCTACCAAAATAACTTCGCGTCCGTTCTCATCTCGGGTCAAAATTGGCGCAGCGCCAATATCATAGTCAGGGCCATTTTCTTCCGGACAATTGGGTGTGTTTCTTGAACAAGCTCCGTTCCACGCATCGTCCTTGGTGAGTTGGGCGGACCACACTAACTTTCCGGTATCGATATCCATGGCCAACACAGCATCGCTGTAATCATTCGCCGGAGAGGAATAGTTTTCTCCGGTGCCGGCATAAACCAAGTTTCGCTCGGCATCGATTGTTGGGCTTGACCAGATCGGGGCGCCCGAAGGCCCATACTGTTGAATACCTGCTGAACTCAAAATAGTCGGCCGAGGTTCATCGGTGGTGTAGGTGCGCCACAATTCTTCGCCGGAGCTTATGCTAACGGCAACTAATGCACCACGAAATGTGCAACAGGAATAACCGACTCGGGCAGCCAGCAGAATCTCTAAGGATGAGACTGGCACAATAAGAGTATCTCCCTGTGCCACTACCGATCCCGTGATTGTTGCTTGGGGATGTTCGTGCACCTCTCTTTTCCAGTTCAGCGCTCCTGTCTGCGCATTGACGGCATAGGCACTGCCGGCGAAATCACCGAACAATAACGTTTCTGGTATACCCCGATCATCGGTATCCACATAAATGGCACCACGCACTTCGGCATCGGCGCTGAAAGTCCACAACGGGCAGCCATTGGCAGTATCCAGCGCGTAGATATTGCCTTCCTGGCTGCCAACAAATGTCACCTCAGGTGTGACCACTGGCTGCGAGCGTGATCGTGTTGTATTAGGCAATGCAAACGCCCATTTGAGTGCTAACTGAGCCACATTGCTCTTATTGAGAATCGATTCATTTGCTTGGTGGCGAGTGTTGGTCGATTGACCGCCCCAACCATTCCAAGCAACAGGCTGCGTTAACGGCGCGCTTGCGCTGCGAGTGGCCTCACAACTAAAACTTACGGTCTCGGTTCGCGATTCATCAAAACGCTCACCAGACAAGAAATAGGCGATGTCTCTCTTCTGCTCCCGGGTCAGCGCCATGCCGGAGGTTGCCATTGACCCAGATTCGAGCGCCTCGATTATGCGACCGGGGGTGTAAAATTCGAACGCCGCGCGCTGAGGCGCTTCTAATAACGCACCTTCGTGACACTCGGCACAAAACAATAGATATTGCGCCTCTCCATTTGCTAGCTCCGCTGCATCTTGCGAGCCCTGTGCCAGCATTAATGAAGGAGCAGTACAAATTCCAATGGCTGCAAGAGAAAAGATTGCTTTTCTTAGTCCCATAGTCTGTTTCCTGTTCTAGTCACTGCGCTTTCTCGCTCTTTCCATAGCCACTATGTGCGCTAGACTACTTTAAACGATTACTGCCTACCCGGCTTGACTGCTTAGTTTGCCACAAACTGCGACTTACTATTCGCGAGCTAGCGTCGGCAATAAATAATGAACCATATTCATTATTTATAAATATGTGCCACGGTAACTCACCATCAATGTTCATCCTAGCCACTATTTAGGCTGTTTACAAACCTATTTTTGCGCAATTCCACTAGATACGATCTCTTAATCCGCTATTGAATTACGTTCACTATTATGGCAATTTGCCAAAATATTGATACAAAATCCGGAATCCATCGCTTATGAGTGTAGTAGCCCTCGCGAGAATGCCTCGCCCCACTAAGACGCAGCGAATCGACAGTATTGTAGAATCTGCCAGAAAGGTGTTTTGCGCCAGTGGTTTTGAAAAAGGCTCTATCGTAGATATTGCAAAGGATGCTGGCATAGCAGAAGGCACGATTTATCGCTACTTCGATGGCAAGCGCAGCCTACTCGATGAGGTGCTGCGACGACACTACGCCGTTTTCTTTGACAGTGTTCAACAAACCCTGCCCAGCATAGAGGGACACAGCAATCGTTTGCGCTTTTTAATTCGACGCGCTTTGCAGTCCATATCCGAAGATCGGGGCATCTGTGGCCTTATCACTCGTGACAAGCGGCCATTCGATAACGAGCCCCCATCGTTGTCGCAAGAATTGAATCAGCAAGTGGCGGTCCTAATAGCTCAAGAGATTAAAGCCGGCATCTTAAGTGGAAGTTTTCACCCCGACACCTCGCCTAGCATTGTCTGCGATATGATAGGCGGCGGACTCGAGCTTATCGCCTATTCCTATATGAGAACCAGCAAGGCAATCGATGTAGACAAAGTAACGAATTCCATTACACGCACTTTCCTCTGCGGCATCGAAACAACTGACCCGACTACAGCTACTCTCGCCAAATTAGTCGAGCGACTGGAAAAAACAACAGAGAAGCTGGATCCGTCTTAGGCTATTTATACCGATAGGTCGCAAAGCGTTGCCATTGCAACCTGTTAACTCACCGAACACAAACAAAAAGGAATACATTGATGGGCCCAATACCACAAGGCGGAACAGTTGCTGTGACTGGCAGCGCGGGATTTATTGGGGGCTGGATCGTGCGGCTACTCTTGGACAAAGGCTACCGCGTGCGTGCCTGCGTTCGAGATGCTGATGATCGAACAAAAACTGGCTTTCTCAGAGACATGCCGGGCTATCTTAGCGGAAGATTAACCCTCCACTCGGCCAATCTTGACGAAGCAGGATGCTTCGATGAAATTTTTAAGGGCTGTCACGGCGTTGCCCATGTGTCCCACGTTTCAACCTACACCGACACCGACTATGTGCAAAAAGTGTACGACCACATTATCAATAGTGTGAATTTATCAGGCACAGTAAGCCGCATCGTGGTGACCTCTAGTATCGCCGCCGTGATCGGCGAAACTGACATCCAGGAACTTGTTCGCAGACCCGTTTGTGACGAAGACCGCTATCCGGATGAAGGCAATCCCAATCGATCTGCCCAAGGCGGCCAAGGATATTCCATGGGGAAGGTATTGCTGGAACAAGCATTCTCAGATGCAGCCAGAGCGAGTGGCAATTGGGATGCTATTACCTGCTGCCCTGGCGACAATATTGGGCCTATACTCGCCGCCCATCAAAAAGAAGCAGGCCCGTGGCAGCACAATGTAGAGACAATGCTGCTGGGTGAGTATACAGAGAATGTGATAGGCGCTTATCGAAATTGGTGGACTGTAGATGTACGTGACACAGCAGAGGCGCATATTCGCATGCTTGAAAGTGACGCTGTAAAAAATGGTCAGCGCTTCATCGCATGGTCTACAGAATCGCGAGATGTTAAAGACGTATGCGCTAGCATCGACCGACTACTGCCCGAACTAGGCTTTGCAGGGGCCAACATTATCGACCCGCACCCGGAACCTATTAAGCAAAAAGCAGCCATGCTACGAGCTATTTGGGAAGGTTGTGAATTACGTAATGACCGTATTCGCAACATCCTTGGCATGGAATTCCGCCCCCTTGATACCTCATTACGAGACTGTGTTGAGTCTCTCTTGACCATAGGAAAAGTAAAACCCAAGCTCAAGCAGGGATTTGGGTACTGACAAGTTAGCACTCAATCTGCCAGTATTCAGCTCATGACTCAGCCAAAATTGTACAAACGCCACCGTTTCCCGCCCGAAATCATTTAATATGCCGTCTGGCTCTACCATCGATTCAACCTTAGTCATCGTGATATTGAAGACTTACTGGCTCAGCGTGGTATCACAGTCAGCTATGAATCGATCCGTCTATGGTGCAATAAGTTTGGTTCCAAATACGCGCAACGGCTGAGAAGAAAACAACAAGGTTACGGCGACACTTTCTACATCGATGAAGTATTCGTGAGAATCCGAGGTAAGCAGCACTACTTATGGAGAGCCGTTGATCAAGACTGTGAAGTTGTTGATGCCTTCCTCCAAAAACGACGTGACGGGAAGGCCGCAAAGCGCTTCTTTAAGCGGCTATTGAAGAATCACAAGGGTGAGCCTAGGAAGATCGTAACCGATAAGCTCAGAAGTTACGGAGTTGCTCATAGAGAGCTTATTCCTGAAACGATTCATGACACATCCCAATACGCCAACAACCGAGCCGAGTTGTCGCACGAGCCTACAAGAGTGAGGGAGCGGGGCATGAGGAGGTTTAAATCAATGCAGCAGGCACAGCGTTTCTTGGGTGCACACGCTGCAGTTTATAATTTGTTCAATCTGGGGCGTCATTTAGTATCCGCAGAGAACTATCGTTTTTTCAGACAGCGCGCCTTTGCGTCTTGGGAAAAGGTAGTAGCTATATAGGGTGTGATTGGAAGAGGGATTTGCGGGTTTTGAGAGTTAACTTGTCAATACCAAGCTGTTATGTATGGCTCGCTTTTTTATGTGCTTGCATACATAGTTTCTTTAGGATGTGAGATTGAAAATAGGGTAAAGGTAGGGCTAATGAATTGGCATTTAATAGAGATTAATACTTTTGTTTTATTCCTTACTCTTGCACCCAGTTCCTATTCTGACTTTCTTGAAAAGCAGAAACAAATTCAAGAAAATGAATCAGTTATCGAAGGTTTAATTGATAGAATCGAAGAGTTAGAGAGTAAGCTCTGACTTGAACTCAAAAAGACTGTGGCAGCCAGATGTAACATTTATGATAAAGGATTTGCTCAATGAAGCTCGCCAAGCTTACAGCTTATAAAATTACGCCAAGCCACATTATGCAGCTAATAGCTGTAATGGCGTTCCCTGCATCTCTTGTTATTTTGGGGGGAGGTGAAAAACTCAATATAAGCCTCGGGCATCTTATTGATCTACCTTCGTTTTACATTACTGTTACAGCTTCTTTAATCCTAGCCATTATTTTTAAACTAGGCGGCAATATTTCAATTGGCAAGACTCTGTTAGCAACAGGTATCCCCCTAGGTCTAATGTCTTCTTACATCGGTGTGATTCTGATAGTGAGCAATATGTCAGACCCATCTTCTTTTGGGGCTGCAAGTGCTGTCATGCTCTTAACAGCGCTCTACGGTGGTCTTATATCTGCTTTAGGATTTGCTGTTTCCTATAATTCTGTAAAAAATGAGATTAAACCTGTCAAAAAGCGTTACATAATTATAGCCGCTATTACTATAACTATATTATTGATCAATGCGATAGGTATTGATCAATTGTTCAACTTTTACGACTCTTCGATAATCTTGCTTTATCTGGTCTTCATATTTTCGTTTTTAATTTTTAATAAAAGCAAAAAGCACTTTACGATTGTTATATCAGACGCAGCCTTATTTACATCTATCATCATCATCATAGTAAGCCTAATTTCTTGGTTTGGACAAACATCACTTGATGCTGAAGACAGCGCCGTAATTACTGGTCCAATAGTTTTTGCTTCGCTCGGAGTAATGTATGGAGCATTGATATATTTATTTGTTTATATCTTTTCTATGGGATGTGAAGCTGAATCTAAAATCAATGTTGAGAAGATGAATTGGCATTTAATCGAAGTAAATTCATTGTTGTTATTTTTAGCATTTGCACCAACTTCTTTCTCAGCGTATCTAGAGAAGACAATAGAAGCAGATCAAAGACAAATTGAATCTCAAGAGAACGCTGCTTTGATAGAGAGTTTGGTTGATAGAATTGAAGAACTCGAGCGCAACCGGTGATTAAGCTGGCTCTAATAACCAATTTGACCATCTGCGGTATTTTGTATCTGCGCCGCTACAACAATAATCTCCACAGGCCAAAAACAGCCCCGGGGGTGTAATGAAGACCACCCTTGGTTAAACCGTATCTGTTAAATCTATGCGAATGAAAGGAGCAAAACAGCAGTTGTGATCGATATTCCTACAATTACACTTGTTAAATAACCGAGACTCAGAGGATTCTTATTTTCAATGACACTTGGTTTTGCGAGTTTAAGTAAGACTGAAGCAATATTCGAGTAGAGCAGTGTCAGACAAGCAAACGCCATTGCAGGCCCTATCGCTCTTGGATCAGACATATTACCTAACATACCAATCACGCCCATGAGAAAGCCGATTAAACCCACATAGGGCAGTTGGTGCGCGAGTGCCTCAGAGATGGTTTCGCTCTTAGTCGCTTTCAGAATTGCATAAAGAATTATCAGACTAAGCGTTAGGAAAATGATGCTCGGAATGTCAACGAACGCCGGCAGATTTTCCATAGCGGCCGCTAAACCAAGCATAAATACTGCGCAAGCTATGGCCCTTCTATATGGAGGCTGGCTGCTGACAGGGGAATCGGGTTTAGTATTCAGTAATGCCGTAGCTAGACCATAAACGATAGCTCCGTATAACAGGACTAATAGCATTACAGCGAAAGCCGGACCTAATGAATCAGGGTCACTGGCATTTCCGAGCATAATGACAAGCCCTATCAACATGCCTATAACGCTTACTTGGGCAATAATGTGTCTTACCAGATTTACACCGTTGAAGCTGATTCCCAAAGATGTCATTGCTGCGATAATCGGTACAAGGATGAAAATAATAGAAATTAGATCTATGTAGTTCATGGAATGAGCCTCCGTTTGTTACTACAAACTTCGATAGCATATATAACGTGTTTTTCACAAGATGGATTTTAGTAAAGTAATTGTCAAGCACAGAAACCGCGAAAGATTTCAGAGGCTATTCTTAAATCAGCCTATTAAATGTCTGGGCAGGTACGGTAACAATCTGCGGAGTCCAAAAAAGACCCCGGGGTGTAATGAAGACCGCCCTTGGTTAATTTGTCCTAAGCGGGTAGCGGCAAGTAGTGGAGGCAGATATGAGATTTGGGGAGGACCGCGGAGAGTTTGGTGATGTCTAAGCGCGAGGAATTGTAGTCTGTGCGTAGTCTATGTCTGAGTGCGGCGACCTAGGGAGTGAGTCACTCTCCCTAAGTCATTGAAAAATATGGTGGGCCCACCAGGACTCGAACCTGGGACAAACGGATTATGAGTCCGCTACTCTAACCAACTGAGTTATAGGCCCGTATACATCGTCAGTTTGCGCTACTCTTCGTTTTNGGCTTTATTCTCTTTCGGTCACGTACCTATAGTACGCTCCCTCTTTCGAAAAACCCTGCGNCTCGATTATCACTAACTGACTTCGTCTACTCGTGCTTCGTAGTATTGTTCTACTCTTCGTTGCAGGCTTTATTCTCTTTCGAAAAACCCTGCACCTCGATTATCACGAAATAACTACGTTTGTTGCTTCACTAAAACACCCTTGCGGCGTTTAACGCGAAGAGGCGCATTATAATGCGCCCCTTGATTTCGTGCTATAGCTGGCTGCGGTTAACTACTCGTCTAGGAAGCTACGTAGGTGGTCGGAGCGAGTCGGGTGACGCAACTTGCGTAGAGCCTTAGCTTCGATCTGGCGGATACGCTCGCGAGTTACATCGAACTGTTTGCCTACTTCTTCTAGCGTGTGGTCGGTATTCATGTCGATGCCGAAACGCATGCGGAGCACCTTGGCTTCGCGCTGTGTGAGGCTGCCAAGGACATCCTTGGTCGCTTCGCGTAGACCTTCTTCGATTGACGAATCTACCGGTGAATCGACTGTCGAGTCTTCTATGAAATCGCCCAGATGCGAGTCTTCGTCGTCACCAATTGGGGTTTCCATCGAGATAGGCTCTTTGGCGATTTTGAGAACGCGGCGGACTTTTTCTTCGCTCATGTCCATGCGCTCGCCTAATTCTTCTGGCGTTGGCTCGCGGCCTTTCTCGTGAACCATTTGGCGCGAGATGCGGTTGAGCTTGTTGATTGTTTCGATCATGTGCACCGGAATACGAATAGTGCGCGCTTGGTCGGCGATCGAACGAGTGATGGCCTGACGGATCCACCAGGTGGCATAGGTCGAGAATTTATAGCCGCGGCGGTATTCGAATTTATCTACGGCCTTCATGAGGCCGATGTTGCCTTCTTGAATGAGGTCGAGGAATTGCAGGCCGCGGTTGGTGTATTTTTTGGCGATCGAGATGACGAGACGCAGGTTTGCCTCGACCATCTCTTTCTTCGCTCGGCGTGATTTCGCCTCGCCAATCGACATCTGTCGATTGATGTCTTTGATCGTCGCGATGTCTAGCCCGGCTTCTTCCTCGAGCAAGCGCAGCTTCTTCTGAGCACGTAAAATTTCGACCTTCACATTGCCCATAAGCTCAGAGTAAGGTTTTTTGCGGCGAACCATGTTCGCAACCCAGCGCTCATTCGTCTCGTTGCCAGGGAAGCTTTCGATGAAATCTTTGCGTGGCATTTTTGTGCCGCGAACACACAGGCTCATGATGTGGCGCTCGTGGCGGCGCACACGTGTGAGTACTGCGCGTATGTGGCTTAGTAGAGGCTCAAACTGACGCGGCGTGAGCTTGAACGACTTGAATAACTCGCCGAGCTTCTCGAGCTCTTTCTGTGCTTTATCGTCATCGCGGCCGTGTTTAGCGACCGAATTGCTGGTGCGGGTGAATTGCTTGCGCAATGCGGTGAAGCGTAGCTTGGCTTCCTCTGGGTCTGGGCCAACCGTCGCTTCTTCATCATCGTCGTTGAGGTCGTCTTTGGCGCTGGCTGGTGCGCCAACGGGGATCTCTTCGTCGCTAACGTCTAGGTAGCCAGTTATTAGTTCGTTGAGGCGGCGCTCTTCCGAGTCGACCAGCGCGTATTCGTTAAGCACGTGTTCGACAGTGCCCGGAAAGTAGGCCATCGCCTTCATAAGCTCGCGCAGACCTTCTTCGATGCGCTTGGCGATGACGATCTCACCTTCGCGCGTGAGAAGTTCTACCGTGCCCATTTCGCGCATGTACATGCGGACAGGGTCGGTGGTGCGGCCGGCCTCGTTCTCAACGGCGGCAAGGGCGGCTGCGGCTTCGGCAGCTGCTACGTCGTCCGCACCTGAGTCGCCGTCGTCGTTAAGCAATAGCGCGTCGGCATCGGGGGCTGTTTCGAATACCTTAATGCCCATGTCGTTAATCATCTGAATGATGTCTTCGACCTGGTCTGGATCAGAGATCGACTCGGGGAGGTGATCATTAACCTCTGAATAGGTTAAATAACCTTGCTCTTTGCCTTTGGCAATGAGGATCTTGAGATTGGATTGTTTCGGTAGCAAATCGGCCATGAAATCTCGTCTCGCCGGGTGCAAGCCTGGCAGTTAGGTTAGGGTTTACCTTCGATCGTCTGAGTGCTTCGTTAAGCTGTTTGCCGGAGCAAGCCGGACATTATAATCGCAAGCAGGCGTTTTGGATAGTTTTACAGGCGTATTAGGCTATTCAACGCGTTGTTTCATCGTGTAGATCAGACGCGCTCGCCACCTTTTTAACTCCGGTTATCGTCGCCTAAGCTGTCGCTATGATCGTCGCCGAATTCCATAAAGGGAGGCGGCTCGCTTAGAGGGGCCGAGCGGGCCCATTCGTCGGATTCTGCAGCGCTTACATCGCCATCGCCAGTACGCGGGTCAGTCTCTGCAGCGTCGCCCTCACTAAATACGTCAATAACAGGCGTACTTTGAAGGAGTTCGCTTCTTTTACGCGCTAATTCCTCGCGCATCTTCGCAATTTTTTGCTCTTGCTCGATCTTGAGAAGAAGCCTGTCCACGATCTCGGCAAACTCGTTGCCAGTACCTTCGACAGGAGTAATTTTCTCCTGCCTTAAGAGTTGAGTCAGTTCGCTGTAAAACTCGGTTCCGGCGCAGTAGCCTAGCAGTGCGTAAGTATCTATGTGGGGGTCGCTGCGCACCATTTCAATGAGTTTGGCGAGCACTGTGGTCGTCGTGTCNCTACTCTGAGCAAGCGGGACGACATCGCATTCGCTGTCGAGCGCAATTTCGGGGTTGCCAAGCAGCAGCTGAATAGCCTTAAGACTCGATGGCGCTCGCTTGATCATGGGCGCGGCGGCGATGCGAGGTTGGTTTTGCCAGCTNCGTTGTCCAGTGCCNCGATAGCCAGTTTGGCNGCCTGACCGCGCATCTTTCTGCGGGTTATAGCCGTAGCCCGCGTCGCCTTGCTGGGGGTTCGAGTAGCCCCCGGCATGCTCGTGTGGCTCGGACCGGCCGCCGCTATCGCCATAACCTTGATAGGGCCGGTTCGGCGGTGGCGTATCCCCGTTAGGAGAGTGCTGCGTTTGGTTGCGGCTTTCGGCCGCCTTGTCGATTAATCCGTTGAGTGCTTCAACCCCAATGCCTAATCGATGGGCGAGCTGCTCGCGCATGAGCAACGCAAAAACACCCTCGGGCAGCTGTGTGACAAGCGGCTGAGCAAGCTCGCGCAGCTTGCCGCGGCCTTGATGACTGTCGAGGTCTAGGTCTGAGCTGAGCTTGTCGAAGAAAAATTGCTCGAGCGGCGTCGCATTATCGATAAGGGCCTCGAACGCTTCTTGGCCTACCTTACGTACAAGCGTATCGGGGTCCTCACCCTCGGGCAGAAACAGGAAGCGCACTTGGCGCCCGTCTTCCATCTGTGGGAGAGTCGCCTCAAGCGCTCGCCAAGCGGCGGTGCGGCCGGCCTTGTCGCCGTCGAAACAGAACACAACCTCGGGCACCATTCTAAATAGACGGGTGAGGTGAGCACCGCTTGTGGCGGTGCCGAGTGTGGCCACAGCGTAGCGGATGTTCATCTGGGCGAGCGCGATAACATCCATATAGCCTTCGACAATGAGCAGGCGTGCAAGCTTGTTAGATGATTTGCGCGCCTCGAATAGGCCATAAAGCTCGGAGCCTTTGTGAAAGACTGGTGTCTCGGGCGAATTGAGGTATTTGGGCTTGTCGTCGCCGAGCACGCGCCCACCAAAGGCGATCGTTCGGCCGCGCGCATCGCGAATGGGGAACATGATGCGATGTCGGAAGCGGTCGTAGCCCTTGAATTGGCTTGCGGCGCTCTGGGTATTGCTTTGCCCGTTTTCGCGTTCGATTACCATGCCAGCCTTAAGCAGATTGCTCTCGCGTTCAGGAGTTGAGGCGCAGGCCTTGAGAAGATTGTCCCAGCCGGGCGGGGCATAACCGATGCCGAAATCGCGCGCGATAGCGCCACTGACACCGCGCTGTTTCAAATAGTCGACGGCGCTCGCGCGGCCCTCGTGTTTGCGCAGCTGTAGTTGAAAAAAGCCATTCGCCTCTTCGAGGAGCGTGTAAAGATCAGCGTTTTCGGCGCGGCGCTTGGTTGCCGCCTTGCTCTCTTCGCGCGGGACCTCCATGCCGTTATCGCGGGCAAGGGATTCGACCGCCTGCGGGAAATCGACCGAGTCGAAATTCATGATAAAGCCGATGGCATTGCCGCCGGCGCCGCAGCCAAAGCAATAGTAAAACTGCTTTTCGGGTTGAACGCTAAAAGAAGGGGATTTTTCGTTGTGAAACGGGCAACACGCTGAATAGTTTTTGCCACTTTTTTTCAGAGCCACACGCTTATCGATCACGTCGACAATGTCGGCGCGACTCAAAAGATCGTCGATAAAGCTTTGCGGAATAAGGCCTGCCATGGGTTGAATGTGGTCTCTACTCTGTGCTCAATCACTCGAAATGAAAGACGTTAGCTGTCTTGCCGTTGAGCCCTGTGTGGGGTGGTCAGATTATTGTAGCGAAATTTACGTCGCTCTGTCCCTAGGTCGTTGTTGGCACACTATCAGAAAAGGCCAAAGGTCAGCACAATTCGCTAATCCGCGACGCCTGCGGCGCTGAGCAGACGGGGTGTCGTTCTTAGTAAGCAGGGCATACTGGGCGAAGAGGGCTTGGCAGAACTCGCTGAAACGAGGCGCTATGGGATTGAAGCGCCCTTGGGTTCGAGGGGCCTTTAGTTTAAGGCGCTTTTATTTCTAAGTGCTAGGCGAGGAGAGCTTTAATCTTTGAGCTTACGGCGCCCATGTCGACACGGCCGACGACCTGCGGTCGGACGATAGCCATGACCTTGCCCATCTCTTGCATGGTAGCTGCACCTGACTCTGCGATGGCTGCTTTGATTATTGCCTCGGATTCGTCTTCGGTGAGCGGTTGGGGAAGAAATTCTTGTAGCACGACGATTTCGTCTTTTTCAACAGCGGCGAGCTCGTGGCGGTCGGCTGCCTCAAACTGCTTAATCGATTCGCGGCGTTGCTTTACCATTTTATCGAGGATCGCAGTCACTCGCTCGTCATCTAGTTCGATTCGTTCATCTACCTCAACACGCTTGATCTCTGACAGCGCAAGCCTGATAGCGCCGAGGCGAAATTTATCTTTTGCACGCATGGCGTCTTTCATTGCTTCGGTGAGATTACTCTTGAGGGCGCTGTCTGCCATGGTGGCTAGTATCCTTGGACCGTGTGATGGGGTGTGATAAAGCTAGTAGAGCTGANGTTTGGCGCTGCAGCGATGCAATCTGGCTCTAGTTTGCCAAGAGGAAAACCTTTCGAGGCAAGGCCAAGCGCGTCTGATTTACAGCCACTAACAGCTACTCGGCGCCGCGGCGGCGAGTANCTAATGAATAGAGAGTAGCGATCTTTGCGGCGACTCGCTGTGTTGCCAGTCACGCTAAGGGTTAGTAGCTTGCCTAGTCGAAGCGCTTGTCTAGTGCAGCGCTTGTCTAGTAAAGACGCTTAGTCTTCTTGTTTTCGCGCTGTAGCTTCTTCGCGTGGCGCTTAACGGCAGCAGCTGCTTTGCGCTTACGCACGGCAGTAGGCTTTTCGTAGAATTCGCGGCGACGAACCTCGGCGAGGACGCCTGCCTTCTCGCAAGATCGCTTAAAGCGACGGAGGGCTACGTCGAACGGCTCGTTTTCTTTCAGTTTTACCTGTGGCATTGAACTAAACACCTACCTTAAATAATGTGATTCAAATTTATTGAAAAAACNGGGTGCTGGCCGATAGCGACCCACTCCGAATTTCAGGGGCGGTAATATTAATGCGCGAGCAGCTCAATTGCAAAGGAAAACTCGGTGGATGCACGTTTAGCAGTTAATCAGCTCGCGCGCTCAAGGCGATAAGATTGATCGATTTACTGATAACCAAAAACTGCAGCTTGGGGCGGAGGCCTTTCTTTGGCATGATTGCCACTCCTACTTCATTATCCGAGAGATAAGTAATTGAAAGTACTAGGTATAGAAACATCTTGCGATGAAACAGGCGTTGCCATTTACGATAGCGAGGTAGGCTTGCTCGCCGATTGCCTCTACAGTCAGGTCGAGATTCATGCCAAATACGGCGGCGTGATTCCAGAGCTCGCCTCGCGCGACCATATTCGAAAGACGCTGCCGCTGATCGAAGAGGTCATCGAAAAAGCAGGCATCGATNCTAGCGAGATCGAGGGAGTTGCCTACACTGCAGGCCCTGGATTGGTCGGTGCTCTGCTCGTCGGTGCTGCCATCGGGCGCACGTTGGGGATGGCGTGGGACGTGCCGACGATCGGCGTTCACCATATGGAAGGCCACTTGCTNGCGCCGATGCTCGAGCCCGANCCGCCCGAATTTCCGTTTGTGGCGCTTCTCGTTTCAGGCGGCCACACGCAGTTAGTCAAAGTCGGAGGTATTGGTCGATACGAACTGCTCGGTGAGTCTTTGGATGATGCCGCGGGTGAGGCGTTCGACAAAGTCGGTAAGATGCTCGGTCTGCCTTATCCCGGCGGCCCACATGTTGCTAAACTTGCACAACGCGGCGACCCAGCGCGGTTCAATTTCCCGCGCCCGATGATTAACCGTCCAGGCCTAGACTTCAGTTTCAGCGGTCTGAAAACGTATGTGCGCAATACCATTACAAGTCTGCGCGATGAGTCCGGCGAGCTCGCCGAACAGGATGCAGCAGACATCGCAAGGGCATTCGAAGAGGCCGTGGTGAATACTCTGTCGATAAAGTGCAGGCGCGCGCTCGAAGAGACCGGTTACAAGAAACTTATTATTGCGGGCGGCGTTAGCGCGAACCTGCGCCTTCGTGAAGTATTAGAGGAGGCGATGGCGAAAGTTGATGGGCGCTTGTTTTACGCGCAGCTTAAATACTGCACCGACAACGGCGCGATGATCGCCTATGCCGGTTGTCAGCGTTTACTGGCGGGTGAGCGTGATGATTTAGAGATTCGGGCGCAGCCGCGTTGGTCGTTGGAATCGCTGGCTGCGATTTAAAGCCGATTTTCCTCGTT
>JGI26086J50260_1000747_pt1 | contig 20168 bp, 17 predicted proteins | sample SaaInl3SG_22_DNA_FD_50260 | JGI IMG/M metagenome (IMG submission 50260)
AAGAAGAAGTTGATGCTCTTTCAGACTCAAAATTCAATGATCAAAAGGCCTACGCACAATACATTAGCGAAAATCCAGATCCGGATGCATTCTTCGAAACGNTAAAACATCCCAACGATCGCTTCAGCTGGATTCAAGATGATTACGTAGANCTAGAAAACACCTTGCAAGGAATCTATGCGACCAATGGTGTCGAATTTGGATTAATGTATGCGTGTCAAGATTGTAACGAACTCGTGGGCTTTGTAAAGTACATACTCAAAGATTCCGATGCGGATGGTAAAGATATCCAACGGGGAGATCTTTTTACGGGTGTCAACGGTACGGTTCTCACGGTCAGCAACTATCGCTCGCTGCTTTTTGGAGATAACCTCTCCTACTCCTTAAACATGGCTTCAGTACAAAATGGCGCTTTGGTAGAAAATGGGACCGTCGTTGAACTTACCAAGGAAGAAAATTTTGAAACGGATCCCATACAGGTTAGTAAAACACTTCCTCTTTCTGGAGGAGAAAAAGTAGGCTACCTGATGTACAATCAATTTGTAGCAGACAAGAGTCCCAACTTAAATTCTGTATTCGCTGAGTTCAAAAGCGAAGGAATTACGGACTTGGTTATAGATCTGAGATATAATGGTGGGGGTTCTGTGAGAAATTGTGTAGAACTCGCCAGCATGATCACGGGGCAATTTGAAGGTGAAATTTTTGCACAAGAACANTGGAATTCCAAACTTCTTACCTACATCACAGATCGGTTTGGTGAAGAATCTTTATTTAACCGTTTTGTAGGAGAATTGAGTGGTGGCGAACCGATCAACTCCCTAAATCTAAATCGCGTTTATGTGATTACCACCTCAGAATCAGCTTCGGCAAGTGAATTATTAATCAATGGCCTTGCTTCTTACATTGAACTGATTCAGGTAGGTGAACCGACCGTGGGGAAAAATGTAGGTTCCATNACTGTTTATGACTACATTGATAACGATGGAACAAAAAATCCAGACCACACCTACGCAATGCAACCTATTGTTCTAAAAATTGCAAACAGTGAGGGATACGCAGATTATGCAGATGGACTACTACCCAGTACTGAAATGGATGAAGATGTCAACAACTTAGGTGTCCTAGGAGTACCAGAAGAGCCTATGCTTGCAACCGTGCTGAATTTGATTTCGGGAACAGCAAAATATTCTATCCCCGAAGCCACTCGATCCAGAGCCTTACTTATCCAAGATCCTCTTATGCTCAAAAGACAACAGATGGTGGTGGATAAAAAACTAGGATATCAAGGAAAAAGATAGTTTAACCCCACCACAACGTTTCTTCCCCGAGTAGCATAGCCTTCGATCTCTACATAATTTTCATTAAAGAGATTTGTAGTGTGGAAAAAAAGCTTGAGTGGGGTGTTTTTGAATTGATAAAAAACGCTGGCATTTACCAATTGATAAGCTTCTAACACGGTGGTGTTGTCCAATCCAAAACGTTTNCCGACAAATTGTCCTCCAAAATTGACACTCCAAACTTTTGAAAACGAATAAGAGAGTCGGGTTTGAGCAGAAANGTTAGGCAAATAGCGTAAATCCCCATCTCGAGTCTCCGTAAAAGTCATTTGATGGTCTAGCATTAATTTGGAACCTATACTTCCTGATAAGACCGCTTCAACTCCGTAATAGCGCGCTTGGTCAGTTGCATTTTCATAACGGTAGGTGGCTAAATCATAAATGAGAGAAGGTGATTCGATTCTATTGAAATAGGTGCCCGAGAGTTCCCATTTTTTTAGCNTGTAAACCAACCCTATTTCAAAAGAGGTGTTTTCCTCAGGTTGTAGATCTAAGTTACCCGAAAAGGGATCAAACAGTTGATACAAACTCGGGGCAATAAACGCTGTACTATAGGCTGCTTGGAATTTTAAGCTACTCTGATTTTCATCAAAAATTTGTATTGAAGGATTTAGGCTGTAAGTAAAATGACTCCCGTAATTGCTGTGGGAATTCCATCTCCCTCCAAAATTGATTCGAATTTGATCTGTAAACTCAGTCACTACATTTGCAAAAAAATCACTTTGTGTAGTTTGCTGTCCCTGCTGGTAATCTGCATAGTTCTTTTGAATCAGTGTCCCGACAACGGTATAAATACGATTGTTAAAAACGTATTTGTTAAACAGTTCCACTTGGGTATTTTCTGAGGCGGTCTGAAAAGGAAAATCACTTTGGAAATCACGACTGATTTTTTGATAGCCCAAACGCAAGGACAAGCCTCCATTTGTATAATTGTAATTTGGATTTAAATACATACGATCCATTTGTGTAGATAGTTTGTAATCCGCATCTTCTAATGGAAAGCTGTTGTCATAGTCGGAATTAATAGTGGAATGGTCATACCCAGCTTTGACCTCAAATTTTGTTTTTCCTTTGTACTCAAATGAGGTTCCTAAATTCAAATGGTCAAACGGATCTGTTTCTGTTCCCACAACGGCACTCATACCCGTGGCACTGTGATGTGATACATAGGCGTTGGCACGAAATTTTTCTCCACCCTGACTCAAACGCAAACTGTTTTTAAATAGGTTTAGGTCTCTTTTAGTCTCTTGACTGTTTTGAGACCCCGTACTGCTTTGAAGACTCGCTCGAAAACCCGGAGCACTTGTTTTTGTCTTGATATTTACTACTCCCGTCGCAGCAGAACTACCGTAAAGTGTACTGGAAGCTCCCTTTAAAATTTCTATGGACTCTATTTGACTTAGGTCTAAAAAATTTAAATTAAAATCATTGTCTATTCTGGAAGGATCTGAAACCCGTACTCCATCAATTAAAATAAGGACTTGTCTATTTCTCCCTCCCCGAATAGAAACGGTTTTATTTTGACCTGCATAAGTTTGACTTCCTAAAATTTCAATTCCCGCGTATTGCTTAAGTACAGCGCTTAGTCCCAAGCCTTGGAAATTTTGAAGGGTTTNTGAATTAATTTTAATCACGGGCTTTCCCGATTGCGATCGCTTGGTAGGAAAACGTGTGTCAATCACAACCACCTCCTCCAATTGCTTTGTATCAACGNCTCCTTGAAGACTGTCTTGAACACGAGTACCTTGCTGGGCAAAAAGCAACTGCACAACTAGTGGCATACACCACAGCACTTTCAAAATTAATTTCATTTAAAATAAAATGTGCTTTTGGCTTTATCCCCGAAGCCAAAAACGATTTACATTAAAAGGCAGGTCTCCTGACTTGCATCTCTATTCTACCTTCCCATCAGTTTTTTGACAGTGGCGTAAGTTCGAATAAAGTGTCTATACAGACGAAGCTTACAGTTGCGGGTACAGTTTTGGACTTACACCAAATTCCCTTTTAATCTTTAATTAAAAAGAACCCTTAAACAAAAGTACGGGTTTAATTAAAGCTGAATGACGTTTGTTTTAATTTTTTAAACGAAAATTGAAGTACACTAGTGTAGAACAAGTCACCCGCTAAAGAGTTGATAAAGAATGGAATAGCCAGTACAAAACAACTTGTTAAACCAGCCCAAGTGAGTGGATAATAAAAATACCAAACCCCTAAATTACTCAGAATAAAAAAGGAAGTTGAAGCTCCTAGTACCGTCATAAATGACAAAGACTTTGCTTTAAATCCAAGATATGAAATAAAAGCAAAAGCAGTGTAAATAACAGGAATCAAAGCGTGGATTCCCAAGTACAGATCTGATAAAAACATACAAACGAGCGGGAGAAACAAGGCCCATCGTTTATTAGTAAAATGGAAGCCGGTAAACAAGGCAATACTGGTGATCGGTGCAAAGTTGGGAGGGTGTGGTAATAGTCTGGTCAACAGGGCCAAAACTACCAAACCAAAAACAACCTTCATTTCATTTCCTTTCAATCCCATNGTCGATGTTTTTTGTAAAACTATACAATTTATACTACTTGGTCAAATACATTTTACGTCTGGCATACAAATCGTAAAAAACATCTTCTTTCAAACTGTCAATGAAAAGGATGCTTTCCCCTGTACTTTTCATCTCGGGTCCGAGTTGCTTGTTGACATTCGGAAATTTATTAAAGGAAAATACNGGTTGTTTNATGGCATATCCTTCTAACTGTGGATTGTATTCAAANTCAGTAACTTTATTTTCTCCCAACATGACTTTAGTCGCGTAGTTGACNTAAGGTTCTTTNTAGGCTTTTGCAATAAATGGAACTGTTCTTGAAGCTCTTGGATTGGCTTCGATCACATACACCTTGTCTTCTTTTACTGCATATTGGATATTTATGAGTCCCACGGTATTTAGTGCAAGTGCAATTTTATGGGTGTGGTCTTTGATTTGTTGCACCACAAATTCCCCAAGATTAAAGACGGGTAAAGTTGCATTGGAGTCTCCCGAGTGAATTCCGCAGGGCTCTATATGCTCCATGATCCCGATAATCTGGACGTTTTCTCCATCGCAAATCGCATCGGCTTCACACTCAATAGCACCATCTAGATAATGGTCAAGCAATAATTTGTTGTTGGGTATTTTTTGGAGTAAGTCCACCACATGGGCTTCTAAATCCTGTTTGTTGATTACAATTTTCATCCCCTGACCTCCTAGTACATAAGACGGTCGAACCAAAATGGGAAAATCCAATTGATCTGCCAATTCCAGCGCCTGATCTGCAGTTTGAGCCACTCCAAACTCAGGGTAGGGAATGTTGTTTTCTTTGAGAAGTGTTGAAAAACTTCCTCGATCTTCCGCAAGGTCCAAAGATTGNAAGCTGGTACCGATGATCTTAACCCCATAACGGGCGAGTTTTTCTGCAAGTTTAAGTGCGGTTTGACCNCCNANTTGTACAATGACTCCTTCTGGTTTTTCGTGCTGAATAATATCGTATATATGTTCCCAAAATACGGGTTCAAAATACAATTTGTCTGCCGTATCAAAATCTGTGGATACCGTTTCTGGATTACAATTGATCATAATGGTTTCGTAACCACATTCACTCGCAGCCAAAACTCCGTGTACACAGCAGTAGTCGAATTCGATACCTTGACCGATACGATTCGGTCCCGACCCCAATACCACAATTTTTTTACGGTCAGTAACNTTACTTTCATTTTCACTAAACGGCACACCCTCCTTTGTCTTGAGTTTGGCTTCAAAAGTAGAGTANTAATAAGGGGTTTTTGCTTCAAATTCTGCCGCACAGGTATCTACGAGTTTGTACACACGTTGGATACCCATCTCCACTCTTTTGGCGTGAACTTCACTTTCCAAGCANTTGAGCATGTGAGCTACTTGCCGGTCTGCAAACCCTTTTTGTTTGGCTTCTAAAAGCAAGGCAGTATCGATTGAGTCTATATCAAAATTCGAAATTTCCAGTTCCAAGTGGTACAGCTCTTCGTACTGCTTTAAAAACCACATATCGATTTTAGTAATTTCGTGAATTCGTGTTAATGGGATTCCAATTTGAATGGCATCATAAAGTACAAAAACGCGATCCCAACTGGCTATTTTCAATTTACTGATAATAGTGTCGTAATCTTTATATCCCTTACCGTCCGCACCTAAACCGTTTCGTTTTACTTCCAAAGATTGGGTGGCTTTGTGTAATGCCTCTTGAAAAGATCTTCCAATTCCCATAACCTCTCCTACAGATTTCATCTGCAATCCTAGAGTCCGATCCGAACCTTCAAATTTGTCAAAATTCCAACGTGGGATTTTTACAATTACGTAATCTAAAGTTGGCTCAAAAAGCGCAGAAGTGGACTTGGTAATTTGATTTTCTAGCTCGTCTAGCGTATATCCAATGGCTAATTTAGCAGCAATTTTTGCAATGGGATAGCCCGTTGCTTTACTTGCTAATGCGGAAGATCTAGAAACTCGAGGATTGATCTCTATTGCAATAATATCTTCTTTTTCATCTGGACTAACCGCAAATTGCACATTACAGCCCCCAGCAAAATCACCAATACTTCGCATCATGTGAATGGCCATGTCGCGCATTCGTTGAAAAGTTGTATCGGATAAGGTCATCGCAGGTGCTACGGTAATGGAGTCTCCTGTATGGATCCCCATAGGGTCCATATTTTCTATGGTACAAATGATAACGACATTATCGTTGTTATCGCGAAGCAACTCCAACTCATACTCTTTCCAGCCAATCAGCGCTTTATCAATCATCACTTCATGGATAGGAGAAACCTCCAAACCGCGAGTCAGCAGTTCATCAAAATCTTCGGCCTTGTGAACAAAGGAAGCCCCTGCTCCACCCAAGGTGTACGAAGCACGAATAACTAATGGAAAACCAAACCTTTGTGCTATTTCTTGCCCTTTCAAAAAGGAATTCGCAGTGGCTTGAGGGGCCATATCAACTCCAATTTTTAGCATCAAATTTCGAAATTGCTCCCGATCCTCGGTAATTTGTATTGCATCTATATCTACCCCAATAATATCTACCCCAAAGTCTTCCCAGATCCCTTTTTCGTCCGCTTCGATACACAAATTGAGCGCTGTTTGTCCCCCCATGGTGGGAAGTACTGCATCAATTTTATGCTTTTTAAGAATCTCGATAATGGATTTGGTATTCAGAGGCTTCAGATAAACATGATCCGCCATTGAAGGATCGGTCATGATCGTCGCAGGATTGGANTTGATTAAAATGGTCTCGATACCATCTTCACGAAGTGATCGTAAAGCTTGAGATCCTGAATAATCAAACTCACACGCTTGACCAATGATAATGGGACCTGAACCGATTACTAAAATACTTTTGAGGGAGTCTACTTTTGGCATAATTTAAATATAGATTTTAAATATAAAAAAAAGGTGTTACTCTCGAAAAAGTAACACCTTTATTATGGGATAATCTTATCATTATTTTTTGTGACGCGGTTCAGAGGATACTGATATTTTCTTTCTGCCTTTGGCTCGACGTGCAGCAAGGACTTTACGTCCGTTTGCTGATGCCATTCGTTCTCTNAAACCGTGCTTGTTTCTTCTCTTTCTTCTCGAAGGTTGAAATGTTCTTTTCATAATATAAATGACTGGCGGTATGCCTCGTTTAAAGTCGGGCAAATATACAACAACTTTTTTGTCTTCCAAATTGGTTTATCAACATTTCGCCTTCGTTTTTTTTTACCTTTGAAAAAAAATAAATAATGTTTCCTAAGATCATAAAATTAATTCTTGCGTTACTGACATTGGCGTATGGTATTTATCAATTTGTCGATGACTATATCGGCAATGGAATTATGCTGCTACTGCTCTCGGGTATGTTCGTTTTGCTGTACTTTAAAAATGAAATCATTTTCCTAGCCTTTTTAAGACTTAGAAAACAAGACTTTGAGGGAACACAAAGATGGTTGATGCGTATTCCCAATGTAGAGCGCAACTTAGTGCGCAAACAACAAGGGTATTACCACTACCTTTTAGGTATTATTCATTCTCAAACAAACCTCACTCAGGCGGAAAAGAATTTTAAGACAGCTCTTAAACTAGGATTGTCCATGAACCACGACTTGGCCATGGCAAAGATGAGTTTAGCGGGAATTTACCTTCAAAAAAGACGGAAACGGGAAGCTCAAATACTNTTGACAGAGGCTAAAAAACTAGACAAACACGGAATGTTGACGGGACAGATGAAAATGATTCAACAACAGATGAAGCGGATCTAGTAGTAGCCTTCCTCAGGAATTGAAATTTCGTAATATTTCCTCGAATTGTTATTTAGATGATTTTGAATCAACCAAGGATTGTGGATTTTTAGCAATTTGTAGTTGATACCGCGTTCTCTCGCAAACTCTGCNATATTAGTAATGGGTNCATCCCAACCTATTTTTTTAACGGGNATGGGTTTGTACAAGTCAGATTCTTCAAATACAAAACCGTACCGCTGAGGATGCGACATTATTTCNTTGACCGCTAGAATCCGAAAAACATAACGACTGGTTTCTTTATTTAAAAGTAAGTCGTAATAGTTCTCTACCAATTGAGTATCTAGTAATTTGTTGGTGCCATACATCCCTCTATTATAAGAAGCCGCAGCTAAGGTCCAACTGCCAAAACGTTTTTTTGCTTTAAGCAGATACTTACATGCAACACGGGTAGCTTTCTCAATATGGTATCGCTCGTCCACATTACTGTTTACTTCCAGTCCGTATTCTTTTGCTGTTCCAGGCATCAGCTGCCAAAACCCTTTGGCTCCTTTTGGAGAACGCGCATTTTCTAATCCACTCTCTATAACCGCTAGGTATTTAAAATCCTCTGGAACTCCTTCTTCAGCAAGGATAGCTTCAAGGGTAGGAAACCATTTGTGGGCTCGTTTTAGCAAGAGCATCATATTGGATTGCCAATAGGTATTGACCAATAGCTCCTTATCCAACCGCTCTCTGATATCTGGTGCACTCAAAGGAGCAGGTTCTCCAGAAAAATCAAGGGTCTCAGGAAGCTTGAGGGCATATACTTTAGAAGAATCTTCTTCTTTATTGTTAAAGGCGTTGTCCCGTTCTGGATGGATTGTGGTAAATCCAAAGAAAAGTATCAAGATACCGATTACTAATCCAGAAGTCAATTTATAATTCATAGTCTTGCGCTTTTAGTATGCAATTCCCTCAAATTTAGTTATTTTTTTAAAAGGAGTTTGGGCAACTCCTTATTAAACCAGTTGGCTTGTGTAATTATGGCAGCATGTCCCCCTTTAATTTTTATAAAGGGATATGNTAAATTTTTTATTGGAAAAACTGTGTCTGATGCTCCATGGATATGAAGAATTTCTTTTGGACTTTCTATTTGCTCCCATTGGACTAAAGCATCAATTGCCCAATTGAGATATTCTGGATTTCTTTCTGAGAGATACCGCTGATACATCACCAATCGCTTTTTGATTCCTTTTCCAAAAGCAAACAATGCCAAATGATCTATATTATTGATCCACTGGGTCGGTAAGAGTTTGTGGGCATTTGTTTTTTGTGCCATTTTCATGGGAAAAGAAAGTTCTTCTCTGTTTTTTACACTCGAGACAATGACCGTATTGCGAACGGGAATGTGTTTTGCCATTTCCTGAACCAAAACCCCTCCAAAGGAAACCCCTAGCAGTACGGGATGTTCGTGTTCAATTCGCTCACACATACGCTGGGCATAAGCACTCAACNTTTCTTGCTTCTTGGGTGGAATCCAACTCAACAAATGAATTTGAAACGGCTTGGGAAAATCGAGATATTCAAAAATTTTTGGACTCGCTGCCATACCGGGCATACAATAAACAGGGATAGGCTCCATTTAATCTTTTAATTTCATTAGTTGCATGGTATATTTTTGTATTTTTGTAACCCTTTCTACAGAAAATGCAAATTTAAAAACATTAGCAATATAGTAATCAATTCTATCTCTTATGAATGATTTAACTTTGATAAACAACGAATTCCTACGCCAATTTGAAATTGAAGTAAACAACAGTTTAGCCCGAATCGAGTATTCTGAACAAGAAAGAAAAATTTTCCTCACCAAAATACACATCCCTGAAGAAATTAAAGACGACACATTTGAAGACGCTTTCATCGTCAAAGTACTTGAGTTCATTTCAGAGAAAAACCTTCGAGTTGTTCCCACTTCACCAAAAATAGCTCGATTTGTTCGTTCTAANAGACGATACAAGCAGCTACTTCCTGTAGGAATTAAGCTTTAGTTTAAAAAAGCGAAACGGACATAACCTTCCTCATCTATTTCTTTTAAAGTTATGGGATGTAAGGTATTGGCTAATGAAGGATTCCAAGGGGTTCGTACTTTAACATAGTTTTCGGTAAATCCGGTGATATACCCCTCTTTATTTTCTCCCTCAAATAAAACCGTATGGGTTTTACCCAGTTGTGATTCGTAAAAAGCACGGCGTTTTTTTACGGACAAAGCACGTAGCATTTTACTTCTTTTACTTCGTGTAGCGCTCTGAACTTCCCCCTCCATAACCGCAGCCTCTGTATTGGGTCGTTCTGAATAGGTAAAGACGTGCAGGTAAGAAACTTCACTAGAATTTAAAAAGTGATAGGTGTCTAAAAAATCTTCTTCCGTTTCTCCAGGATAACCCACAATCACATCGGCTCCAATGCATGCGTCTGGAAGCTCCTCTTTAATTTGGGTAATCCGATTTGTGTACAAAGAGGACAAATAGCGTCGTTTCATGCTTTTCAAGATCTTGTCACTTCCACTTTGCAGGGGAATGTGAAAATGGGGGACAAAACGCCTACTTTGCGCCACAAATGAAATGATCGCATCGTTTACTAAGTTAGGTTCAATAGAGGATATTCGGATTCTATTGATGGATTCTAGGGTGTCCAGAGCAGTAATCAATTCCAAAAAAGTATGCTCGTGTTTTTTATTGCCAAATTCACCTTTTCCATAGTCTCCGATGTTAACNCCAGTGAGTACAATTTCTTTCAATCCCGAGTCNGCAATTTTCTGTGCATTGGTTAGAACATTCTCCAAAGTATCACTTCTAGAAATTCCTCGTGCTTGGGGGATAGTGCAATAGGTACATTTATAATCACAGCCATCTTGAACTTTTAAAAAAGCTCGAGTTCTGTCACTCAGAGAATAACTACTCTCATAAAAATTAGCCGCTTCAATTTCACAGGAATGTACCTCCCCCTGTTCCTTTTTGGTAAGATCGTGGAGGTAATCATTCAATTTAAATTTTTCTGTAGCTCCAAGTACCAAATCGACTCCTTCTAAAGAAGCAATTTCTTCAGGTTGAAGTTGCGCATAACAACCAATCACAGCGACAAAGCCTTTCGGATTTTGTTTTAAAACTTTTTTTACCAAACCTTTGAGGCGTTTGTCAGCATTTTCAGTAACAGAGCAGGTGTTGATGACGTACACCTCTGCAGGACTGTCAAAGTCCACACGTTGGTATTGTTTTGGATTAAAATCACGAGCGATGGTTGCTGTTTCGGAAAAGTTTAACTTACAGCCTAGGGTGTGAAATGCCACCCGCGGTAGTTCCAGTGCTTTTGCTTTGGGGGTGTAAAGAATGTTTTCCATAACCGTTTTAAAGCTGTAAATTCGATGCAAATATATCAACAAAATATTCATGGTAAAGTGGCTTTCGGTTGTTTCTCGGTTCGGATTCATCTTCGTACTTTTTTTGTTNCTCAATCAATGTCGCTCCGAAAACACAAATGATAGCCGTAAGGTATTCCGGTACAACGAGTACCGAAACGTTACTTCTTTAGATCCAGCTTTTTCGAGAAATCCACAAAANATTTGGCCCATCAANCAACTTTTTAATGGATTGGTACAACTGGATCAAAATCTGGGTATCCAGCCCGAAATAGCCCATTCTTGGAGCATTAGTCCAGATGGACTTAGATACACGTTCCAGCTGAGAAAAGATGTTTACTTTCACCCTTCCCCTCTATTTGGAGCTTCGCAAACAAGAAAGGTCGTTGCTGCAGATTTTGTGTACAGCTTTGACCGATTGAAAGACGCCGAACTAGCCTCGCCGGGGAGTTGGGTACTCCAGCAAGTAGAACGCTATGAAGCTCCGGCAGAAGATGTATTTACCATTTATTTAAAAAATCCCTTTCCCGCTTTTTTGGGTTTGTTGACCATGCGCTACTGCGCCGTTGTTCCTAATGAAGTTGCAAATCACTACGGTGCTAATTTTCGTTCCCACCCCATAGGCACAGGACCCTTTTACTTTAAACGTTGGGATGAAAATGTAAAATTGGTACTGCGCAAAAACCCCAATTATTTTGAAAAAGACGAAAATGGAAACAAACTCCCCTATTTGGATGCCATCGCCATTCAGTTTATTTCGGATATTCAAAGTGAGTTTATGTTGTTCTTGCAAGGAAAATTAGACTTTATTAATTCGCTAGATGCATCCTATAAAGACGAACTCTTAACCCCAACTGGAACCTTACAAAGCAAATACAAAGAGCGTTTAAACATGCTGAAAGGCCCCTATCTGAACACAGAATACATCGGAATCTATTTGGACAGCGACAACCCCGCCCTAGGATCCAAAAAAATACGCCAAGCCATCAATATTGGTTTTGACCGCAAGCTGATGATAGCCTACCTACGGAACAATGTAGGCTATCCTGCCAAAAAAGGAATGATCCCCAAAGGCCTTCCAGGCACAAGTTCTGAGGAGTTCGAATACGATCCCGAACAAGCCCGAATCTGGGTAGATGAATATAAAAAAGAAATGGGGGAAACACCCACACTTAGTTTGGCTACCGACTCAAATTACCTCGACCTTTGTGAATACTTACAACGGGAACTTCAAAAAATCGGAATCGAAATTCAGATTGAAGTCATGCCCACTGCCACGCTACGCCAAGCCAAATCCTCTGGAAAATTGGAACTTTTTCGTGCCAGTTGGATCGCAGATTATCCCGATGCAGAAAATTACCTTTCGCTCTTTAACAGTTTTAACTTTTCACCTAATGGGCCTAACTATACCCACTACAAAAATCCCACTTTCGATCGCATGTATCGAGACGCTTTAAGTCTGGTTTCTGACAGTTTGCGAATTGAAAAATACAAAGCCATGGACTCCCTAGCCCTATCCGAATCTCCAGTAGTCCCGCTGTACTACGACCAAGTCATTCGGTTTGTCCAAAAAAATATCAAAGGGATGGAAATTAACCCCATCAATCTTTTGGTGTTGAAAAATGTTAAGAAACTATAAAAAAAAGCCACTCAAGGAGTGGCTTTCTATTAGATGGTTAAAACAATGCTTACTTTTTAAACTTAGCGTATTTGTTTTTGAATTTGTCAATACGACCTGCAGTATCTACCAATTTGGATTTCCCTGTGTAAAACGGGTGTGATGTTCTTGAAATTTCAAGTTTCACTAGTGGGTACTCTACACCGTCTACTTCTAGNGTTTCCTTCGCATTTACCGTTGATTTTGTGATAAAAACGTCTTCGTTTGACATGTCTTTAAAGGCGACTAAGCGATAATTGTCTGGATGTATGTCTGCTTTCATATCTAGTAAATTGAGTGCAAATTTAATTTTATTTTTTAAATTGAGTCTCCCAAGACATTTTTTTTTATCTTGAAATGAATTTAAACACGCATTCAAATGGATACTCAAACCCCCTCAATGAAATCTACAATAATAAATTTCGGTCTTTTACTCGGTGGAATCTCAGTCGTTTTTCAGCTCATGCTCTATTTCCTGGATATGCACTACAAAAACGACTCTACCGCTGGAATCGTTTCTTTAGTCATCATGATAGGAGTCTTACTCTATGCGTTTATCTACTTCAAGAAGTCCAATGAAGGCTTTCTTTCTCTTGGCGAAGCCTTAAAAATTGGTATGGGTATTGCCCTAGTTTCGGCGCTCGTAGGAGTTGTTTATACCCAAATTTTAATGAATTTTTTAGATCCTGATACCTTAAAAAAGTCGTTAGAATTGAACATGGAAAACCTACGTATACAAAACCCTGAAATGCCACAGGACGCGTTAGACACCGCCCGTTCGATGCAAGAAAAAATGTCAAGTCCATTGATTCTCACCGCCATTCAAATCATCTTTGCCTTGTTTTTTGGTTTTATCATCTCCTTAATTGGTGGGTTGATCGTTAAAAAATCACGACCTGAGTAAGCCAAATTTCGTAGTTTTGCACCTATGCAAAACCCTGTAGATCTTTCAATTGTGATTCCTCTTTTAAACGAGGAGGAATCTTTAATCCCTCTAACGGNTTGGATTTTTAAAACCTTTGAAAAACTCCCTTATCGTTACGAAATCNTATTTATAGACGACGGCAGCACAGATGGTTCTTGGGAAATCATCAAACAACTCAGTACAAAACAACAACACATTAAAGGGATTTGTTTTGCGAAGAATTATGGCAAATCCCAGGCTCTCCATGCGGGTTTTGAAGCAGCAAAAGGAACCTATGTAGTCACCTTAGATGCTGACCTTCAGGATTCTCCTGAAGAAATCCCGCAAATGATTGACCAACTCAAAGAAGGTTACGATTTAATTTCTGGATGGAAAAAGAAACGTTACGATTCTATTTTATTTAAAAACCTTCCTTCCAAACTCTTTAACTGGGCGGCACGTAGGGTATCAGGGATTCGATTACACGATTTCAACTGTGGGATCAAAGCCTATAAAAGTCAAGTTGTAAAAGCCATTGATGTCCACGGGGAAATGCACCGATACATTCCTGTACTGGCTGCACAGCAAGGTTTTTCAAAAATCGGAGAACAAATTGTCCAACACCAAGCCCGAAAATACGGTACAACAAAATTTGGGGCAGATCGTTTTTTTAAAGGCTTTCTGGACTTGATCACTTTGTGGTTTCTCAATAAATTCGGGAAACGCCCCATGCATTTTTTTGGTTTGTGGGGAAGTTTTATGCTTCTTGCAGGTTTTCTCTTTACCGTTTATCTGGGAGTGGACAAACTCTACTTTGACACGCAAGCCAGATTGATCACAAACCGCCCAGAATTTTACATCGCCTTGACTTTAATGCTTCTTGGAAGTCAATTTTTTATCGCAGGTTTTTTAGGCGAAATTATCTTGAGAAGCAAACGCAATACAAAACGTTATACCTTCAAAGAACAAACCCCCAACGAATGACCACAGAAAAACGCATCGGAGAATGGCTCCAAGCCCCATTTGATCAGGAAACCCAAAAAGCGGTACTCGAATTAAAAANAGATCCTCAAAAACTGGAAGATGCCTTTTACACTTCCCTAAAATTTGGAACGGGTGGTATGCGCGGTATCATGGGAGTAGGGACCAATCGAATCAATAAATACACCCTTGGAAAAAGTACCCAAGGCTTGTCCCATTTCTTGAAAGAAAAATATCCTGGGGGACAGATCAAGGTTGTCATCGCCTACGATTGTCGTCACCAAAGTAAAAGTTTAGCGAAGGTCGTTGCCGATGTGTTTACTGCAAATGGCTTCTCGTGTTATTTATTTAGTGACCTTCGTCCCACTCCAGAGCTCTCTTTTGCTGTACGACATTTAGACGCACACTGTGGAATTGTATTGACCGCTTCGCACAATCCACCTCAATACAACGGCTATAAAGTCTATGGAAAAGACGGAGGACAACTAGTCCCCCCAGAGGACAAAGCCGTTATTGGAGAAATAGAGAAAACCACTTACGAGCAAATTCAGTTCAAAGGAAATGACACTTTGCTACACTACATTGACGAGACGATTGACGATGCCTACCACAAGCTCGTACTTCAAGAGGCTCAAATGGATTTAAAAGATCGAAATTCACTTCATATTGTTTTTACCCCCATCCACGGAACTTCAATTACCGCTGTCCCTCAGGTGTTGAAAAAAGCAGGCTATCAAAATGTACATACCGTCAAGGAACAGGAAACACCCGATGGAGATTTTCCNACTGTACTTTCTCCCAATCCTGAAGAGCCCGAGGCCTTAAAAATGGCTGTAGCGCTGGGGGATCAAAAAAATGCGGATCTCATTATCGGAACTGATCCCGATGCAGACCGCTTGGGAATCGTGGTTCGGGATTTGGAAAACCAATGGTACCATCTCAATGGCAATCAAATCATGATTGTTTTAACCGAATATCTTTTGTCCAAAAAACAGGCAGAGAACCAACTGAGTTCCAACCACTTTATTGCCAGTACAATTGTTTCTACTCCCATGATTAAGGCCTTGGCAGAGGAATATCAAATTCAATTCAAAAACTGTTTGACCGGTTTTAAATGGATTGCCAAACTGATCGAAGACCATCCGGAATTGACCTTTGTAGGTGGTGGAGAAGAAAGTTTTGGATATCTGGTGGGACATCAAGTTCGAGATAAAGATGCGGTATCGGCTAGTCTGTTGGCCTGTGAACTCGCCACGGAATTAAAATCTCAGGGCAAAAGTGTGTACGGCTTTCTTTTGGAATGTTTTCAAAAGTATGGGGTGTATTACGAACGGCTTATCTCTCTCACCAAGGAAGGGAAATCAGGATCTGAGGAAATCCAGGCGCTGATGGATCGGTTTAGAAATCATCCCCCTACCCATGTTGATGGAATTTCCATTCTAACAGTTGAAGATTATTTATCGGGGAGTACCACGAATTTAAAAAATAAGCAAACCCAAAAAATAGACTTGCCCAAAGCAGATGTCCTGATTTTTAACTTGGACGAGGGGAGTAGAATTGCATTGCGCCCGAGTGGCACAGAACCCAAAATAAAATTTTACTTTAGTGTTCAGGGGGAGTATCAACCTGAAATCTCTTGGCAACAACAAAAGCTACAATTTGATGGAAAAATCGATCAATTCGTTAATGCCCTTTTAAACTGATGTTTTCTTCTTTCAAAAAAATTATTCGATTTGGAGTCCCCTACAAGGCCTATGCCTTCTTAAACATCTTTTTTAATGCCCTCTATGCCCTTTTTAGTGCGCTCTCTTTTGTCTCCTTGATCCCCATGCTCAATGTGTTGTTCGAAACCACGGAAAAACGTTTAACTCCTGGCAAATACGAAGGCATACTCAGCCTTCAAACCTATGTTAAAGACAGTCTGAACTATTATGTTTCCCAACAGATGGAACGAGATGTTGAAGGTACACTCGTCTTTGTTATAGGTCTGGTTCTTGGTTTGTTTTTCTTAAAAAATATTTGCAATTACCTAGCACTTTTTTTTATTACTTATCTCAGAAATGGGATCCTNAAAGATTTGCGAAACACACTTTACGAAAAAATCCTGGTACTCCCCCTTTCCTTTTTTAATGAAAAAAGAAAAGGAGACCTGATGGCAAAAATGACCAGCGATGTCACAGAGATTCAAAGCTCTTTTTTGTCCATTTTGGAGCTAATTGTAAGAGAGCCACTCACAATTTTATTTTCTCTAGGAGCGATGTTCTTTTTCAGTTATCAATTGACTCTATTTGTCTTGCTTTTTATCCCACTTTCTGGGTGGATCATCTCTCGTATCGGGAAGCGGTTAAAAAAACAATCCGCGCGTATTCAAGAAGAGCAAGGCGATTTTTTATCTATAATAGATGAAACTGTTAACGGGCAAAAAATCATTAAGACTTTTGGTGCGGGAGCCCAATTTAAAGCTCGATTTAAAAAGGCCACCCAACGGTTTTATATCTTTTCGAATAAACTCTTACATCGAGCCAGCCTCGCCGGTCCGGCGAGTGAATTTTTAGGGATTGCTGCCATTGGAGTTCTGCTTTGGTTTGGAGGGCGTATGGTATTGGTGGANGGAAGTCTTTCGGGTACAACTTTTATTGTCTTTATCGGTTTGGCCTACAACATCCTNACCCCTGCTAAAGGAATAAGCAAAGCCAGTTATAGCATTCAAAAAGGCAATGCCGCCGCCGAACGGATTTTAGAAATTTTAAATGCAGAAGACAGTCTCAAAGAGCATCCCTCTGCAATTCCGCTTAAAAAAATTGAAAAAAATATCGTCTTTGACCGAGTTTCCTTCCGTTACGAAAATACTCCTGTCATTAAAGATCTTTCTTTTGAAATAAAAAAGGGTCAAATGGTCGCCTTGGTTGGTCCTTCGGGAAGTGGAAAGACCACCTTGACCTATTTACTGAATCGATTTTACGACATCGATCAGGGTCGTCTAACTCTAGACGGCATCGCTATTGAAAAAATTCAAAAACAGAGTTTGTACCAACATATCGGTATGGTTACCCAAGAATCCATCTTGTTCAACGACAGTGTNTATAACAATTTACTTTTAGGTAAATCAAATGCTACCGAAAATGAAATTATTGCTGCTGCNAAGGCAGCCTACGCACATGACTTTATCGAAGCCTTACCAAAGGGCTACCACACNTCTATTGGAGATCTAGGNAACAAGCTCTCAGGAGGACAAAAACAACGTCTAACTATCGCAAGAGCGTTGCTCAAAGATCCTCAATTGCTGATTTTGGATGAAGCGACCTCCTCTCTGGACACCGAAGCAGAACAACAAGTGCAGCAAGCCTTAGAAAAATTAATGCAAAACAGGACTTCATTGGTCATCGCACATCGACTTTCCACCATTCAAAAGGCGGATCTTATTTTGGTCTTAGACNAGGGGACGATCGTTGCCTCTGGAACACATCAGGAATTGTTAAAAAACAGTAAACCGTATAAAAGCTGGGTACAAATCCAACAAATGAATTAAACTATTTATCTTGTAATTTGTCTATAGTAATACAATAAATGCGTTTAATTTGAAACAACAGTCTCTATTTGTTCATGCACTAAAGCATCCCAGTTCTAGGGAAGAAGCCTTTGCACGATTGGTGTCGGAGTACAAAGAGCGCTTGTACTGGCACATTAGAAAGATTGTTTTGGATCATGATGATGCAAATGATGTGGTTCAAAACACTTTTATCAAAGTACATTTGAACATTGAAAACTTTAAAGAAAATAGTACGCTTTTCACCTGGATGTATCGGATCGCAACTAATGAAGCTTTAAATTTTATTACTAGTAAAGCAAAAAAAATGGGCTTGCAAAATCAAGAATGGGTAGAAGCCCTTGCAGACGGACTTGAGGCAGATTCCTATTTTGACGGGGATGAAGCAGCATTGCTCTTACAAAAGGAAGTGGCGAGACTCCCAGAAAAACAACGGATTGTTTTTAATATGAAATACTTTGACGGAATGAATTACGATGCCATTTCAGAAATCTTAGATACCAGTGTCGGAGCCTTAAAAGCTTCCTACCACCATGCTGTAAAAAAAATAAAAACCAAGCTGACCGATGAAGATCCGAAAAAATAACCCTTTTAAAGTACCCAGAGGGTATTTTGACACCCTAGAGGAAAACCTAGTGCAAAAAACCAAAGCGAATCACAATGCCTATGGACTTCAAACTCCAAAAGGCTATTTCGATCGATTAGAAAAGGAAATTCTTTATAAAACGCAAAAGAAAGATAAAAAGGTAGATAGAAACATCCGACGTATCTTAGTTACATCAGTGAGCATCGCTGCTTCTTTCCTATTTTTCTTTACAGTTTCAAGCCCATCAGAAACCTTAATCATTGAAAATACAGAACAGGCTTTTGACGATTATATTGAAACTTATTATCTCGAAGAATTTAACAGTTATGAGCTTTTGACTCTACTAGAAGAAGGAGAGATTGAAACAAGTCTTACCTACAATTCAAAACCNTAAAATGAAAACTAAAACTCCTTATTTACTACTTCTTTTAGTAGGCCTATTGATTTCAAATACGGTTTGGTCGCAAGAAGAAAAATCGCGTTTCGAGGAGCTCAAAGCCTGGAAGTTGAGTTATATTATTGAAAACACAGAGATGAATTCCGAAGAACTGGAGGCGTACAAATGCATCTTTGAAGACTATGAAAATGCCTATCACAACGAAATCTGGACCAAGGTTCGCCAGATGCGAAAAGCGTTGAGAAAGTCTATGGACACACTCGACACTGCTTCCGCCTCTGCTTACATCTCTAAATTGGATGCTTTTGAAATCAAAGGGTTGGAAATGAAACACGAACGCAATGAGAGGTTACTAAAAAAGATTCGNCCTAAAAAAGTACTCAATATTTTATACCAGGAAAAGCGATTTGATCAAGAATTGTTGAATCGNATAAAAAATAAATCAAAAAAGAGAAAATAAAAAGACCACCTTTGTCATTACCATACAAAAGATATAAAGATGAAACTACACCACAATACAGCATTCGGTATTGTACAAGGTCTGGAACAAATTCTACAAGAAAAAAAAGCGTTGCGACCTACGCTCAATCAACTTTTAAAACAAAATAGAAAATGGGGTTCCCGAGACCGCAAATGGGTGGGTGAAGGANTACTAGAAATTGTACGTTGGCAAAGAAAATTTTCAGAAATGGGGTCGCTTGACCCTAAGTCAAAGTCTTATTTATGGAATTTGTTAGGTGTTTGGATTTTAAGCAAGGGTATCACCCTGCCGGAATGGGATGAATTTTCAGAGCTAGACTCGAAAAAAATAACTCTTGACCTCGACCCAAAAAGCACCCCATTAAAAATACTTGAATCGCTCCCGGATTGGCTAGATGACTTGGGTATCAGAACGTTTGGAGAAACCCTCTGGAAAAAAGAAATTCAAAGCTTGAACACTACTGCTCCTCTAGTTTTAAGAGTAAATACTTTAAAAACNACCCCTGAAAAACTACACTCCTTTCTAAAAACAAAACACCAAATTGAAAGCACTTTCATCGCAGCGCTTCCCGAAGCTTTGGTACTCAGCAAACATCAAAA
>JGI26086J50260_1000748_pt1 | contig 20161 bp, 15 predicted proteins | sample SaaInl3SG_22_DNA_FD_50260 | JGI IMG/M metagenome (IMG submission 50260)
CCCCGTGTTGATTCCATACAAGGTGTCGCCACCCGAAGCGCGGCCCAGCAAGTAGGCGTGGCAACGCTCGATTCGGGCTATGGCTTCCGCCGACAACGTCCGGGTCACCCCTTCCTCGTGCGAGAGCTGCCAAAACACGTCAGCCCCCCACCAACCCTCGGGGAGCGCCTGCCCTTGGCCGTGCGCTTCCGCTCCTTCGTGATGGCTCGTTTCCATGCGGGCAAGATACCCCGAGGTCGCTATCTTGCAGGCTCAATTTTCCCACATGCGATTCACCTCCCCCTTGTTCTTCTGCGCAGCCGCGGCCTTGGCCTCTTCCGCTGCGTGGGGCCAAACCGAGGCTCGCCAAATCGAGTTCACCGAATTCGATTTGGACAACGGCCTCCACGTCATCCTCCACGAGGATCACTCCACCCCGCTTGTCGCGGTCACCGTGCTGTACCATGTTGGTTCGAAAAACGAATCGACCGAACGCACGGGCATGGCCCACTTCTTCGAGCACCTCTTGTTTGAAGGCTCAGAAAACATTGCGCGCGGCGAGTTTGACTCGTATGTGGAAAACGCCGGCGGCATCCTGAACGCCAACACGACCCAGGACCGCACGTTCTACTACGAACTCCTGCCCAGCAACCAACTCGAGCTGGGCCTTTGGTTGGAATCCGAGCGCATGCTCCACGCCAAGATTGAGCAGATCGGCATCGACACCCAAAACGAGGTCGTCAAAGAGGAAAAGCGCCAACGTTACGACAACCAGCCCTACGGCCAGCTTCTTCCCACGACGATGGCGATGGCCTACAACGAGCACCCTTACCAATGGACGCCCATCGGGTCCATGGAGCACCTCGATGCCGCCGACCACGGCGACTTCATGGATTTCTACGAGACGTTTTACGTGCCGGAGAACGCCACACTCAGCATTGCCGGTGACCTCGACGTGACGCAGACGCGCGCCCTCATTGAAAAATACTTCCAAGACATCCCACGCGGCGGCCGCGACATCCCCCGCCCCACCATCCTCGAACCCGCGCGCACGGCGGAAGTCCGCGACACCATTTACGGCAAGGACCGCCTCCCGCTCGTGGTGCAGGCCTACCCCATCCCAGCACAGGGCACGCCCGACTACTACGCCGTCGACATGCTCAACCAAGTCCTGAGCGGCGGCGAAAGCGCACGCTTGAACCAGCGCGTGGTGGAGAACGACCAGCTCGCGTTGTTTTGCGGGGCGTTCAGCTTTGGGCTGGAAGATCCGGGACTGACGCTGGGCTTCGCGATGTGCAACATGGGCGTGGACCCCAGCCAAGTCGAAGCCGCGATGAACGATGAGGTGGAGCGCATGAAGCGTGAGCTCATCTCCGAGCGCGAACTCCAAAAGCTCAAGAACCAAATCGAGTACGACTTCGTGACCGGCAACCAAAGCATGGCCGGCATTGCGGAAAGCCTCGCCAATTACCACACGTACTTCGGCGACGCCAACCTCATCAACACGGAAATCGAGCGCTACTTGGCCATCACGCCGGAGGACATCCGCGCGGCCGCTCAGAAATACTACGTGCCAGAACAGCGCGTGACCCTTTACTTCTTGCACGACGCCAACTCTCAGCCATGATGTTGAATTCCACCTCCTTCCTTCGCCGCACTGGCCTCTTCGCGATGGCCTTTGCCTTGAGCACGTTGTCTTGGGGTCAAGTTGACCGCAGCAAGGCCCCAGATGCAGGACCTGCCCCCGAACTGAAGATTGGCACGCCCACCAAACTCAAGCTCGACAACGGCTTGCAGGTCATCGTGGTTGAAAACCACAGCATGCCCGCAGTTTCGTGGAGCATGACGCTTGACTACCCGCCGTTCTTGGAAGGCACGAAATCAGGCCTCACTGGCATCGTCAGTTCCATGATGGGCTCCGGCACCGAGCAACGTACCAAGGCCCAAATCGCCGAAGAGGTTGAATTCCTCGGCGCCTCCTTCCGCTCCAGCGCAACTGGCTTTTTCGCCAGCTCCTTGAGCAAGCACAGGGGCGACCTCCTGCGCATCGTCTCGGACGCCATCCTCAACCCCACCTTCCCGGAGGCAGAACTGGAAAAGGTCAAGAAGCAGGTGAGCTCGGGGTTGGCCAACACGCCGACCTCTCCGGACGACATCGCCTCCAACCTGGTGGCCGCGACCAACTTCGGCGCACTTCACCCTTACGGCGAAGTGATGACCGAGGAGAGCCTCAACGAGATCACGCGCGACGACCTCGTCAAGTACCACAAGACGTACTTCCGCCCCAACGTGGCGTACCTCATTGTGGTGGGCGACATCACGCCAGACGATGCGTACGCGAAGGCCAACGCTCACTTCGGCACGTGGTTCCGTGGGGACATTCCTTACACGCGGATCATGCCGGCCAAATTCCCGACCGGCAATCAAGTGCGCTTTGCCGGCATCGACGGCGCCGTCCAAAGCACCATCAACATCACCCAACCGGTGCCTTTCCCTCCTGGCCATCCTGACGCAGCCGCCATCCAGCTGATGAATTCCATCCTCGGAGGCGGTGCCTTCAGCGGTCGCCTGATGCAAAACTTGCGCGAAGACAAGGCCTACACCTATGGCGCCCGCTCCTCGCTCAGCGCCGACCCCATCACCGCGCAGTTCACGGCCTACGCCAACGTCCGGACGGCAGTCACGGACAGCGCCCTTGTGGAGTTCATGGCGGAAATCAACCGCATGCGCGACACGAAAGTGGACAGCACTGAGCTTGCCACCGCCAAAGCATTCATGTCCGGAAGCTTTGCACGCTCCCTGGAGAACGAAGGCACCGTGGCGCGTTTCGCCTTGAACATCGAGCGTTACGACCTGCCCGACGACTACTACCAGACGTACTTGCAGCGATTGGACGCTGTGACCGTGGAGGACATCCAACGCGTGGCCCAAAGCATGCTGAAGCCCAACAACCTCAACATCTGCGTGGTGGGCTCGCCGGACATTCTCGACAAATTGCGCGCCTTCGACGCAGGCGGTGGAATTGACCAGTACGACCCGTTCGGTCGGGTCCGCATCCCGCGCACTGAAGCGCCTTCCGGCACGACGGCTGAAGGCGTGGTGAACCGGCACTTCGACGCCATCGGCGGTGCCAAGGCGTGGAGCAAACTTACGGGCTTGACCACCCATGGATCCGTGGAGTTTGGCGGTGGCATGTCCTTGCAGCACAGCGAAACCAAACGCTTCTCGAAGAAGAATCCTGCGGTGCGCACAGAGCTCGCCATGTCGGGCCAAGCCGTCATGATTCGTGCCATCTCAGGAGGTCAAGGCCAAGAACTGCAGATGGGCGCGACCACGGACATGGATGCCGCGACCGTGGCCACGATGCTGGATTACCACTCTCCCATTCGATTGACGCGCATGGAAAAGAACGGCTACAGCAGCGCGGTTCTCGGCCAAGAAGAGGTCGCCGGCCAGATGTCCGTCGTCCTCGAATTCACCAAGGGCGAGGCCGTGGAAACCTATTGGTTCCGTGCCGAAGACGGCCTGCTCATCCAGCAACGTCGCCCCGCACTGGACGGCACGATGGCCACGGAGTCCATGGATCAGTACCTGCCGTTTGGAGAGAACGATCTGAAGTTGCCTGCCACCAAGAATTCCATGGTTGCGGGACAATCGATGATTGTGCGCATTGCGACGGCCACCTTCAACCCTGAATTCGCGGCCAACGCGTTTGAATTGCAGCCATGAGTGCAGAAGCTCCCCTGATTTCATTGGAATCGATCGCCGTGCGACACGACGAGCACGTGGTGCTCGAAAACGTGACGACCCAGGTCCACGCAGGGGAGCTTGTGTACCTCATTGGACGCACCGGAAGCGGCAAATCCAGCCTGCTTCGAACCCTGTATGGCGACCTCTCGCTCGTTTCGGGCCACGGCAACGTGTGCGGTGAGGACCTTACCAAGCTGAAGCCTCGAAACGTGCACAAGCTTCGCAGAAAGCTGGGGATGGTGTTCCAGGATTTTGGGCTTTTGGAAGACCGAACCGTGGACGCCAACCTTCACTTCGCGCTCAAGGCCACCGGATGGACAGACCGCACCAAAATGGCGCGGCGCATCGAGGAAGTCCTCACGTCCGTTGGACTTCCCAACAAGGGCTACAAGATGCCGTTTGAACTCAGCGGCGGGGAGCAACAGCGCGTGGCCATCGCCCGAGCCCTGCTCAACGACCCTCCACTNCTTCTCGCCGACGAACCAACCGGAAATCTGGATCCAGAAACGACGGAGGAAATCTTGAGTCTGATGCACGAATTGCCACGTCAAGGCAAAACGCTGGTCATGGCGACCCACGACTGGGCATCCATGGACAAGCGTCCCGGCCGGGTGTGGCGCTGCGAAAACGGACAACTCGTCGACACCCCGGTTCCCGTTTCATGAGCTCCGACGTGCGCATTGGCGTGGTCATTCCTGTTTGGAATGCCAAAGACGGCCTNGACCGCACCCTTTCTGCCCTCACAGCACTTCCCCGAGAGATCCGTGCATCGCTTGTTGTGGGCATCGCCGACGGCGGTTCCACGGACGGCACCTTGGACGTGATTGCGGCCCACGCCTCGTCGGTCGATCACGTCACGTCTCAATCCGACACAGGGGTGTACGACGCCATGAACCGAGGCGCCGCTGCACTCAACACGCCTTGGCTTTGGTTTCTCGGAGCGGGAGACGTGCCTTGCGCGACAGGACTCAAGGCGCTGGTGAATCGCTTGGAACATGCTTCAAACTCCGAAGCTCACGCTTGTGCTGTCGCAGCGCTGGAGCCACGTGAACCTGGTGTTCCAGCGCGCTTTCTCCCGTCATGGGGCCCGAGCCTGACGTGGCGCAACACCATCCATCACCAGGGCCTCGTCGCACCTTCGGCGTGGCTCGAGGATCCTTCGTTTGATCCTCAATGGAAGGTTTTGGCGGACTATGCTTGGCTCCTCGACCAACGCAACCTCGGACGCCACGTGGTGTGCCACCCAGACCTCACCTTGGCTGAAGTTCCTGGCGGCGGACTGTCACGCTCCTTCACTCCCGGCTTGTACTGGGAAGAAGGACGAATCAAACGTACACGTTTGGGTGCTGGAGCGTTGTTGGCTCAGGCGGTTTGGCTTCCGCTCAAATGGGCCTTCAAGCAGGTGTCCAAGGCCTTCAATAGCTGAGGCTCGTCGACGCCCCAGTGAAAGGCCTCACTCGCCACTGCCAGGGAATCCTTCCACGACTCACGTGGCTTGCTCAGCACGGCACTTACGGCATCTCGGATGGCCACTGGCGTTGGCTCGGTGACCACCTCGCCCAATCCATGTGCCCGAACGATGGCCGCCACTTCCTTGCGCGCTGTGACCACCATGGGCAGGCGGGCATGCATGAAATCAAACAACTTGTTGGGCAAGCTCATTTCATAGTTTCCATGTCCGGCCTTGTCCAGGCTCAGTCCAACATCTGCTGAAGCGGTCAATCGGCGCAGATCGTCAAAAGGAAGCTTGGGAATGCAGTGCAATCGTCCGCCCATCTCCGGGTCGCCGACCCGTTCAAGCGCTTCGTCCCATTCGATGCCCGCCCCCACAAGCACGAGGCGAATCCCCTCTATTTCCGGCAATGCCGCCACCGCCTCAGCCGCTCCCCGGTCCCGATCCATGTAAGCGCCCTGCATCAACGCAATCGGCAGGTCGGTTGGGATGTCGTAATCGTGGAATGCGTCTCGGCCTTCGACTTCCGCAAGAGGCTGGATGCGCGGCATGTTTCGAACGACGTGCACATCGAGCCCGTACTTGGCACGGTACGCCGCGGCAATGCTCTCGTTGACCGTGATCATGCACGGCAACTTGCGCATCGCCCAACGCTCTAAGGCAAGCCATACCGCCCGACGCAACGGCCGTCCCGTCAACCCTGCCGCCTCCGTGAAGTACTCGTGGCTGTCGTACACCACGGGCAAACGACCGTGCCACACAGCAGGCGCCAGGGTATCGAGGTCGTTGCACCAAATCGCGTCAACCTCCGAAGCATGCTCCTGCAACCATTGCAAAAGCCCCCGTTGCAAGGAGGCGTAGAAGCGCGGTCCACGCGTGGCCACGAGCTTTAGTCGGTGGGCCTCCCACGGCCCGCTCCAAGGAACCGAGTTGGGCATTTCACGGCCGACGAGTACGGGGGTCCACCCCACTGAGGTCAGGGTTTCGCAGGTCTTCTTGACCCGCTGGTCAAACGTCAGGTCGTTTGACACCCAAACCGCAATGCGCCGGCGTTCGCTCACAATTCGCCGTCCTTGACCTTCTGGAGTATGCGCTTGGTGTATCGCGGGAAATCGCCCTGCATCATCCACCCAAAGTACCCCGGGTCCCGGTCGAGTACCTCTTTGACCCGTTTGCCCGTGTGCTTTCCAAATTGGAAGACCACTTGCCCTTCATCGTCGTACACCAATCGCCCCATCAAGTCCGCGTTGTTCCGCATTTTGCAGAATTCTCCCAACGCCTCCATCTCGGAGGGCACTGGCCCCACCGTTTCGCCTCGGCTGTCGAGCACGGTGGCGTCTTTGTACCGTTCGAGCTGCGCGAAAAACACCTCGACCGTCGCCAGGGTGTCCGGCAGCGCTTCGTGCGCTCCTTCGAGCTCCTTGTTGCAATAAAACATAAATGCCGCACGAAGGGTGCGCTGTTCCATTTTGTGGAAGATGTTCTGGACGTCTATGAGGTTTCTTCCTTCCAGCCCAAAATCAATCCCCACCCGCAAGAATTCTTCCGCGAGCATGGGAACGTCGAATCGGTTGCTGTTGAAGCCACCGAGGTCGCAGTCGTGAAGCCACTTGAGAAGTCCCGGCGCGATGCGACCGAAGGTGGGCGCGTCCTTCACGTCCTCATCGTACACGCCATGCACCAAGCTCGATTCGAGGGGAATCGGCATTTCCGGGTTGACCAGAATCCGGTGTTCCTTGCCCGCCTCCTCTGGCTTTTTGACCACCGAACCGTCTGGCATCAACTTGATCATGGCCATTTCCACGATGCGGTCCACCCCCACCTTCGTCCCCGTCGTCTCGAGGTCAAAAAACACCAAGGGCCGCCTCAGGTGCAGGCCCGTTACTTGTTCCAACATGTCTGCAATTTGGGTCACTCCACCGACAAATCCACACGAACGTACTGGAAGCTCGCCGGATGTGCTGCGGAACGGTTGAACTCCAACGGCGTGTCTCCGTCAGCCTGCACACGGCGCACGACGCGAACCGCATAATCCTTGCCCTTGGTCAGGCCACGAGCCTCCAATCCGCGAACCAACCGAAGGTAGACGTCCATGGCACGTGAAGAGGCCAACTCCATGTTGCCGCCTGCACGCGTCGAGGGGCCGTCTGAAGCACTTCCTTCAATGCGCACCACGGCCTTGCCTTGCTTCGAAGCGGCCACAACGGCATCGAGAACTGGAACGAGGTCCATTCGCTCCGTGTGCACTTGGCCGCTGTAAAGTTGAACGGCCAACACCATGCTGGCGTCGCCCACCGTCACCAAAGCCATGGGCGCAATGGGGTCCGAAAGCTGCGCAGACGTGGCTGCATGCGGCTTCGCCACAACGGGTTTCTCTGAGCCACTTTCCGTGCTTGCTGTCTCTTCCGCGACTTCTTCCGCGACTTCTTCCGCGACTTCTTCCTTTGATTCTACTGTTGGCAACACCGCTGGGCGAGGCTTGACCACAAAGGCCTCGAGCTCTTCGAACACAACCTCAGTTCCATCTGAACCCAACTTTGCCGCTTCCGAAACAAACACCTCTTCAAACGTCACATCGATGACCTCAGCCTTGCTGTCCTCCGGCAAAATTATGCGACGACGCAGTGCAGGTTCAGACAACCCAGCCGATTCGGAATTCGACGCGGACTCGGATTCCACGATGAATTCACGGCCGGTGGGCAAGATGAAATGGTAGACGTCTGTCGCCCCACTCTTTTTCACTCGTTGCACCACCTCTCCCGTTTCCGCATCTCTCACAAGGAGCACATCGGGTTGGTCTACGTTGTCGATTCCCTCGGCATTCATGCTCAGAATGACCACCCTTTCCTCAAGCGCACGGCCACCGTTCATGTGAGCCTCGTACACGTCCAAATCTCCGCGAGTCACATCACGTCGTGTGGCGAAGTACCCGACTTGTCCCTTGGCGCCAATGGCAAAGGCCAGGTCGTCGTCCACGCTGTTGATGGGCGACCCCAGGTGTTCCGGCTCTGTCCAACCCCCAGCCGCGTCGCGCGTTGTTCGGTAAATGTCAAATCCTCCCATGCTCTCGAGGCCGTTCGAGGCAAAGAACACGGTTTGGCCGTCGGCAGCCACAAATGGCGTGAGTTCATCGCCCCAGGTGTTGACTCGGTTGCCAAGGCTCTTCAACTTGCTCCAATGGCCATTCTCCCCAAGACTGCTCTCATACAAGTCGTAGCCTCCTTCTCCCCGGCGGGATTTCACACTGGCAATCAACCGATCCTTCCGAGGGAAAAAGGCGATTTCTCCTTGAGACGGAATCTTTTTGTCCAACAAAAAAGGCTCAGCCACAGTCCATCCGCGCTCCCATTTCTGCGTCAATTTGAGTTCGCTGGTCCATCCATCGTTGTCGAGCACAATCAACTTTTCCCCGAAGGCATCTGAACCAACCACCGTAGCGTGATGTCGGAGGCCGACATTCAACATCTGAGGCTCGGACCAGGAACTGTCCGCCTTGAGGCTGGTGCTGTAAATGTCGTAGAAATGCTCTTTTGTGTTGGGGTCCAAACGTCCGTGGTTGGAGCCGTTGCTTCGGGGCTGGTTGGACGAGAAGAAAAGCGTTCGGCCATCCGCGGTCATGACTGGATGGGTTTCTTGCGCATCCGAATTGAATGCGAAAGGAACGACCGTGACTTGTGTGGGATTTGCAAGCTGGCGTTCAGCAAAGCGGATCTCTGCTAAGATTTTCGACGCCCATTCTTTGGAAGGATGTTTCTCTCCTGCCAGGGCCAAAAATTGATCCACATGTTCGCGAGCTTGTTCAAACTGCCCCAGGCGATGCTCCGTGCTCGCCAACCCGAGCCATGCTTCGTAAGGTGGCAATTTCTGGTTTGGGTTGAATGGGTCGTAACGGAGCGTCAATTGACCTTGGACCACCTCCTGGTAAGCCGCCTTGGTCTCCTCCCAGTTCTCTGCGATTTCAAACAAACAGATCGCACGGCGGTACTTCAGCACGCGGTTTTTAGGCCGTGACTTCATGGCATAGGCCCATACCCTCTCCGCTTCGAACCAGAATCCCTCCTCCATCAGGACGCTTCCTTCCATAAAAAGCTCTGTGGCCGTGTAATGAGACCACGTGGAATCGATGTTGACAGTCCTTTCATCGTCCGCAAAAGCACCGAACATCCCTCCGCTCACCAAAAAGGCCAGCAAAAACGTCAAATCTCTCCTCCAAGTATTCAGTTTGATGCGCATTCAATTCATTTTGCGGGAAAAATACAACCCTGTTCATTCGCAATGAATTGAAATAATCAGGACTTATCCCCAAGTCGCGGGGGATTCCGAGACCCCTCGTGCAAAAACTGACGGAGATGGTTACCCTTCGACTGGACGCTTCATGTCGAAGCCTTCGAGGTAATCGGCCACGCGACGCACAAAGCTTCCGCCGAGCATGCCATCCACAACGCGGTGGTCGTAGCTGTGACTCAGGAACATCATGTGGCGCACGGCAATCACATCGCCGTGCTCGGTTTCCAATACCGCAGGACGTTTGCGAATGGCTCCGAGAGCCAAGATCCCCACCTGAGGCTGGTTGATGATGGGCGTGCCCATGACGTTGCCAAACGTACCCACGTTGCTCATGGTGTATGTCCCTCCCGAGATGTCGTCTGGGGTGAGCTTTCCCGTACGTGCACGGTTCGCCAAATCGTTCACCTGCCGGGCCAACCCTTGCAGGTTGTACTGATCTGCGTGCTTGATCACCGGCACAATCAAATTGCCCGATGGCAGGGCCGCAGCCATGCCGAGGTGGATTCCTTTGTGGATGTGAATGTGGTCTCCCACCACACTTGCGTTGACGCCGGGGAAGTCGCGGATGGCCTTGACAATGGCTTCCGCAATCAACGGAGTGAACGTGAGCTTCTCCCCAAACTTCTCCTGGAAGGCTTTCTTGTTGGCGTTGCGCCACATCACGAGGTTGGTGACGTCCGCTTCCACGAAGGACGTGACGTGTGGGCTCGTCTGCACGCTGCGGACCATGTGGTCGGCAATCATCTTGCGCATGCGGTCCATCTCCACGATGTCGTAGGAACCATCCAAACTCGTGGCGGTGGGCGCAGCCGGTGCTGGCTTCACCGAAGTTGCAGCCGGTGCGGCCGCCACAGGTGCCGGTGCAGGAGCTGCAGCAGGCGCGCCTGAGCGCTGAGCGACGTGCGCGAGGATGTCCTTCTTGGTGACGCGGCCTTCCGATCCGGTGCCCGTCACCTGTTCCAACTCGGACATCGAGATGCCCTCTTTTTGGGCAATGCTTCGCACAAGCGGAGAGTAGAATCGGCCAGACGGTCCTTTGCGGGACGGAGCTTCGTCGAGCAGCGCCATCGCCGCGGCCACCGCTTCAGGAGCGGCATCCACGGGATCAACTTGAGCCTGAGCTGCGGGAGCCGAGGCCGCCGCAGGTTGCGGAGCCGCATCACTCGCCTCTCCACCCACGTCGTAACGCGCAATCACGGCACCGACCTGAACCACATCCCCTTCCGCGATGCACCACTCCACAAGGGTGCCGTCTTCCGGTGCCGGAACCTCAGAGTCAACCTTGTCTGTGGCGATTTCCACAATCGGTTCGTCCGCTTCCACGCTCGCCCCGGCGTCAACCACAAGTTTCGTGATGGTTGCTTCCGCGACGCTTTCGCCCATTTTAGGGAGGAGTATGTCAATGATGGCCATGAGAGATGATTGCTCGCCGCGAAATTAAGGCATCCGCCACCACCGCAAGGTCCTTTCGCCAATGGTAATCTTGAGCGTGTGTAAAGGCCTTGCGCTCAGCACCTCGGCCGGAAAGGCCTTGGCCCACATCCCAAACAAACGGCACCTCCGACCTCAACGTCCCGGGGCTCACCCACGTTGCACGCCCCGCCATGACGCGCCACGACGCCCCCAACCACCCTCCACGTCCAGTCAACACCAACCACGGTGCCGCGGTCCACATCACGAACGACAAAGCCACGTCGAAGGCCCGCTTGGTTCGCGCCGCTTCCGGGAGGTGGAGGCCGTTTCGGAAGGCCACGAACGCTTCTCGCGAGGCGCCGCCACTCGACATCACATCCCCGACGTCCGTCCACGCGATTCGACACTTGACGTGGCGCTTTCCCATTGCGGGGAGTGCCTCGACAATGACCTCGTTGCGCACATCTCGGCCACTGAACACCACTTCGTCGATGCTGTGAATTTGGACCGCTTCTTCGATGTCTCGTTCCACGCCAATCCAAGGCGTGCCCTGCATCTCCGCGGCGTCTTCCGGCAGCCTACTGCCAGCCCACAACGCGAAGGACTGCTGCCGAACGCGCTCGCCCTCGTTGCGGCGAAGAAGATCCACCATGGCGACCATGTCTGCCCCCGCCACAAGCAAGCGACGGATTCGGAATGGATTGCCGCTGCGCTTCCACGAGCGGAACGTCACCGCAGCGTGGAACGCCGCGTGCACGACCACGAGGATGAGGACCATGAATCGGCTGAAGCGCCAAGACTCCGGCCAAAGGCTGTACACCNCNAGCGTCAACATCGACGNCCCAAGCCACGCCAAGACGTGCCCNGACAACGTCCGGCCATGACGGGCCTCGCGGTAGCCACCGAGAGCCCAGGTGCCGGAGATTTGGGTCGCGACAAGCGCGAGCACTTGCCACCCTGCGTTGGGCCACATGTACGATTTGCCGCCAACAGCCTGCATCAAGGCCATGACCCCAAGAACGGCCAATGCCGTCAGGACCGCCACACGAATCAAATCCCCCCACCGGCTGGCGAGGCGGCGCGCAATGGCCAACGCTGCGCGGCCGTAAATCGCACCTCGGATCATCAGTGAGAACGCGCGCGCCTGGCCACCTTCGAAGTGCTTTGCCGCAAACAACAACATCGCCCGGTAAAAGACCATGACGTAGTTGAGGCTGCCCTTCTTGGTCGACTCGCCTTTGTAATGGATGATGCTCGTGCCTGCGAAGTAGTGGTTCTCCCACCCTCCCGCCACGAGTCGCCAACTCAAATCGATGTCCTCGCCGTACATGAAAAACTGCTCGTCCAAGAGCCCCAACTCGTCGAGGGCGGCCTTGCGCATCCACATGAAGGCGCCGGAGAGGATGTCGACGGGCGCCGTTTCGTGCTCCGCGACGTGACCCGCGTAATACGCATTAAGCACCCGGGAACGTGGGGCCAAACGGTGCACGCCCGACATGCGACACAGCGCCGCCCACGGGGTGGGCAGTCCGCGCTTCGATTCGGGGAGGTACCGCCCAGTGCCGTCGTACATCGGCACGCCGAGCCCCCCGAGTTTGGGGTTGGCATCCGCATAGACCAGGCAATTCCGGAACGTGTCCTCGCGCACGACCGTGTCGGGATTCAACAGCACGACGTGCCGTCCGTCGCACGCTCGAATCGCTTGGTTGTTGGCCACGGAAAAGCCGACGTTGTCCTCGTTCGCGATCACCTTCACCCACGGAAAACGTCGGCGAACCATGTCGACCGAGCCGTCCACGCTGCGGTTGTCCACCACCCAAACGTCCACATCCACCCCTTCCATCGCCCGTTCCACGGACACCAAGCATTGCTCGAGGAACGCCCGAACGTTGTAGCTGACGATGATGACGCTCAGGTCGGTCACCCTTTGTACGGCAAGCGGTTCAACAACGAGCTGGAAAGCGTGGCCTCGTCGGCGTATTGCAACGCCTCACCGACCGCCACACCTCGTGCAATGGCGGTGAGCAAGACATCGGAAGCGGCCAGACGTTTGGCGAGGTAAAAGGCGGTTGTGTCGCCTTCCATCGACCCGGGAAGCGCCAGGATGATCTCTTTGATGTCTTCCGAACCCGCACGCTCCACGAGCGTGTCCACGTTTAAATCGGCCGGCCCCACCCCATCCATCGGGCTGATGACCCCGCCAAGAACGTGGTACAATCCGCGGTATTCGCCGATGGACTCCAGGGCGAGCAAATCACGCACGTCCTCGACCACGCACACCGTGGCACGGTCACGGTGCGGGTTTGCGCACAAGTTGCACGTCTCGCCCTCGGTCGGGTTGTGGCATGACGAGCACGGACGCACCCCCTCACGCATGGCCACCATGGCCTCGGCAAAATCCCGAACCCGGTCCTCGTCCCGCGCCAACATGTGCAGCACAAGCCGCAACGCGGTGCGGCGGCCAATGCCCGGGAGCGTGGCCATTTGGTCCACCGCGGCTTCAATCAATCGGGACGGGAGTTGCACGAAGCGAAGGTACAGCACGGCCTGCACCTCCTCGACGTGGCGCGGCCTTACATTTGGCCGCATGACACCCATGACCGCCCTGCTCATCACGCTCGCCTACGTTGTCGTTTTGCTTGGCGTCAGCCGCTGGTCTTCGCGCCGCGCTGCCGGCTCGGATTCGGAATCCAGCTTTTTTGTGGCGGGACAACAGGCGCCTTGGTTCGTGGTGGCGTTTGGGATGGTGGGCGCGTCGCTGTCGGGCGTCACCTTCCTGAGCATCCCCGGTTGGGTGCGGGACCAAGAATGGACATACATGCAAATGGTTCTTGGTTATTGCATTGGATATGTGATTGTTGCAACCGTTCTTCTCCCCCTTTACTACAAACTGAAACTCACCAGCATTTACGGGTATTTGGGGGAGCGCTTTGGGCGAAATGCGCACCGAACGGGCGCGGCGTTTTTCTTGCTGAGCCGAGTGATCGGAGCGTCGTTCCGGCTCTTCTTGGTGGCGCTGGTGATCGACGTGCTGATCTTGGAACCGGTGTATGGGGGGGCGACGCCGTGGACGTGGTTTGGGTTGACGACGGCGGGCATCCTCGCCGTCATCTATCTGTACACGCGGCGGAGCGGCATGGCGACGGTCATCTGGACCGACACGCTTCAAACGGCGTGCATGCTTCTCGCGGTCATCTTGACGGTCGGCGGCATTCTTGCGGCCGGCGGCCACTCCTGGCTGGATTTGCCGGAGGTGGTCGCGTCGACGGACTTGACCAAGGTGTGGGTGACGGAAGACTGGAAGCTGGGGAATCATTGGGCCAAACACATCCTCGCCGGCATGTTTGTCACGATCGCCATGACCGGTTTGGACCAAGACATGATGCAGAAGAACCTCGCGTGTCGGAACCTCCGCGAGGCCCAGTGGAACATGGGGACGTTCACGGTCATTCTGGTCGGCGCCAATCTCCTTTTCCTGACCATGGGATCGCTGCTCTGGATGCACGCCGAGCGCATCGGAATGGCACTCCCTGAAGCGACGGACCGCCTCTATCCTCTTGTGGCCATGGGAGGTTCGCTCGGACCTTGGCTCGGCATCGCGTTCGTCGTGGGCCTCTTGGCCTCCGCGTTCAGTTCCGCCGATTCGGCGCTGACCGCCTTGACCACGTCCACCTGTGTGGATGTGATCGACACGGGCAGCATGGACCAAGGACTCGCCACCCAAACTCGCCAGCGTGTGCACCTTGGCATGACCGTCGTGCTCTGGTTGGTCATCTTGGCATTTCGCGCGGTGAANGACACGTCCGTCGTNGCGGCCTTGTTCACGGTCGCGAATTACACCTACGGGCCGCTGCTCGGGCTTTTTGCCGTGGGCATGTTCACCNCGTGGACGCCCCGCGCTGCAGCCCTNCCCTGGGTGTGCGTTGCGGCTCCTGTGCTTGGTTACGGTTTGGAGCAGATGTTGATGGGGATGGCGGGCTTCAGTTTTGGGTTTGCCCTCTTGCCCTACCCTGGGTGTGCGTTGCGGCTCCTGTGCTTGGTTACGGTTTGGAGCAGATGTTGATGGGGATGGCGGGCTTCAGTTTTGGGTTTGCCCTCTTGCCCGTGAATGGGCTCCTCACAGCCCTCGGGCTGGGTGCGATTTCAAGGCCCCAAGAAGGGTGATTGTCCGGGGGACGATGTAGTTTTGCGCTCCACAAAACGCGCCTTCATAACCCCTGCACATCCACCATGGAACAGACCACTTCCGCCCTCCTTCAGCGACTGAGCGAATCCGCCACCATTGCCATGGCCAGAAAGGCCCGGGAATTGAAAGATCAAGGCATCGATGTCATTTCCCTTTCCTTGGGAGAACCCGATTTCGACACGCCAGCGGAGATGAAGCAAGCGGGGATTGACGCCATTCATGCGAACGACACCCACTACACGCCGGTTCCCGGCACACCGCAGGTGCGCAATGCGATCGTCAAAAAGTTCAAGCGCGACAACGGACTCGAGTACACGCCTGACCAGGTCGTGGTGAGCACCGGCGCCAAGCAGAGTCTCGCGAATGTGGTGCTGTCGCTGGTCGATCCAGGAGACGAGGTCATCCTCCCCGCTCCCTTCTGGGTGAGCTACGAGGAAATCGTCAAAGTGGCGGGCGGCGTCCCTGTGGTCATTCCCACCCGCATCGAAGACGATTACAAGATTCAACCCGCTGAACTCGAAGCCGCCATCACGCCGAAGACGCGTTTGGTGATGTACTCCTCGCCTTGCAATCCGTCCGGATCGGTTTACACGCAAGAGGAAACGGCGGCGTTGGCCGACGTGCTGCGCAAGCACGACCGCATCATCACGGTGAGCGACGAGATTTACGAACTGATCAACTTCACCGACAAGCACGCCAGCATGGCGGCGCAGCCCGGAATGTGGGAGCGCACCGTGACGGTCAACGGCGTGTCGAAGGGATTTGCCATGACGGGGTGGCGTTTGGGCTACATCGGCGCGCCCACGTGGATTGCCGCCGCGTGCACCAAGATCCAGGGTCAATTCACCTCAGCCCCTTGCAGCATTACGCAAGCCGCTGCGGCAGCTGCGCTCGAAGCCGATCCCTCGCTGGTCTCCGGCATGGTCGATGCGTTCCGTCGCCGTCGGGCTTTGATGGTGGAAGGGCTCAGCAAGGTTCCTGGTTTCAGAGTAAACCAACCGATGGGCGCGTTTTACGTGTTCCCTGACGTCACGGGATTGTTTGGAAAAACCTTCGAAGGAAAAGCCCTCCAAAACGCCGACGACGTCGCCATGTTCCTGCTCGAGCAAGCCCAAGTGGCTTCGGTGAGCGGTGCTGCGTTTGGAACTCCCGAGTGCATTCGCTTGTCTTACGCGGCGGCCGACGACGTGTTGCGCGAAGCCATCGCGCGCATCGACCGGGCGTGCGGGTTGTTGAGCGATTGACCACATCTTCCGACCTTTGAGGCCATGAGCCAAGCTTCCAACCGTTTGCCGTTTGAGGCCCTTCCATGGAGCACGCCCCGTGTGTGTGTCATTGGAGACGTCATGGTGGACGCGTACATGTGGGGTCGTGTGACCCGAGTCAGCCCGGAAGCTCCTGTCCCTGTCGTGGAAGTCGACCGTCGCGAACAACGCGTCGGCGGGGCAGGCAACGTGGTGAAAAACCTGGAATCCCTCGGCGCCGTGGTCGACGTCATCAGCGTCGTAGGAGACGACGCCGCAGGGCAAGAATTGACCCGACTCCTCGCGACCATGAGTACGCCTCACCTCGTTGTTGACCCCTCCCGCCCAACGACGGTCAAAACCCGCGTCATCAGCGGAGGGCATCACGTGGTGCGTGTCGACGAAGAGTCCACCTCACCCGTCGCCTCCGAATTGGCTTCCGAAACTCTGAACCAGCTTCGAGCCTTGATTTTGGGAGACACGCCTCCCCACGTGGTGGTCATTGAGGACTACGACAAAGGGCTCATGACGCTCGAGGTCATTGAGGGTGTGTTGCGCGAATGCGACGCGGCAGGCGTCCCTGTGGCGGTTGACCCCAAACTGCGCCACTTCTCCGCGTACCGCGGCGTCGCGCTGTTCAAACCCAACCTGAAAGAACTCAACGAAGGACTGGGGTTGACCACCCCCGTGCACCCGACGAACCGCGAGGCCATGGAATGCGCTGTGGAAACCTTGATGGACCGGCTTCAATGCGAGCGCCTCATGGTCACGTTAAGCGAACACGGCACGTGGATGCACGCGCCGGCGGAAGGCATNCACCACGCGCACGTGCCTGCCGTCCCGCGCGAGATCATGGACGTCAGCGGCGCAGGNGACACCGTCATTTCCGTTGCGGCCATGTTGTTGGCCTGCGGCACGGACGCAGTCAGCTTGGCTGCGGTGTCCAACTTGGCGGGCGGCTGGGTGTGCGAACGCGTGGGCGTCGTGCCCATTCCCCGAAACGCGCTCGAAGCCGAGCTTTCCCGGGTGCAACTTCCCCATCCCGCCGAGTCTTGACCTGGCAATCGTTTCGTGAACGGGCCAACGTTTGGCTCTACGACAGCAAGGACCGCGTGCTTGGAGGATTCCAATGGCTTAACCTCGCCGTCAACCTCACGGCCTTGTCTGTGTTGGCTGTGTACTACGGTTACGACCACGATCAAGACACGTCCGAGAGCCTGTTCCAGCTCGTGAAAATGAGCTTTGGATTTTACGTGCTGCATTACCTCATCCGCGTCCTGTACCATTTTCATCCGCGGCAATTTTTCCAGGAGACTTGGGCCGAGGGCCTCGTGATGGCGTTGTTGCTCGTCGAAGGTGCGGGAGACGTGCTGTTTGGCACCCCGCCTTTGGGGGCCACGCTTGAGGTCATGATGCCAAGCATCGGCGATTTCAGCACGGTCTTGGTCCAAGGATACTTGTTTGTGGCGATCCTGATGGAATGGCTGAGGCCAGGTTCAAGGTTGCCACGCGTCCGACTTCATCCTGCGGTCATTTTCATCGTGAGCTTTTTGGTGCTCATCGCCGCAGGAACGTGGCTGCTCAGCATGCCCCAAATGACCACCGTCGCCGGAGGGATGCCCGTGGTGGACGCCTTTTTCACCGCCACCAGCGCCACGTGCGTGACCGGCTTGATGAGCGTGGACACCATGACCTACTTCACGGCGAAGGGTCATTGGGTGCTTCTCATCTTGATCCAGTTGGGAGGGTTGAACTTCATCGCGTTTGGCAGCTTTTTGGCTTTGGCGTCGAAGTTTGGCGTGGCGGTCAAGCAGCATGACGTCATTGAGGACTTCGTCAACAGCGACAACCTGCTCGGAAGCAGCGGAACCCTGGGCAAGGTGGTCGGATGGTGCCTTGGACTGGAAGCCCTTGGGGCCTTGGCGCTGATGGCCTTGTGGTCACCCGAGGTCCAGTTCAAAGGATGGGCAGACCGACTCTTTTCTTCCGTGTTCCACAGCGTATCCGCATTCAACAACGCCGGAATCACGCTGTTTACGGACGGCCTTGCTCACCCCTGGGTGGCGAACAACTGGCTGGTGCATTGGGTCATCACGGTGCTCGTGTTCTTCGGTGCGCTGGGCATGGTCGCCATGTTTGATCTGTTTGATGTGAACAAGCTTCGGGAACGCATGAAGCAGCCCTGGAAAACCATCTCCTTCCCCACCAAAATCGCCTTGTACTTCTCCCTCATTTTGGTGACTTTCGGCGCGGTGGCTTATGCGGCCTTGGAGTGGACTGGAACCATGGACGGCATGTCGTGGTTTGGGAAATTCACCACGGCGATGTTTCAAAGCGTCACGCGGACAAGCGGCTTCAACACGGTCGACATAGGTGCTGTCAGCATGCCGATGCTGTTCCTGCTGCTGGTCTTGATGTTCATCGGGGCGTCGTCAAGTTCGACAGGCGGCGGCATCAAAACGTCGACATTGGCGATCGTGTTGGCCGACGTGTGGCGCACCGTGCGAGGGGCCGACCACGTCCAAATCTTCCAGCGCACGGTCAACAGCGTGTTGCGCTCCCGAGCGTACAGCGTGCTCCTGTTTTTCCTGTTTGGGAACATGGTCGGAATTTTTGTCCTGACGATCACGGAATCGAACCTCGTCGCCCATGGACAGTCCTCGTTCTTCGACCTCGCGTTTGAACACGTCAGCGCCATGGGTACGGTGGGCCTCAGCACCGGCATCACACCTTTGCTCAGCTCGTGGGGCAAGGTGGTTCTCTCCGTAGCCATGTTCGTGGGTCGGGTCGGAACCCTCACCGTGGCGTTTGCCGTCGGTGGACGGACCCCGCAGTCGCATTTCAAATACCCTGAAGGGCACACCATGGTGGGCTGAACCTCTTCCCGTCAAGACCTGTTCATCTTTGCACAAACCTCACGCATGGGCACCAAAATCACTCCGTACGTCTCCCCCGACCAAGAAGCCAAAAAAAATCAGGTGGCCAGGATGTTTGACGGCATCGCTCACCGTTACGACTTTCTGAATCACTTCTTCTCACTCGGCATCGACGTGTTGTGGCGAAAGGCCTGCATTCGCATTCTGCGAAAGGAATCGCCCAAACGCATGCTCGACGTGGCGACAGGAACGGCCGACTTTGCCATCGAGGCGGTCCGCATGGGGCTCGACGTTCACGTTTCCGGCGTAGACATCAGTGCAGGCATGCTCGAGGTGGGACGGAGAAAGGTGGCTGACCGCGGCTGGACTGACCGCATTGAACTGATCCAAGGCGACTCCGTAGCCCTGCCCTTTGACGACGGCCACTTTGACTGCTTCACGGTGGCCTTTGGTGTCCGAAATTTCGAGGACCTCCAAGGTGGTTTGCGCGACATGTTGCGAGTGATGAGGCCTGGTGGCTTGGGATTGGTCTTGGAGTTCAGCAAGCCGAAGCACTTCCCAATCAAGCAGGTCTTTGGCCTCTACTTCAAGTACATCATGCCCACACTGGGACGCTGGGTCAGCAAAGACCCGGCCGCCTACACGTACCTCCCGGAAAGCGTTCAAGCCTTCCCTGAGGGCGAAGACTTTCTGGTGCAGATGCGCGAAGCCGGATACGTGGATGTTCAGGCCAGCTCTCTGACGGGCGGCATCGCCACCATATATACTGGCAGGAAAGCCACCGCGACATCATGATCTTGCGCATTTTGCCGAGCGAGCTCGCGGGAGACACGGTTTGGGCTCCTCCGAGCAAGAGCATCATGCAGCGCGTCATTGCCCTTGCAACCCTGGCTGAGGGAACCACGATGATTCGCCGTCCATCGGAATCGGACGACTGCACGCACGCCTTGATGATGGCCGCACAACTCGGGGC
>JGI26086J50260_1000749_pt1 | contig 20160 bp, 20 predicted proteins | sample SaaInl3SG_22_DNA_FD_50260 | JGI IMG/M metagenome (IMG submission 50260)
AGACGTTTGGCAAATTCATCATAGATGCCGTCCTGCACAAAAATTCGGTTTGCACAAACACAAGTCTGTCCGGCATTGCGGTATTTCGACAGCATCGCGCCTTCAACAGCGACATCAAGATTGGCATCATCAAACACCAGCAATGGCGCATTGCCGCCAAGCTCAAGGCTCATCTTCTTGACCGAATCGGCACTTTGGCGCATCAGAATGCGGCCAACTTCGGTTGATCCNGTGAAGGTCATTTTGCGAATACGGCTATCGGCGCAAAGCGCCTGACCAATGGCTGGTGCGTCAAGGCCGGTAACAATATTCATCACGCCTGCCGGAATGCCAGCGCGCGTTGCCAATTCGGCAAGTGCCAGCGCCGAAAGCGGGGTCTGTTCAGCCGGCTTCAAAACACAAGCACAACCCGCAGCAAGGCCGGGTGCCACCTTGCGGGTGATCATTGCAATTGGAAAATTCCACGGGGTGATGGCACCAAAAACGCCAATCGGCTGTTTAAAGGTCAACAGGCGTTTATCGGCCTGNGGGCTTTCCATAACATCGCCGCAAACGCGCCGCGCNTCTTCACCAAACCAGTCAATAAAGCTGGCGCCATAGGCAATTTCCCCTTTGGCTTCGGCAAGCGGCTTGCCCATTTCAGTGGTCAGGATCGTGGCAAGGTCATCGGTATTTTCGATCACCAGATCATACCAGCGGCGAAGGATCATTGCGCGGGTTTTGGCAGGGGTTGCTGCCCAGGCCTTTTGCGCTGGAACAGCGGCATCAATCGCGGCGGTAATCGAATCGGCACCAAGATCGGCAACTTCGGCGATCAGGCTGCCATCAGCAGGGTTGTTGACGGCAAAAACGCGGCCATCAGCAGCGTCAATCCACGCCCCATTAATATAGGCCTGACTGCGAAGAAGTGAGGGATCTTTTAATTTCATTTTACCGGCCTCCAATGCCACTAGCAGAATATAAATTGATTACGGATTTGCCAGAAGCGGGCTGGCCTGTGATTTCAGATAGTCTGATTAGCATTAATTGTGGCTGCCTTTCAATCGGCTAGCCTGTTTGCTTTGTTGAATTAATCGCGTGGTGGCAAGGGGTGGCTATGCATGTCAATGAAAGGGCCGCCAGCCGNCCCAAGCCGATGCGCCCGTCCGACCTCGACATAATGGCGGGCAATGCGGCGGTTATCGGCAATTTCATCGGCGGTTAGATCTCGCATTTTGCGGGCTGGACGCCCAGCCCATAACTCGCCTGACGGGATTCGTTTGCGCGGGGTCAGCATCGCCCCTGCGGCCAGCATGCCGTCAGATTCAATCACCGCACCATCCATGACAATCGACCCCATGCCAACAAAGGCGTGATCATGCAAATGACAGGCGTGAACCAGCGCGCAATGGCCAATATTGACATGATTGCCAATGATCGTTGGATAGTCGCGGCTGTTGATATGGACACAGCTATTATCCTGAATATTGGTTCCTTCGCCAATGGTGATGAAATTATTATCGCCGCGCAGCGTCACCTGATGCCAGATCGTGCTGTTTTTGCCAATGCGAACCGCGCCAACAACGGCGGCGGTCTGGGCGATATAGGCGCTGTCATCAATTTCGGGGTGATGATCCAAAAAAGGGGCGATATAGGCATTTCGGCCAGCCATGCTGTAATCCTTTGCGAATGGGGTATAATGGTGANGATCAAGCGGTCTTGTGATGCCAATTTAGCATGCTGATGCCAACTGTCAGTTTTATTTTGTTGGCATTTGAAAAATCGTGACTATATCTGTGTAGAGACATATCAATCAGCAAAGATAATTGTGGAGGCCGAAATGGCATTTGAACTACCTGACCTACCTTATGCGCATGATGCGTTGGCAAATTTTGGCATGAGTGCCGAAACCCTTGAATATCATCATGATCTGCATCACAACGCCTATGTGGTTAATGGTAATAATCTGATTGCTGGTACCGAATGGGAAGGCAAGTCACTCGAAGATATCATCACCGGCACCTATGATTCGAAAGCCGTTGCGCAAAATGGCATTTTCAATAACGCCTCGCAGCATTGGAATCATATGAAATTCTGGGAAATGATGGGGCCAAAAGGCAATGCAATGCCAACCGAGCTGGAAAAAGCGCTTACCGAATCATTCGGTTCAGTTGACGCGTTTAAAGATGCGTTCAAGGCAGCGGGTGCAGGCCAGTTTGGTTCTGGCTGGTGCTGGCTTGTGAAAAACAGCGACGGCGGGCTTGCCGTGACCAAAACCGAAAATGGGGTAAACCCGCTTTGCTTTGGCCAGACAGCGCTTCTTGGTTGTGACGTTTGGGAACATTCCTACTATATTGATTTCCGCAACAAGCGCCCTGATTATCTGGCTAATTTCCTCGAGAATCTGGTCGATTGGGATTATGTTGCAGCGCAGCTCTAGGCAATAAACAAGATCGTACTGCGAAAGGCACTATCCGTTTAGAGNCCCGCCTTTGGCTTGCCGTCAAATATGAAAACCGTCACCTTAACTTTAGGTGGCGGTTTTTTTATGGCTCTTTGAATCGCCAGAATTTAGGCAAAAATCGGCCTTAATTCGGCGTCATAAATGCCATCGTAGCAAGGCTGAGATGACAGCCTGACGCCAATCAAAACAGCATTAAGACAAAAGGCATTAAAATGGTTGTAGCATTTGTCATACTGGTTGCATTTGGGATTTATCAAACTGATTCGGTGCANGAATTCCGCGCCAATAGCAATCACAATCCAGTCTATAAAATTGTCAGGGGCGTGCCATGCGACTCAGGCCTGAAATCATCAGGCTATTCGATGGTACCCACAGGCAAGCTTTATTTGAAACAGGTCAATCGTGATGGCACGGTTGGCGATATTTGCCGTCCGTAAAACCCTAGCCGTCCTGAACCATCTTCTTGACGCGAAGGCGAAGCGCATTCAGCCGGATAAAGCCATGTGCGTCACTATGGTCATAATCAACCGCGCCATCTTCAAATGTCACCAGATCGGCATTATACAGCGAATTTGGTGATTTGCGGCCAGTGACGATCACATTGCCTTTATANAGCTTTAACCGCACAACACCATTAACGGCATCACGACAGCTATCAATCGCTGCTTGCAGCATTTCGCGTTCAGGCGAGAACCAGAAACCATTATAAACCAGCTCGGCATAGCGCGGCATCAATTCATCTTTGGTATGCATGGCACCGCGATCAAGCGTGATTGATTCCATGGCGCGGCGGGCTGTCAGCAAAATCGTGCCGCCAGGTGTTTCGTAAACACCGCGTGATTTCATGCCAACAAACCGGTTTTCAACAAGATCAAGACGGCCAATACCATTATCGCCGCCAAGCTTGTTTAATGCTGCCAGCAAATTGGCAGGTGACAGCGCCTTGCCATCAATCGCCACCGGATCACCTGATTTGAAAGTGATTTCGATTTCGGTTGGTTTATCCGGCGCATCTTCNGGCGATACGCTTCGGGAAAACACATATTCTTCNGGGGCAACCCATGGGTCTTCAAGCACTTTACCTTCGGCTGAAATATGCAGAAGATTCGCATCAACACTGAAGGGGGCTTCGCCGCGTTTGTCTTTTGGAATTGGAATCTGGTTGGCTTCGGCATAGGCAATCAGTTTTGTCCGGCTGCTCAAGTCCCATTCACGCCAAGGCGCAATGACCTTGATATCGGGCTGCTGGGCATAATAGGCCAATTCAAACCGAACCTGATCATTACCTTTGCCAGTGGCGCCATGTGAAACCGCCTCAGCGCCAACGTCACGGGCAATNTCGATTTGCCGTTTGGCAATCAAAGGCCGCGCAATTGACGTGCCAAGAAGATAGGCACCTTCATAAAGCGGGTTTGCCCGAAACATGGGGAAAACATAATCGCGCACNAANTCTTCACGCAAATCTTCGATATAGATTTGCTTGATTCCCATCANCTCGGCCTTGGCGCGGGCTGGCTCGATGTCTTCGCCCTGACCGATATCGGCCGTGAACGTAACCACCTCAGCGCGGTAATGGTCTTGCAACCAGCGCAGGATCACCGAAGTATCAAGGCCGCCTGAATAGGCGAGGACGACTTTTTTAATATCTTGCTTGCTCATAAGAGATTGCTATATCCGATCACTGGCGGCCTCGCAATGACGTTTTTGCCGTTGGTGCATTTTTGCACGAGGCTGTTTTTGGNCCGGTTTACAGCTCGCGAAGCAGCGGCGCCGGTTTGCGGCCAAGGGTTTTCATCGCGCCAGTCAGCCCCAAAACCGCCGTTGCCACAGCGCCGGCAAGGGTGGTGCCAAAAACCAGCCAGCCATCAAGAATGAATTCCGCGCCCAAAAATCCATGAACCAAAGCCCAGCTTGCAAGACTGCCAATAAACGCCGCGGCAATGGCGGTCAGCAGTCCTAAAAACGCATATTCAAGAAACCAAGCAAGGCCAATCGACAGCCGTGTTGCACCAAGCACTTTTAAAATCACCGAGTCAGCAAGCCGTTGTGATTCGCTGCTGGCAACGGTTCCGGCAAGAACNGCAATGCCNGCGATCAGGGTGACAAGGGCGGTTAACCGCACCGCACCGCCAAGTAGGCCAATGACGCGCTGCGCGGTTGCCACCGCTTCTTTCACCGAGACCGCCGAGATGTTTGAAAAGTTGCTGGTAACGGCGCGTTCAACCGCATCGGCAGCAGCGTCACTATCGGCATGGGTGGTTGCAATCCAGCTATGCGGGGCGGCATCCAGAACGCCCGGATTCAGCACGAAAACAAAATTGATCTGAAAGCTTTGCCAATCCACTTCGCGAAGATTGGCGATTGTTGCGGTGATTTCGCGGCCAAGAACATTGATGCTAACCGTATCGCCAATCGTTAGGCCGAAATCACCAGCCGCATCTTCGGACATGGAAACAAGTGGCGGGCCGCTATAATCGCTTGGCCACCAATCGCCGGCGACAATCTCGCTTCCTTTGGGTGCCGATGCTGACCATGTCAAAGCGCGGTCACCGCGCAGAATCCATGCCGATCCTTCAGGCGGGGTAATTTCCGCTGCTGGAATGTCATTGATCTTGGAAACGCGGCCACGAAGCATTGGCGTTTTGGTGATTTGTGAAATGCCATCAATTGATCTGGCCAGCTTTTCAAAGGCGTCAATCTGGCGTGGCTGAATGTCAATAAAGAACCAGGCCGGCGCATCTTCGGCAACGCGGTTATCAATTTGACGGCCAAGATTGGACTCGCTTACCGACACTGTGACCAGAACCGAAAGCCCAAGCCCAAAGGCAATGATGACCGCGCGCACCGGTGAACCGGGGCGGGTAATATTGGACAATGCCAAACGGGCAGGAACAAATCGCGGCAAGGGCGCAAGGCGTAATAGCCGCACCAGAATGTTGCCAAGAACCGATAATAGCAATAATGCGGCAAGCGAGCCGCCGATAAAGCTGGCGGTAATGCCAAGATTATGCGTTGCAAGATAGGCCAGCCATGTCAGGCCAATGGCCGCTATGATCATCATCACAAGATAGCGCGGTTTGGGCCAGCCCTCGGGCATTTCGATCAAGCTGCGAAACAGATCGCCAGCGCGCACTTCTTCGGCCTTGGCAAGCGGCCAAACAGCAAACAGAAAAGCAGTGCCAAGCCCGAAACCGGCAGCAATGATCAATGGCACCGGATAGATTGTCATTTCAAGCGGAACAGTGACATAGCCAGACAGGATGTGAATGGCAAAAAGCGGGGCAATCGCCGCAACGATCAACCCTGCCGCAACCCCGCAAGTGGCAACCACAAATATTTGCAAAAGATAGATTCGGAAAATCAAAATTGATGGTGCGCCAAGACATTTCAGCGTGGCGATCACCGGCATCCGGCTTGCCAGCCATGCGCGAACAGCACCAGCAACCCCAAGCCCGCCAATAAGAAGCGCGGTCAGGCCAACAAGCACCAGAAAAATTTCTGCCTGATTGACAAAACGGTCAAATCCGGGGGCGGCGCTGGCAACTTCGCGCACCCTTGCATGGGTTGGCGCGGTAAGCCGGTTTAATGTGGCCATCGCCGCATCGCGGTCTTGGGAATTATCAAGCAAAAGCCGATAACGATAGGTGATAAATGACCCCGGTTGCTGAAGGCCAGTGGCGGCCAAAGTCGCATCCGAGATCAGCACGCGCGGGCCAAAACTAACAAAGCTGATTGACCGGTCAGGCTCGCTGGTCAGCGCCGCGCGCACCTCGACATCAAGATTGCCAAGACGGGCGCGATCACCCGGTTTCAAGCCAAGACTGCGAAGCAAAGCGTCATCGGCGACAATTCCTGTCTGATCAAGCGCATCAGCAAGCGGCATTGACGGCGCCGTTGCGGCAGTGCCGACAAGTGGCCATTTGCTGTCAACGGCTTTTAATTCAACCAGCTTTCGCCGGTCGCTTGCCTGCAGCATGGCACGCATCTGAACCACTTTTGACACTGTGCCAAAACGGCTGGCGGCCTCGATAATTTCGGGGTTTGGCGCGGTATGAAGACTGCTGATTTCAATATCGCCACCAAGCAGAATACGCGCATTGTCACTAATCCCGCTTCGCATTGATTCAGCAACCGAACCAACGGTGCCAATCGCGGCAACGCCAAGAAGCAAGGCTCCTAGAAAGACCCGAAACCGGCCAAGGCTGCCGCGCATTTCGCGTTTTGCAAGCTGCCAAGCAAAGCCCCATCCGTCACGACTTGCGGTAATCGGGCTTATGTCATCGCGGTGAGCGGGGCGCGTATTTTTATCGGTCTTGGTCACTGTTTGGTGTCTCCGGCAATCAAGCCATCTTCGATTTCAAGAACGCGCGAACAGCGGGCGGCAAGCGATGCATCATGCGTGACAAGCACCAGCGCGGCACCAGCCTCTTGCGCACTTTTGAACAGAATATTGACGACTTTTTCGCCAGTGGCACTGTCAAGATTTCCGGTTGGCTCATCGGCCAAAAGAATGCGGGGTTTGGGGGCAATGGCGCGGGCAATCGCAACGCGCTGTTGTTCGCCGCCCGACATTTGATCGGGAAGATGCGTCAAGCGGTGCCCCAATCCAACCGACCGAAGCGCCGCCGCCGCACTTGTTTCAGCATCGGCACGGCCAGCCAGCTCAAGCGGGATTGACACATTTTGCAAGGCGGTGAGTGACGGGATCAGGCGAAACGCCTGAAATACAATGCCAACCATGTCGCGGCGCAAAGCGGCAAGCGGGTCTTCTTGCATATTGGTGATATCGGTTCCGGCCAATGCAATGCGCCCCTTGGTCAGGCTTTCAAGACCGGCCATCACCATCAACAGGCTGGTTTTGCCAGCACCGCTAGGCCCCAAAACGCCAACGGTTTCACCAGCGCCAATTTGCAAATTGATGCCTTTTAGAATTTTGACTTTTGCCGCCGCCGTGCCAAGGGTCAGATGCGCAGCGTTAAGATCAATAACGGCTGGGTCAATTGTGGCTGGCTCATTTGCCGCTTTGGATGATGATGCCATGAAACTAGTCCAATCCCTGATCGTGGTGCCCGCAATATGGGCTGGTGGGTCATTGATAATCTGCCCGCTCTGGAAAAACCGGCTTGTATCTCCTACATGCAGATAAGGCTTGTTACCAAATCGCGGCGCGACCGTGCCGTAGGCGGTTACTATCCTTGGGAAAACATATGGGTTGGCATGATGCCGAGATCAAGGGAAATACGATGATGATAGCTGAATTTTTCTGCCGCCTTTTGGGGCTATTTGGCCGCTGTCGCCATTTTGTTAAACCGTTGGCATTGGCCAGCATGATGGCACTGATGCCGGTATCGTCAGCCATGGCCTCGGATCAGCCAGTTTTGATGGTTCTTGGTGACTCGCTTGTCGCCGGTCACGGTTTGCCGCAGGGCGAGGCCTTTCCCGATGTTCTTGGCCGGTTGTTGAAAAAAGATGGTGTTGATGTCGAGATCGTCAATGCAGGGGTTTCGGGTGATACCACCGCTGGCGGGTTGGCGCGTCTTGAGTGGTCGCTTGCTGCCAAACCTGATGCCGCGATTGTCGTTCTTGGGGGGAATGATCTGCTTCGCGGCCTTGAGCCAGCGGCAAGCTATCGCAATCTTGAAGGCATCATCGACCAGCTTGCGGCAAATGATGTTGAGGTGCTTCTTGCTGGCATGCAGGCGCCGCGCAATCTGGGTGCCGATTATGCAAATGAATTTGATGCGATCTACGACCGGCTGTCAAAGCGTCACAAGATTTTGTTCTATCCCTTTTTTCTGGATGGTGTGGCTTTGCAGCCAGCGATGAACCAGCCTGATGGAATGCATCCAAACGAGCAAGGGGTGGCGCATATTGCGACAAAGATTTTGCCGCTGGTGAAAACCTTGCTATCGAAAACCGGTAAACCATAGTTATGGTGCGGTTATAGCGTCCGCGCCGTTACATTTCCGGCCGTTGCGTTTTCGATTGGCGCATTTTGGAAAGTCTTTGCATCACGGCGCGAGGTATCCTAAAACAATCTGTGTCGCCGCATGCGGGTTTGGTGTCGGTTTCATATTGATGCCATAAACCGATGACACATTGCTAAAGACACGCCCCAATGGGGCCATTATTGTGTCAGTGAGACCAGATAAGCGAATAAAGGAAGAGTGAATAAATGTTCAGACTCAGCAGAATCATGGGTGTTTTCACATTGGTGATCGCGACCAGTTTTGCAGCAGCGCCTGCCTTTGCCGAACCGGTACAGATGCTCATCGAAAAGGACTGGGGTGCCTATCGCTATGATAATGATGGCAGCCGNATTTGTTTTGTCAGCAGCGTGCCAACAACAAGCAAAGGCAAATATGATCCAGATAACCGNGGCGATATCAGGGTTTTTGTTTCGCATGGCCCGGGCAAGGCTGAACGTGATGTTGTTCAGGTGATTGCCGGCTATCGCTATAAGGCGCAGTCGGATGTAACTCTGTCGATTGACGGTAAAAGCTTTAAATTATTTACCCTTGAAGACCGTGCCTATGCCGAAAGCGAAGAAGATGACCGGCGAATTATCGTGCAGATGAAACGCGGTANCAAAATGACCGTCATCGGCACCTCTAGCCGTGGCACAAAAACCACCGATACCTATTCATTGGCAGGCTTTACCAAGNCCAAAGCCGTTATTGACAAGACCTGCAAATGACCGTTGCTCCCGAGCTAGCTGCGGCGGATCAGCCTGCGCCCATCGCCGTGGATGCGCCGCTGCAAAAAACCAATCTTCTTGGGTTGGCGCTTGCCGATCTTGAGGCGGAGATGGTGGCGCTTGGTTTGCCGAAATTTCGTGCGCGGCAGGTTTGGCGTTGGGTTTGGCGTCATGGCCTCAGCAGCTTTGACGAAATGAGCGATCTTGGTAAACCGGTTCGCGAATTGCTGGCAGCGCATTTTTCGGCCGACCGGCCAGCGGTTTCGCGGCGGTTACAGTCGGTTGATGGCACGATCAAATGGCTGATCCGGTTTGCCGATGGCAATGAGGCCGAATGTGTTTATATCCCTGATAAGGCGCGTGGCACCTTGTGTATTTCATCGCAGGTTGGCTGTACCCTGACCTGTAGTTTTTGTCACACGGGAACACAAAAACTGGTTCGCAATCTGACCATTGCCGAAATTTGCGGTCAGGTTTTGCTGGCGATGGATGAATTGAATGACTGGCCATCAGGCAAGCCGGAACGCCGCCTTACCAATATCGTTTTGATGGGCATGGGCGAGCCTTTGTTCAATTATGAAAATGTTGCCACGGCGATGCGTATCATCATGAGCGGCGAAGGTGTGGCGATTTCAAAACGCCGCATTACCTTGTCAACGTCGGGTGTTGTTCCCGAAATCAAACGTTGCGGCGAAGAGTTAGGGGTTAATCTGGCAATTTCGCTTCATGCAACGCGTGACGAGCTTCGTGATGAGCTGGTGCCAATCAACCGGAAATACCCGCTTGCTGAATTGATTGATGCGTGCCGTAATTATCCTGGCCTATCCAATGCACGGCGAATTACATGGGAATATGTGATGCTTGACGGGGTGAATGACAGTGATGAGGATTGCCGCGCTTTATTAGCGCTGATCAAGGGCATACCGTCAAAGCTGAACTTGATCCCGTTTAACCCATGGCCCGGCAGCCCCTATATCTGCTCGTCAGACGAACGGATCGAATCTTTTGCCAAACGCGTGTTGAATGCCGGCTATGCATCACCGGTTCGTACGCCGCGCGGCCGTGATATTCTGGCGGCCTGTGGGCAGTTAAAATCTGAATCACAGCGGGCACGGCGGCAGAAAACCGGAATTGCTGGCTAGCGGGCGCGGCTTGGCAAAAGCCATCTATTCATTACGAAAATTCCAAGTCTGCGCTTGAATCATTTGGTTTTAATCCTTACATTTACNTCACAATCATCGCCAATTTTTGGCAATGTCATTTTGGGAGTTACAAAATGCAGGATAATCGTTTTATGAATACCGCCGCAGCGACCGCCGCGCAGACCGATGTCGGGCTGCGGGCTTATATGCTTGGCGTGTATAACCACATGACCACAGCTCTTTTGCTGACAGGCTTTTTTGCCTTTGCAACAAAATGGGCCGTGCTGAATGTCGCTGGTCTTGGCCAGCTTCTATACGGCACACCATTGAAATGGGTCATTATGCTCGCACCGCTTGGCATGGTGATCTGGCTATCAGCGCGGATTAACCGCATGTCAGCCACCAAGGCGCGGAACCTGTTCTATATCTATGGTGCCATTATGGGCTTGTCGCTTGCGTCAATCCTGTTTGTCTATACCGGTGCCAGTGTCGCGCGGGCCTTCTTTATCACTGCAGGTGCCTTTGCCGGTCTTAGCCTTTACGGCTATACCACCAAGCGCAGCCTGTCGGCGATGGGATCATTCATGATTATTGGCCTGTTCGGTCTGATCATTGCGTCAATCGTGAATATCTTTATGGCATCAACCCAGATGGAATTTGTGATTTCGGTTGGTGGTGTGTTGATTTTTGCTGGTTTGACCGCTTGGGATACACAGCGCATCAAGTCCATGTATATGGCTGGTGACAGCCGTGAAGTGGCAGCGAAGAAATCAATTTTTGGGGCGTTAACGCTTTATCTTGATTTCATCAATATGTTCCTGTTCATCCTGCGTCTTTTCGGAAACCGCGAATAGTCGCAATGTCGCCGCATTAGGAAATGATTGAAACGCCCGTACCGCTATGGTGCGGGCGTTTTGTTTTTGCTAATATATAACTCTGTTAAGAGCCGGTATTTGCCGGCTTGAATTCCGTCCTCACATCTAGCCGAGTGCCGCATTATGTCTCATTTATCTGCCATGCTTGAATCGATTGCCAGCAAGGAGCCAGCCAAGGCGGCTGCTTGTGAGGCAATTGCTGGACTGGCAGCCGCAGCCGCATCAATTGCGGCGGTGATCCGCCAGCCCGATGCTGGTGCGGCGCTTGGTGCCATTCGCGGCAGTGCCAATGCCGATGGTGATGACCAAAAGGCGCTTGATGTTCTGGCAGATGAAATGATCGAAGCTGCTTTGGCAGATGTGCCAGCGGTGGCTGCCTATCTTTCCGAAGAACAGGATGACGCGGTTCAGCTTCATGATCATGGGACGGTGATCGTTGCCAGCGATCCTTTGGATGGGTCGTCAAATATTGATACGAATGTTTCGGTGGGAACAATCTTTTCGATTTTACCAGCCGCAGGTGGCGTCTTGCAGCCCGGCCGCAATCAGCTTGCTGCCGGATTTTTTGTTTATGGGCCGCAAACAACTTTGCTTGTTAGTTTCGGCAAAGCGGTTGCCGCTTTCCAGCTTGGTGATGATGGTGTGTTTCACGATATGGGATGGGCGGTCACAATCCCGTCTGATACGCGTGAATTTGCAATCAATGCGTCAAATATGCGGCATTGGCAGCCTGATGTTGCAGGTTATATCGCTGATTGCCTTGGCGGTGAGGCTGGCCCACGAAAAATTAATTTCAACATGCGCTGGATTGGCTCGCTTGTTGCCGATGCATGGCGCATCTTTCGGCGCGGCGGTATTTTTCTTTACCCAGCTGATGCGCGTTCGGGCTATGAGGCTGGACGGCTTCGGCTGGTTTATGAAGCCAATCCGGTGGCGTTTCTGGTTGAGGCCGCTGGTGGCAAGGCCATTGACGGTGATGGCAATATTCTTGATTTGGCGCCGCAAACACTTCATGCCCGCGTGCCATTTATTTTTGGCTCTGCTAATGAAGTTGACGCATTTACCCGCTATAGGTCATAAATAGACCCTGAATTTTGCTTTGACATAGGATGATTGCATGCTGATTTCCCTTCGCCAACTTCTTGATGACGCTGCCGAGCATGGCTATGGCGTTCCGGCCTTTAACATTAACAATATGGAACAGGGCTTGGCCATTTTGAAGGCGGCTGATCGTGTCGATGCGCCGGTGATTATTCAGGCCAGTCGGGGTGCGCGTAATTATGCTGGCGATGTCATGTTGCAGGCGATGGTCAAGGCCTTGGCCGAAATGTATCCGCATATTCCGGTCTGTATGCATCAAGATCATGGCAATAACGAAGCCACNTGNATGACAGCNATTCAATATGGATTTACCTCGGTGATGATGGATGGCTCACTTGAGGCCGATGCGTCAACACCGGCGTCTTATGACTATAATCTGGANATCACCCGCCGCGTAACCGAAATGGCGCATCATGCTGGTGTGTCGGTTGAGGGCGAGCTTGGCGTTCTTGGTTCATTGGAAACTGGCGAGGGTGAGCAGGAAGATGGGCATGGCGCAACCGGAAAATTATCCGAAGATCAATTGCTAACCGATCCTGATCAGGCGGTTGAATTTGTCAAAGACACCAAAGTTGATGCGCTTGCCATTGCCATGGGAACAAGCCATGGCGCCTATAAATTCACCCGCAAGCCCGATGGTGAAATTCTGGCGATGAATGTGGTTGAAGAAATCAATCGCCGCCTGCCGAATATCCATCTTGTTATGCATGGGTCATCAAGCGTGCCGCAGGAATTGCAAGATGTGTTCAATGCGCATGGTGGGGAAATGCCACAAACATGGGGCGTGCCGCTTGAAGAGATCGAGCGCGGCATCAAATATGGCGTTCGCAAGGTGAATATTGATACTGATTGCCGTCTTGCCATGCTTGGTGTCATTCGCAAGATTGCCAATGAAAATAAGGCTGAATTTGACCCGCGGAAATTCCTCAAGCCAGCAATGGATGCGATGGAAAGCCTGTGCGCGGACCGGTTTGAACGGTTTGGCACAGCTGGCAATGCGGCGCGGATCAGGCCGTTATCCCTATCGGCAATGGCATCACGCTATGCAAGCGGTGATCTCGACCCGTCAATCGGCTAGGGCTTATCCGCCAGCCGCCAGAATGGCGGCAAGGCCGGTTTCATAATCAGGATAGAGAAGATCAATCCCTAATTCGGGTTTGATAATGCGCGACCCAACGCGCCGCCGTGACACATAAAAGCTTTGTGCCATTGGTGATAGATTCGCATCTTCCAGCTTTTGCGGCGTGGGTGGTTCCATGCCAATCAAGCCTGCAGCATGCCGAACAACATCGCCTTGAGGTGCTGGTTTATGATCGGCCAGATTAATGATCCGTCCCGATCGCGGCTTGGCCATGGCGGCAATGATAATCCGGCAGATATCGTCAACATGAATGCGGTTAAAGACCTGTCCTTCGCGTTCAATGATGCGCGCCGTGCCATCGCGAAGCGCATCAAAGGGGCTTCGCCCAACGCCATAGATTCCGGCGGCACGGAAAATTTCCGTTCCAAAAGCCTCTTGCCATCGGGCTTCGGCAACAACACGCGCTTTGCCACGCGCGGTCGCTGGGGCAACTTCGGTGTCCTCATAGCAGATATCATGCGGCATATCGGGATAGACCGATGTTGCCGATACATAACCGCTCCAGCCAGAAAAATTGGCAAGGTCGTCACCATGTGCATCAAGCACTGGATCCGAGCCACCGATGGCGGTAATCGTGCTGATAATCGCATCAATATCGGCAAAGGCGGCGGCCGGATCGACAAGCGGTTGGCCTGCTTGAAACGGCAGGATTTGCCAGCCTTGATCGGCCTTATTGGCAAGCTTGGATGGTGTGCGGGTGGTGCCGCGAATCTGCCAGCCCTGATCGGCAAGCGCTTGTGCTAATGGCACGCCAACATAACCAAGACCAAAAATAAAAACCGTTTTCATATCATCGCCTTTTGATCGATCACCTATGACGCTGGATCGGGCATCGCGCCAACCAAAAGCCCGGGATCAATGCGCCGCCCCTGCCAATCAATCCGCCAGTCAAGATGTGGGCCGGTGGCGCGTCCGGTGGCACCAATCGTGCCAATCAAACCGCCACGTTCAACCATCATGCCTGTTTCCACATCAACCCGATCAAGATGTAAGAAGCTTGAATTTACGCCAAGCCCATGGGCAATCACCACCGTCCAGCCGGAAAAATATAAATCTTTTACCAATGTCACAAGCCCGCTTGCCGGTGCGTAAACAGGCGTGCCGGTCGGGGCGGCAATATCAATGCCATAATGCGGCTGGCGTGGCTGGCCGTTTAAAATGCGCTGGCTGCCATAGATGCCTGAAATCCGGCCAAGGGCTGGCCAATCAAACCCGCGCCAGAAATCGCCAAGCGGCGCTTGGCGCTGGCGGGCGGCGCGAACCGCGTCACCATCTGATTTGATCCGCGCCAGAACGGTGGTTGGCGGCGTGACCATTGTTGATTTCAACCCATCAATGCGCTGGATGTTATAGTCGCGTTGGCGCGGTGCCAAAAGGCTGATTTTGACGTCTCCATCTGGCGCGATGATGCGAAGCGAAGCTGGCGCGTCGGAATCGCGGTGAAACCCAATCACGAAAACGCCATTTTCACTAATTTCAACTGCGTTCTCATCAAGCATGATCTGATTGGCCGGATCGGTACGGGCAATAATAAGCCCGCCTTCAACCGCCTTTCCAGACAGGATTTTGGCACCATCAATATCTAGTGCCTTTGCCGGGGCAGCAAGCGCCGTCAGCAAAACCAAGACCGCGACAAGCCGGATGCGGTAAAAACACAGATAAGTGGCGATGGGGCTATGAAGTTTCATGGGCAAAGGCTAACATGATGTTGTGTAAATGNCACTTGAAAACACAAGCTGTTGGGTGTTATCCCCTTCACATAGCCTGCCTTGATAAAGCCGAACGCCAAAGATGAAAGAGTAGCCAGAAAATGACCGATCATGCCAGCGCAAAAGCCGACGCCGCCCTTCATGAACATGTTGTTATCATCGGGGCAGGTGCCGCCGGTTTGACCGCCGGCATTTACACTGCCCGCGCCAATCTGTCGCCGGTTATCCTTGCCGGATTGCAACCGGGTGGGCAGATGACAATTACCACCGATGTTGAAAATTACCCNGGCTTTGCCGAGGTGATTCAAGGGCCGTGGCTTATGACCGAAATGCAGTCACAGGCCGAAAATGTTGGCGCGCGTGTCATTTATGATTTGGTGACTGATCTTGATACATCGGCGCGGCCGTTTCGGATGAAACTGGATTCGGGAAAAGTAATGACCGCTGATGTGGTGATTCTTGCCACTGGTGCGCAGGCACGCTGGCTTGGCCTTGAGTCTGAATCAGCCTTTAATGGCCGCGGCGTTTCAGCCTGTGCCACTTGCGATGGGTTTTTCTATAAGGACCGTGATGTTGCCGTTATTGGCGGCGGCAATACCGCTGTTGAAGAAGCCTTNTATCTTGCCAATATTTGCCGNTCGGTAACGCTGGTTCACCGGCGTGATTCGCTTCGGGCTGAACAGATCATGCAGGATCGGNTGTTGAAAAAGGATAATATCACCGTTGAATGGAACCGTGCCGTTGCCGAAGTTCTTGGCGATGAAACTGGCGTTACCGGATTGCGTTTATCTTCGACCGGCAATGATGATGACAAGGTGATNTCGGTTCATGGCATGTTTGTCGCGATTGGCCATGATCCGGCAACNAAGGCCTTTGCTGATGCGGTCGCACTGGATGATGAAGGCTATATCATTGCCGAAGCAGGCGGCACACGAACCTCGGTTGATGGGGTGTTTGCTGCGGGCGATTGTGTTGATAAAATCTACCGCCAAGCGGTGACGGCCGCTGGCATGGGCTGTATGGCCGCGCTTGATGCCGAACGCTGGCTTGGTGAGCAGGAATAGGCTTGCCGTTTCATCACGGCGGCTTGGTAATGATCTTGGCTTGGCAATGATCACGGTTGGGCAATGATCTTTGCGCGGCAATAAATTTGCCGAAACAATAAGAGCCGGTCAGGCGTGATGGCCTAGGCTGGCACGGCGGCGGGTTTTGGTTCGCGGATCGCCCAATTCACCGCAAAGGCAAAAAAGCCAGCCGCAGCATTCAGCCACCACATGGCTTCGTAATTGCCAAAAACATCATACCAGATACCGCCAAGCCATGCGCCGGCAAATGACCCGATCTGATGCGATAAAAACACCAAACCATAGAGCATGCTTAAATGCCGTGGCCCAAAAAAGGCAAGGATCAATCCGCTTGTCAGCGGAATGGTGCCAAGCCATAACAGCCCCATTGCCGCCCCAAAAAACAGCGCCAGTGCCGGACTTGCTGGCAGGCTGATAAAACCAGCAATGATCAGCCCGCGCAAAAGATAGACAATCGCCAGGGTTTTCTTCTTTGACACGATGCCGCCAAGCCAGCCGCACATAAACGCGCCAATGATATTAAACAGCCCGATCAGCGCAAGTGACCAGCTTGCGATTTCCCCGCTCAAGCCAGCATCTTGAAGATAGGTCGGAAGATGGGTTGTGATAAAGACCAGCTGCAAACCACATACAAAAAAGCCGATTGTCAGCAGGATATAATCACGGCTGCTGGTGGCTTGACGAAGCGCGCTTCCGGCACTTTGGGTGATCCCTTCAAGCGGGCGCGCACCGCCAGCCGGCACCCGCATGCCAAGCGTCACCGCCACCATTGAGGCAACAATTGCCGATAAAATCACAATGGCGAATTGCCAGCCATGTTCGTTCATCATGATTTGCGCAACCGGCACCAGCGCGAATTGGCCAAAAGATCCAAAGCTGGTGACAAGCCCCATTGCCAATGAGCGTTTTTCTGGCGGTGCGGCGCGCGCAACCGCGCCAACGGCAATTGAAATGCCAGCACTGCCAAGCCCCATGCCAATCAGAATCTGTCCGAAAAAGATGCCGGATTCGGTCACGACAAAGGCCATTGATAAAAGCCCTACCGCATAGATCAAAACGCCAAAAGCCGCCACTCGCCATGCGCCAAACCGGTCGGCCGCCGCGCCAAAAAAGGGTGATGAAAGCCCCCAGATCAGATTTTGCACGGCAATGGCTAATGAAAAAATCTGGACGCCGCCATCAAGCGCTGTTGAAATCGGCACAAGAAACAGGCCAAAAACCTGTCTGACACCAAAGGTTACCGACACCAGGGCGGCGGCGGATAACATGATCATGACCCAGCGAAATTGCGGTGTTGTTGATGACATGGATGGCATTTCCCATAGCGTGCAAAAAGGCTTGATACGCATATTTTGGAATCAAACCAGTAAGCCAAGCGGGATAGCGCTATGCCAACAATAATTCCGATTGCGACTTCAAAAACCTACACGCGATGATTTTGTTTCTCAAGTTAATCATCGAGAAGCCGAACGGCCTGAACCTGCGGTCCGCGGCCTGAATCATCNATGCGGATCAGCAGTTTTTGTCCCTGCATCAACGAGTGAANNCCGCAATCATTCAAAACCCGCGAATGAACGAAAACATCTTCGCTTAAATCTTCGGCGGTCACAAAACCATAGCCACGAATGTCGTTAAAGAATTTGACCACGGCGCGCATCTCGCCCTCGTCAGGCTCGGATGCGGTGGGTGGTGCTGGATTGGCGGGTCGTTCAATGGTCAATAAATCTTGAATGACCTGACCATGTTCGTTGGTGGCAAGGGAAACTGAAACCTGATCACCGGTTTACAAGCGAATAAGTCCAAACCTGTCTAAGGTCGAACGGTGGAGAAAAACTTCGGCACTATCAATTTTGACAAAGCCATATCCCTTGCGCTCATTATACCAGATGACGTCGCCATTTTTGGCTTCATTTTCTGTCACGTTAAACCTCTCAACCACGGCTGAACAGTTTGTTTTCAAATGATTAAAACAACGGAACAGCTTGGTAAGGGTTAACAAATACCGCCAAGGGAAAAACCATTTACGATATTCAAGATTGCGTGATTTATTGTCGGCCAGTCAGGGGGTTAGCGTCAAAACACCGCTTAGAAAACGCTATTTAAGATTGTTTTGTTTTCAGCGATGGTTTCGGCAATTGCATGACGCCATTCGTCAAGTGATCCTGCGGCGTCGGCGCTTTTTGGAAATATGAGGCCGCGGGTGCTGTTGATCAGCCCGCCTTCCCAGCCATGCTTGCCGCGTTTAAGCCCGCTTGTGGCTTTTTTCGCGCCAGCGCCTTGTGCGCCAAATCCGGGAATAAGAAATGGGGCATCGACAAGTGCTGTGCGAAGCGCTTGGGCCTCTTCGGGCCATGTCGCCCCAGCAACGATGCCAAGTGATGATATGCCCAATTTGCCCTTGCGCGCGGTGGCAAGTGGTGCCAGCAAGGCGGCGAGATGCTGGTAAAGCGGTTGCCCATCAACCATTTGATCTTGAAGATCGCCAGCGCCCGGATTGCTTGTCCGGTTCAAGATGAAAAGGCCGCTTCCGGTTGCGTCGGCACGATCAAGAAAAGGCGCAAGCGTGTCGATACCAAGCCATGGATTCACCGTCAACGCATCACTTGGAAATGGCGCGTCATGCCCAATCCAGCCAGCGGCATAGGCGGTTGACGTGCTGCCGATATCGCCGCGTTTGGCATCCATGATGACAAGTAGGCCAGCATCAATGGCGGCGCGGCCAAGATTTTGCAAAATCTGCATGCCAGCAGGGCCTTGCTGTTCGAAAAACGCAGCTTGCGGCTTGATTGCGGCAACATTGCCAATGGCCTGTTCAAGGCATGCCATGGAAAAATCATCAATGGCACGAATGGCGGCATCACTGGCGGCACCGTCTTGCGCATCGCCGAAAATAGCCGGAATCATGCTGATATGCGGGTCGATTCCCATGCAAAGCGGGGTGGCTGTGCGGCGGTTTGCCTCGGTTAGACGGTCACCAAAATGGGTCATCAGATCACGCTCCGGTTTGGTTAGGGCTGGATAATGCTGTGGCTAGCGAAGGCCAAGCGCATCACGATATGTGTCCAAAAGCGCATCCTGCTCGCTTAGAAGATCGCGATCCATAGCCCGCAATCGCACAACCTGGCGCATGATTTTTGGTTCAAATCCGGTGGCTTTGGCTTCGGCATAGACATCCTTGATATCAGCCATGAGGGCGCGCTTTTCTTCTTCGAGACGTTCGATACGCTCAATATATTGACTTAGCTGCTCGGCGCCTGCGCCAGCTCCGGGAATAACGGTCATGCGATTATCCTAATCGTCGTGGTTATGGGTTTTTAAATATTGCGCTTTTTGTTCGGGCGTTGCCTCGGTTTGGTATTGCGCTTTCCAATCGGCATATTCCATGCCGTAAATAAGTTTGCGGGCTTCACTGTCGGTCATTTCAAGGCCTGATGTTTCCGCAGCTTGGCGATACCAGCGCGACATGCAATTCCGGCAAAATCCGGAAAGATTCATCATGTCAATATTTTGAACATCGGTACGTTCTTGCAAATGGGCAACAAGGCGCCGGAATGCGGCGGCTTCAAGCTCGGTTGTTGTGGCTTTGTCCATAATGGTTCCGCTTGTCTGTTGTGGCGTTAAATTAATATCAAACCGGCCGTCACTCTAGCCCATTGCCACTAGCTGGCGCAACCTAATTGCCCATAAAGAAAGCGCTATTTCTGCCACTGATGGGCGATTACTGCCGGATTGGTTGATCTTGCCGGAAATCAGGTAATCGATGATTCCGTTAAAAATTTTGGTATGGCTAAAAATTTTGGTTTTCTTTATATTTTCATCAAATCAAAGTCAGTATACGGCCAAAGCCGAGACAGGATTGTAACATGCCCCGCAAGGCCATTGCCGAAAGCGCTGCAAAATTTGACCGGATCAGGCGGGCGCATCAATCCGAGGTCGCCGAAGATTATGTCGAAATGATTGCCGATCT
>JGI26086J50260_1000753_pt1 | contig 20118 bp, 19 predicted proteins | sample SaaInl3SG_22_DNA_FD_50260 | JGI IMG/M metagenome (IMG submission 50260)
GGTTTTAGGAATTCGTTCAATGATTCCACGTGCTTCTAAATCTAATTTTACTGTTACCACATACCAACCTACTTTGCCATCAAAAGTTTTTGAAAGTTCCTGAATGGCTTTTTTGTTTAAAGCTTCATAAGTGATTTCATGCTGTGCTTCAATGGTTTTAATAAGGAACGTTTTGATGGTTTCGTATTTGCTCTTGTGTATATTGACTCCTTTTTTACCTTGTGGGTGTAGGGTCAAAATTTTAGCAGGGTTTGTCATTATCTTTTTATTTTAAAAGGGCACTTGAATTCCACTGAATCTCTTTGCTACTAAATTAAATAAAAGAGCTTCAATAATTCCAAATAAAAATCTCATTAGGCAACAAAGCAGCAATAGCTGACTAATTTATGGACACGGTTTTAAACTTTTAATTAGCGTTATTTAAAAGTATAAATAAATATAAAATTCTTCTAAAAACGCAATGGTTTCATTTTAGCTTTAATAAGATCCAAACCTAAGTTTCCGACACTTCCCACATGTGTATGCTTCAAATTTCTGTTTGGAACATATGTTCCGTTTTCAATGGCCTCCCCTAGCTCACGATAGGCATCGCGAAAAGGTTTGCCAGCAATTACATCAGCGTTTAGGGTATCTACGCTAAAGAGGTAATCGTATTTTTTTTGGTCGGTGGTGTTTTGGGAAACTCTTAATTGAGGTAAACTGAACAAGAGAATATCCAAACACGATTTCAATTCTTGAACTGCATCAATGATAGGACCCTTGGCTAATTGTAATTCTCTGTGATATCCACTGGGTAGATTGGTCGTCAATAAAGCCAATTGATTAGGAAGTCCTTGGAGGCTATTGCACTTTCCACGCACTAACTCAAACAAATCAGGATTTTTCTTGTGAGGCATAATNCTTGAACCTGTGGTCAAATCTGCAGGAAAGGAGATGAAATCAAAGTCTTGACCCATGTAGAGACAGATATCCATGCACATTTTGGACAAACTACTACCAATGCTTGACAANGCCATTGCAGTGCTTTTTTCTAATTTNCCTCTGCTCATTTGCGAAGCAACGGCATTCACTTTTAGTTGTTTAAAGGCCATTAGTTTGGTGGTAAGCTCTCGATCAATAGGAAAGGCACTCCCATAACCGGCAGCACTCCCTAGTGGATTTTGGTCAGCGATTTTGAAGGCAGCCTCCCAAAAATATAAATCGTCAACTAGACTTTCCGCATAAGCAGACAGCCACATTCCAATAGAGGAAGGCATAGCAACTTGCAGATGTGTATAGCCCGGAATTAGTTCGTCTTGGTGTTTCTCAGCCAATTCTAATAACAAATCAAAAAGGGCTATGACTTGNGTTTTAATCTCAGTCAATTCTTGTTTTAAATANAAGTGCATCGCAACCAAAACTTGGTCGTTTCTAGAACGTGCTGTATGAATTTTTTTTCCTAAATCTCCTAGTTTTTCGATGAGTACATGCTCGATTTTGGAGTGCATATCTTCAAACTCATTTTCAATAGTGAAGACTCCTTTTTCCGCATCTTCTTTTAGGGCTTCTAAAACTTTACAAAGTTGCTGCGCTTCGGCTGTAGTTATCAGTCCAATGGCACCCAGCATCTTGGCATGTGCTATAGAGGCTTCGCAATCATATTGCACCAATACTAAATCGTATTCGCGGTCTTTCCCTACGGTAAAGCTGTCTACTTTTTCATGAGCCGCGGCTCCTTTTTGCCAAAGTTTCATATTACAAGATGTTTTTTAAAAGTGCGATATAAAAGGCGATGCCTTCTTCAATTTCGTTAACATATATATACTCATCTGCTGAATGCGATCGAGTAGAATCCCCAGGCCCTAGTTTTAGGGAGGGACAATTTAAAGCTGCTTGATCAGAAAGAGTGGGGGAACCGTAGGTTTTTTTACCTAAAGCTATTCCCGCTTTTACCAATGGATGATCTACGTCTATCGAAGAGCTTTTTAGTCGTAAAGAACGTGCACTGACATCACAGGGTAGTGCAGCTTTTAAATGTTGTTCGATTTCAACATTGGTATAACATTCGTTTACCCGAACATCAATGACTAATTTCACTTCCGAAGGAACAACATTGTGCTGACTTCCAGCTTCAATTTGGGTGAGNGTAACNTTTACAGGACCTAAAACAGGAGAGATTTTGTCAAACTGAATGGATTCAATGGCTTGAATTACTTCCGGAATTTTCATTAAGGGATTGTCTGTGTTGGGATGAGCAGCATGACTTGGTGTTCCTTTTATGGTAGCTTCAAAAACAACTAAACCTTTTTCAGCTATGGCCAAATCCATTAATGTGGGTTCCCCTACAATAGCAAAATCGATTTTCGGGAGGCTTGGTAATANTCCACTTAAGCTGTTTTTCCCCGCAATTTCTTCTTCTGCGGTTGCCGCCATTAGAAGGTTGAACTTTGGNTTAGGATGGGCATAATAATGAGTAAAAAGAGCAATCAATGACACCAATGCACCACCCGCATCGTTACTTCCTAAGCCATAAAGTTTTCCATCTATAATATCAGGAGAGAATGGATCTCGGGTATAGGCTTGATTGGGCTGGACGGTATCGTGATGCGAATTGAGAAGAAGCGTGGGCAATTCGGGATTAAATTGTTGATTGGTTGCCCATANATTATTGTTTTGTCTTTGAAAGGGGATTTTATNTGCAGTAAACCACGCCTCAATTCGATCAGCGGTTTTATCTTCCTTTTTAGAAAAGGATTCAATTTGAATTAAATCTTGTAATAGCTGTATGGCTTTTTGAGTTATCATTACAATTGTATTTGGGTATGAATTTCTTTTCCTGTGATCATTTTTGGACTACCAATTCGAACTTGATTTACTCCCTTTTTGAGTGCTTCAAAGCAATTGTGAATTTTTGGTAGCATGCCGCTATGAATCGTATTTTCATTTTTTAGTATTTCGTAAGAGGATGGATTAATTATGGGTATCACTGAGTTTTCATCTTCTACGCTTTGTAAAACTCCTTTCTTTTCGAAACAATAATTTAAGCTTACCTCAAAATGTGTAGACATTGCAATTGCGATTTCTGAAGCAATAGTGTCGGCATTGGTATTGAGAAGTTGTCCGTTTTTATCATGAGTAATAGCGCAACAAACGGGAGTAATTTCTTGAGCAAGTAGAGTGTTGAATAAGGAAGTATTTACAGCAGTAACATCTCCCACAAAACCGAAGTCTATAGGTTTTGGAGCACGTTTTTCTGCACGTATACTATTTCCGTCAGCTCCGCTAAGACCGAGGGCGTTACAGCCCGTTGCTTGCAATTGTGCTACTATGGTTTTGTTTAGTTTCCCTGCATACAGCATACTAATAATCTCCAGATTTGCAGCGTCAGTGATCCGTCTTCCGTCTATTAGTTGGACAGGAATCCCTAGTTTTTCAGCCATTTGAGTTGCTTCTTTTCCTCCTCCATGAACTAAAATTTTAGCTTCTTTTAGTTGAGAAAAATCAGTTAAAAATTCCTCAAGCGCCATTCGATTTTCAATGACATTTCCTCCAATTTTGACAATCTGNAGTTTATCCATTTTCCAGTATCTTTTTTAATACTACTTGTGCTGAAAAAGTCCTATTGTTTGCTTGTTCAATAACAAGAGAATTTGGGTTGTCAAGAACATCATCTGCAACAACAATGTTTCGTCGAACTGGGAGGCAATGCATAAACTTTGCATTGTTTGTNTTCTTTAACTTTTCTGCAGTCAACATCCAAGCGTCATCGGTACGAAGTATTTTTCCATAGTCAGCATAGGAACACCAATTCTTGGCATAAACAAAATCGGCACCTTCCAAGGCTTCTTCTTGATTGTGAAAAGAGGGGTGTATTTTTTGTTATTTCAGGATTCAGCTCGTAACCTTCGGGCTGAGCAATGACAAAATCTGCATCAAGCTGTTGTGCCATACGTGTAAAGGAATTCGCCACTGCATGGGGAAGGGCTTTAGGGTGAGGAGCCCAAGTCAGAGCAATTTTAGGTCTTTTTTTAATGCTATGTTCTTTAATTGTAATGGCATCAGCCAAAGCCTGTAAAGGATGTGCTGTGGCACTTTCCATATTGACTACAGGAATACTCGCATATTTAGCAAAATTATGCATTACTTTTTCAGCTTCATCACTTTCTTTGTCCGTTAAGGATGCGAAAGCACGTATTGCTACTATATCACAATATTGGGAAACGACTGCCGCCGCCTCTTTTATATGTTCTGAGCGTAATCCACTCATTTGTGTACCGTCCTCAAATTCCAAAGCCCAAGCTTCGTTAGAAAAATTCATGATCATGGTATGAATTCCTAATTGTTGTGCTGCTTTTTGAGTGCTTAAACGGGTTCTTAAACTAGGATTGAAAAAGAGCATCCCTAAGGTTTTGTTTTTTCCAATTTTTTCAAATTGAAAAGGATCTTTCTTTAGGGCAATTGCTTCAGCCACTGCTGTTTCTAAATTTGGAAGATCGTTTAAGGTGAGGTAATGTTTCATAAAATAGACTTAGTTTGCTTCTAGTTTTGTTAAAGCGAGTTGAAGCGCATCAAAAAACAAGTCAAAATGTTTTTCTTTCACGGTTAGGGGAGGTAAAATTCGAATGAGTTTTTTGTTGCTACTCCCTCCAGTAAATATATGGTGGGTGTATATTAGCTCCTTTCTTAGTGTTGCAACTTCAAAATCAAATTCTAATCCAAGCATGAGACCTCTCCCTTTTATTTTTTTTACCCCTGGAATTTGTTGTGCTCTTTCTCTGAAGTACTCTTCTAAGGCTTTTGTTTTTTCTTGTAACCTTTCTTCTTTCAGTACATCCAAAACGGCTATGGATGCACTACAAGCTAAATGATTTCCGCCAAAAGTGGTTCCTAGCATTCCATATTTGGCTTTAATCTGTGGATGTACTAATATTCCTCCAATGGGAAAGCCATTTCCCATTCCCTTGGCCATGGTGATGATGTGTGGATTAATTTTATGTTGCTGATAGGCAAAGAAAGTCCCCGAACGGCCGAATCCCGATTGAACTTCGTCTGCAATCAAACAACTGCCGTATTTTTCACAAAGAGACTCCATAGCAAAGATAAATTCTTCAGAAGGTTGGTCTAGTCCTCCCACACCCTGAATTGCCTCAAAAATTACCGCACAATAGTCTTCTGTTTTTAGGGCCTCTTCCAATGCATCGATGTTATTGTAGGGTAAAAAAGTAACCTCTTGTTGTTGGTTTAAAGGAGCATTTATTGCTAAGTTATCAGTGACTGCTACAGCGGCTGAGGTTCTTCCATGAAAAGCATTATGAAAAGCAATAACCTTTTTTCGTTGAGTGTGAAATGAAGCGAGTTTTAATGCATTTTCTATTGCTTCGGCTCCTGTACTACATAAAAACAATTCATAATCGTGCAGGCAAGATTGTTCTCCTATGGCATCTGCTAATTGTTGTTGTAATGGATTCTGAATGGCATTGGAATAAAAGCCAAGTTGGTCCAGTTGATTTTTGATTTTCTGAACATAATGTGGATGCGAATGACCAATAGATATTACTGCATGTCCCCCGTACAAATCAAGATATTCAATATCATTATTATCATATACGTATACATCTTTTGCTCGAACTGGGGTGACTTCATATAAAGGATAAACATCAAATAATTTCATTGGTTTTACTGTTTTGCGATATCGTTAATCTTGTTGAAGGAAGCATTTAATCCTTTGATTAGAGAGGAACTTAATCCTTGATGTTCCATTTCATTGAGACCAGTAATGGTACATCCTCTNGGAGTGGTGACCCGATCGATTTCTTCTTCTGGATGGCTGCCTGTTTCGATGAGTAAACTTGCTGCTCCCATAGCTGTCTGCATGGACATTTTAAGTGCCACATCAGCATCAAATCCTAATTGAACTCCTCCCTGAGTCGTTGCTCGAATTAAGCGCATCCAAAAGGCAATTCCACTTGCACATAAAACAGTGGCGGCTTGCATATGCGTTTCTTCTATAGTGAGGGTGCTTCCCAAGCCGTTGTATATGGCTTCAGCAATAGGAAGTCTTTTTTCACCNACTTTATTGCTACATAAACAAGTCATGGATTTCCCCACAGAAATAGCAGTATTGGGCATAGATCGTATTATGGGGTATTGATCCCCAAGCTGCTTTTCCACCCGTTCAATTGCATACCCTGTAATGGTTGAAATGATCACATGCTTATCGTTTAAAACAGGCTTNATTTCTTCTAAAATTGACTCAAATTGATTGGGTTGGACTGCGAAAATTAAAATATCTGATTTTTGAACGGCCTCTTTGTTGTCTTGCGTGATATAAACGTTTTTATATTCTTTCCAACTTGAAAGCGCATCTAAATTNCTTTTAGTGAGGTAAAGTGTAGTGTAGGTATTGTTGATGACCAAGCCTTTGGCGATACTCAATCCTAGGTTTCCGGTTCCGATGATGGCTATTTTCATAGTTGATTTTTTTAAAAAATAGAAGCTTTAAGTTGAAGGCCTAGGTTTTCTTCCCAGCCCATTAAAATATTGGTATTTTGTATGGCTTGTCCCGATGCCCCTTTTACCAAATTGTCAATAGCACTAGTGACAAGTANAGTATTTTCGTGTTTGTGCAAGTGAAGAAAACAGAAGTTAGTATTGACAACCGATTTTAAACTGATTTCTTCATCAGATACTTGGGTAAAGGGATGTGACGCATAGTAGTCTTTGTANAAGGTTTTTGCCTCTTCAAGGGTTCCATCAAAATGGGTATATGCAGTTGCAAAAATACCTCGGGTAAAATCTCCTCTTTGTGGCATAAAAAACAATGCACTAGGACTATTCAGTTGCTGTAAACTTTGGTGAATTTCTCCTAAATGTTGATGGGTAAAAGGCTTGTACCAAGAGAGGTTATTGTTTCTCCAACTAAAATGACTTGTTGGACTGAGTCCTACTCCTGCACCTGTACTTCCTGTTGTTGCGTTTATGTGAACCGCATCTTTTATCAAGCTGTGTTTGGCTAAAGGCAGTAAGGCTAATTGTATGGCAGTTGCAAAACAACCTGGATTAGCAATAGCCGTTGCCTTTTCAATGCGGTCTCTTTGAAGTTCAGCTAAGCCGTAAACAAAGTGTCTTCCTCCAAATTCTTGATCGCTATTGAGTCTAAAATCATTTCCTAAATCAATGATAATCGTTTCTTTAGAAAAGGAATGCTTCTCTAAAAAGGCACGTGAATTTCCATGTCCGAGACACAGAAACAATAAATCAATATTTTCATTCACCTTATCCGTAAAGTCTAGATCCAAACTACCTAAGAGGTCAGGATGGGCTGAGGTTACAGCTTTGCCTGCACGGGTAGTACTGTAGACAAATTCAAGTTCTAAGGCGGGATGGTGTATTACCAATCGGATGAGTTCTCCTCCTGTGTATCCTGATCCTCCAATTATTCCTACACTTTTCATTTTTTGTTGTTTAAATGTTGGTAAATTTTAGTGGCATTAGAAGTTAACTTGATAAAGCCTTTGGCTTCGTCTGCCGTCCATCCTTTATTCATTTCTCCATAACTTCCAAACTCTGCTTGCATTAAGTCATTGGGTGATTCAATTCCTAGAAGCTCAAAACGGTAGGGGTGTAATTTGATAAAAACAGTACCTGTAACTTGCTTTTGACTGCTTTCCATAAAGGCTTCCATGTCTCGCATGACAGGGTCTAAATAGTGTCCTTCATGCAATTGCATTCCATAAAAGTTAGCCAATTGTTCTTTTTGAAATTGTTGCCATTTGCTTAATGTATGCTTTTCTAAAAGATGGTGTGCTTTGATTATTACAGAGGGTGCAGCTGCTTCAAAACCTACTCGACCTTTGATTCCGATGATTGTATCTCCCACATGAATATCACGTCCAATCGCATACTGTTTTGCAAGCTCCTCTAGGGTTTGAATTAACACTACAGGCGATCCTTTCTTGCTGTTTACTGCGGTTAATTCGCCTTGAGTAAACTGCAATGAGATTTGTTCTTCTTTTTCTTTTTTCAAAGCGCTTGGATAGGCCGAATCAGGTAAGGGTAAATCGGAGGTTAGCGTTTCAGCTCCACCCACACTAGTTCCCCATAACCCTTGATTGATAGAGTATTTTGCTTTTTCCCAAGGAACATCAATCCCCTGCGTTTTAAGATATTCGATTTCATCTTCTCTTGAAAGTTGATGATCTCGAATCAAAGTAATGATTTTAATTTCTGGTGCCAAAACTTGGAAGATCATGTCAAATCGTACTTGATCATTTCCTGCTCCCGTGCTTCCATGCGCAATATATTCGGCGCCAATGGCTTTGGCATAGGTTATGATTTCTACCGCTTGAATGATACGCTCTGCACTTACTGATAGTGGGTAGGTGTTATTTCGTAAGACATTTCCGAACACTAAATATTTTACAATTTTGTTGTAGAAAGAGTCTAAAGCATCTATGTTTTTATACAAATGAGCACCCATTTGATAAGCTTTCTTTTCAATATCTAAAATTTCAGTTTCTGAAAATCCGCCAGTATTTATACTGACTGCATGTACTTCATATCCCTCTTTGGAAAGCTTTCTTAAAGAGTACGAAGTGTCTAATCCTCCACTGTATGCTAAAACTAATTTGGAGTGCTTCATGATTTATTCTTTTTTAGTAATAATGATTCTTTGATTTTTTTTAACCGAAGGGCCACCTTTGTATTAAAGGTTTTGTTTTCTGTTTTTTTATTGGGATCGTATAACATACCGGTACAAAGACACATTTGGCGTTCTGTGCGGGTGAGTATATCATAGTTTTTACAAGTTTGACATCCTTTCCAGAATTCGGGATCATCTGTGAGTTCCGAGAAGTGAACAGGTTTATACCCCAATTCGTAATTGATTTTCATTACTGGCATTCCTGTTGTGATCCCAAAGACTTTTGCATCGGGATATTTTTCAAGTGAAAGTTCAAAAACTTCTTTCTTGATTTTTTTTGCAAGTCCTTTTCCTCTTTGATCAGGAGCGACGATGAGACCCGAGTGGGCAACATATTTTCCGTGCCCCCATATTTCGATATAACAGAATCCCACAAATTGATCTTTATCAATTGCGATCACAGCATTTCCATTTTGAATTTTTCCAGCTATGTATTCGGGAGTTCTTCTAGCAATTCCAGTACCTCTGTTTTTGGCTGACTCGTCGATGCATTTGCTAATGTCTTTAGCATAACTGATATGTTCCGCTTTTGCGCGTAAAATTTTCATTGTAAAAAAGTAATTAGAGAAAAAATGTTTTGTTCGAGAAGGGAGAAGGGCACACCATACTCCATATAAAATTACACCCCTACGGGGCGGCGTGGAAAGCTGCGCAACGGAAGTGAAGTTGCGTATTTAGCGTTACTATTTATCTCTGTCTTAAACATTAGACTGCAAAAGTGCGGTATTTTTTTTACACAACAAAAAAAATAATTAAAAAAGCGCATTTTTTGAAAAGCTATTCATTTGATAGACTAATGTTTACCTTTGTAGGGTGAAAAAGGAGCTTTTAAATAAATTGAATATTGATCACACTGGATTGTTAGGAAAACGACTGTTGCTAGCCCATAGCGGGGGCCTTGACAGTAGCGTGCTAGCTCATCTTTTATTGAAGGCAGGATTAAACTTTTCTGTAGCGCATTGTAATTTCCAACTTAGAGCCAGTGAAAGTGAAGCCGATATGAAATTTGTTGAGGCTTGGTGTAGAGAACATTCAATCCCTTTTTTTTGTGTGAAGTTCGCTACTGAAATTCATAAAGAATTTTATAAAAAAAGCATTCAGGTTTCAGCAAGGGATCTCAGGTATGATTGGTTTTACTCCCTTATGGAGGTATATGAATTTGATTTTTTGCTTACGGCTCATCATTTGAATGATCAGTTAGAAACGTTTTTAATTAATACTACCAGAGGAACAGGAATTTCAGGTTTATTAGGAATTCAGGAAAAGGAGACTTTATTACGTCCTCTCAGAACGATACCTAAAAAAGAGCTCATAAAATATGCTGAGGCAGAAAAGATCTCATGGCGAGAAGATCAGTCCAATGCCAGTGATGCCTATTTACGAAATGCGATCAGACATCATGTGATTCCTGCTATTGAAGAAGTGGTTCCAAATGCTTTGCAAAACTTTCAATCAACCTTGGATCATCTGGATCTCGCAAATGATTTTATTCGAGAATCTCTAGAAACTCAAAAAAATAAGTTGTTTAAAAACACAGGAAAATCCCATAGTATTGAGATTAAAGAGTTGGAGGAGTTACCTTCTTTGTCTTTTTGTTTACATCATTGGTTTGCTCCCTTTGGTTTCGATACAAAAGAAGTTGTCAAACTCATGGAATCAGAAAGTGGAAAAGTGATCTATTCACCCTCGCATCGATTGATTCGAGATCGGTCAAGTATCACCCTTTCTTTACTTCATTCCAAAAAAGATAATCAATTTTTATTTGATCCTCTAAAGAACAACCAAGACCTTCCTATTCAATTGAGCTGTGAATCCATTGAAATTAAGGAAAAAGNGACTTGGGNATCACATCANGCCGCACTGGATANGAGGATGTTAAAAAAACCACTTTCANTAAGAAAATCCATTAAAGGCGACTATTTTTACCCCACCGGAATGAAAGGTAAAAAATTGCTTAGTAAATTTTTTAAAGACGAAAAATATTCTCTTTTAGAAAAAGAACAACAATGGCTTTTATGTTCCGAAAATAAAATTGTTTGGGTGATTGGAAAACGTTGTGACAGAAGATTTATAGCAACTAAAAACACTAAAAAAGCCTTATTAATTACAGTAGTATGAAGTTGAAATGGATGTTGTTCTTTATGTGGAGTGTTTTTGTAAACGCTCAACTNGATACGGAGCCTGTAGTTTGGGAGACACAGCTTGAAAAGTTAGATGACACTCGATTTGTGCTAGTGTTTAATGCAACCATTGCTTCTAATTGGCACTTATATTCACAGTTTTCAAATGACCAAGGAGCGCTACCCACCGAATTTGTCTTTGATTCCCAGGGGTATAAAAGGATAGGGGAGGTAGAAGAAAGTCTTTCCATTACCGATTATGATAAGGTATTTGAAATGGACCTGACCTATTTCAATGATTCTGCAAACTTTCGTCAAGAAATTGTTTTGGAAGATGAGACTTTAAGCAGCCTGTCTGTTGAATTGAATTATCAAGCCTGTGATGATAAACTCTGTATTTTTAGATCCGAAACTTTTGTTTTTTCATTAGACGGGACGGTGGATAACAACGTACTGACCACAGATGCTAGAAGTCAAGAATTATCCAAAGCATTAAAGCTTGATTTAAAAAAGACGGAATTTTTAGCAACGGAACTTTCTAGCGAAGAATCTACATCCAATTGGAACATCTTCTTTTTAGGGTTTATTGGAGGTTTATTGGCCTTGTTGACTCCTTGCGTTTTTCCAATGATTCCGCTTACAGTTTCTTTCTTTTTAAAACAAGCCACTACAAGAAGAAAAGGGGTGTATAATGCCTTGTTGTATGCTTTTTTTATAATCCTTATTTATGGCTTATTGAGTTTACCTTTTCATTTTTTGGACTCTCTAAATCCTGAAATTTTAAATACCATAGCCACTAATGTCACTTTAAATTTGATCTTTTTTGGTGTCTTTGTCTTTTTTGCTTTTTCTTTTTTCGGATTTTATGAATTAAGCCTCCCTTCTCAATGGGGGAATAAATCCGATCAAGCTTCAGGCTTNAAAGGGGGAGTGGGGATCTTTTTCATGGCATTAACATTAGCNATTGTTTCCTTTTCATGCACGGGGCCTATTTTAGGGTCATTATTGGCTGGATCGTTGACTGCAGACGGTGGCGCCATGCAACTTAGTACGGGTATGTTAGGATTTGGAATTGCTTTAGGTCTTCCTTTTGGTTTGTTTGCGTTGTTTCCCAACACCCTTAAAGCCTTACCAAAATCTGGAGGATGGATGACTACTGTCAAAGTTGTCCTAGGATTTTTAGAATTGGCCTTGGCATTAAAATTCTTGTCTAATGCTGACTTAGTTGCGCATTGGGATCTCTTGAAACGCGAGGTTTTTATTGGAATTTGGGCATTGATATCCTTCCTNTTAACACTTTATCTTTTTGGTATCTTCAGGTTTAAACATGAAGTNAAACAAAAATTGGGAGTCNTTAGAGGAAGCTTTGCAGCAATAAGTTTGTTATTCACTTCGTTTCTTGTTAACGGTTTGATTTCTGAGGGGAATCAATTAAAACTATTGAGCGGTTTTCCCCCTCCTGAATTTTATAGTATTCACTCCACAGCTTCAGATTGTCCTCTAGGTTTAGAGTGCTATAAAGATTATGAGACAGGATTGGAAAAAGCAATTGCTGCGAACAAACCTATCCTCCTGGATTTTACGGGATGGGCGTGTGTAAACTGTCGAAAAATGGAAGAAAATGTTTGGTCTGATCCAGCGGTGTATGCTTTATTAAACGAAAACTATATAATCATTTCTCTATATGTGGATGACAGAAAAACCCTGGANGAAGAACAGCAGTTTAACTACCAATATTCTGATGGTAGAATTAAAAGAATCAACACTGTAGGAAAAAAGTGGGCAACCTTCCAAGCCATAAATTTCCAGACTGCTTCACAGCCTTTTTATGTGCAAATGACTTCTGATGGGACTCTTTTGAATGTGCCTATTCAATACACGGATACAGCAACATATAAGGCGTGGTTAGAGCAAGGATTAAAGAACAATGCACCTTCGCCTAAAGCACAATTTATTTCTTTTTAGCAGGGTCATACACTGCAACTGCTATTTTTGAATCTGCAGTACCATAGTATAAAAACCACTTTTCTTTAAAGAAAACCAATCCTTCTACAAAACAGACTTCGTTGACTTCCCCTACTTTTTCATAGTCTTTGTCTGGATAAATAAAATAGGAAGGAGTTCTGTCAATAAGTTTGTGAGGTTCANTTTTATCAAAAAGTGCTTGCCCAGCGGCATAGGTAAAGATGGGTAAATTGGGATCATTAAAATTGGAGGCATTACTGGCATTATAGATCAAGAGAATTCCTTTTTCCGTATACAGTGCGTAAGGTCCTGGCTCTACTAGACGACTGTCAAAGAACCCTTTTCTAGGATGTAANACAGANATCAATGCACCGTTTTCCTCATTGATGGCTCCTTCCCAATGAATTAAATCAGTGGAGCTTGCCATGAAAAGCTGGGTGTCACCAAAATACATCCAATAACGACCCTTTATTTTTTTAGCCACTTGTTGATTGCCAATGATTTCTGTAACGATAGCTCCAGATTTGGACCAATAGTCTTTGTATTTTTCTCCCTTTAAAACGGCTCCATGTTTGGTCCAGTGAATAAGATCTGGAGAGGAAGCACTACTTAAACGTGCTGTTTTTCCGTTGTAAGCGGTGTAAGTCATTATATAAGTTCCGGCTTCATTTTGAATAATTCTCGGATCTTCCACACCATCAAAATAACAAGAGACGCATTCCAAATCATAAGCCTGTCCCTCTACTTTTCTTATGTTCCATTCTTGAGGGGTTTGCTCATCCTTATCGGGATAAAAGATGGGTTGAGCTCGTTTGCTAAAATTCATTCCATCCGTACTGATTGCCATACCAATCCGAGAAGTTCCCCACTCATCCTGAGCACGGTATAAGAGAAATACAGTATCATTTCTGACCACAGCCGCAGGGTTTAACACATTGCGTTTTTCCCAAGCCACTTCTTGTTGTGTCATAGGATCTGTGAATTTTAATTCTGGGGAGGGTTTTAAAATGGGATTTAAGCTGTCTATTTTTTCAAAAAAAGGAAAAGCCCAATTTTCTTGCAAGAGATTCTTCTCTTTTGGTGATTCACAATGGATTAATAGTAAGAAGGTACAGCAATAGAGGAATGATTTCATCTCGATGATATGTTTTAGCTAAAGATAACCAAAGTATTCTATCTGTATACCTTGTTTTTCTCTAGCAGAGGATAATGGATAAAAGTTGTATTTTTAAGTGTCCAAATCTTATTTATGTTAGTTTCTGTCTTCGGAAGTACCGTCTTTGGCGTAGAAGCCAATCTTATTACGATTGAGGTAAATATTGGTCAAGGAATAGGATACCACTTGGTGGGTTTGCCTGATAATGCAGTAAAAGAAAGTAATTTTCGAATTGCTGCAGCTCTCACCAATATAGGGTATAAACTCCCTGGAAAAAAAATCACCATCAATATGGCACCTGCCGATATTCGTAAAGAAGGCTCTGCTTATGACTTACCCTTAGCCATTGGAATCTTAGCAGCTTCCGGTCAAATTGAAGCTATGGATTTGGAATACTATCTAATCATGGGGGAGTTGTCCTTGGATGGAAGTATTCGCCCTATCAAGGGGGCATTACCTATTGCAATTCAAGCCTTGAGGGATGGGTTTAGGGGATTTATTTTACCAAAGGAAAATGCAGAGGAGGCTGCTATAGTAAAAGGCATAGACGTTTATGGAGTGGAGCGTTTGGAAGAGGTAATCCAATTTTTTAAAGATCGTTCTTGTCTTGAAACAGTTCAAGTAGATACACGTAAAACCTTTCAGGAGCAGTTGAAATATCCCGAACATGACTTTTCTGACGTAAAAGGACAAGAAGGAATCAAACGCTGTATGGAAATCGCAGCAGCTGGGGGTCATAATATTATTCTGATAGGACCTCCAGGAGCAGGAAAAACGATGCTTGCCAAACGTTTACCCAGCATACTACCTCCCATGAGCTTGAAGGAAGCTTTGGAGACAACTAAGATTCACTCGGTGATGGGGAAGGTTAAAAATAAGGGATTGGTGAGTGTAAGGCCTTTTCGTTCTCCTCATCACACCATTAGCGATGTTGCTTTGGTGGGGGGAGGTGCCTATCCTCAGCCTGGAGAAATCTCTATGGCACATAATGGAGTGCTTTTTTTGGACGAATTGCCCGAATTCAAACGAGGGGCTTTGGAGGTCATGCGTCAACCTTTGGAAGATCGGGAAGTCACAATTTCAAGAGCCAAGTTTACAGTTACTTATCCCGCTTCTTTTATGTTGGTGGCCAGTATGAATCCCAGCCCTTCGGGGTTTTTTAATGATCCGCAATCTAAGTTAGGACCCTCACCCATGGAAATGCAGCGTTATTTGGGTAAAATTTCTGGTCCCTTATTAGACCGTATTGATATTCATATTGAAGTAGAAGCCGTTCCTTTTGAAAAGCTGGCAGACCGAACTCCAGCCGAATCTTCTGAGGCTATCAGGGACCGTGTGAGCGCTGCTAGAGAGGTTCAGCAAAAACGATTTGAAGACTTAGAAAACACCCATTATAATGCACAAATGAGTTCCCGTCAGATTCGAAAGTATTGTGTTTTGGATGCAGCCTCTACCCAGTTATTAAAAAGTGCCATGGAACGTCTTTCACTTTCAGCCAGAGCTTATGATCGTATTTTAAAAGTAGCTCGTACCATAGCCGATTTGGAAGGGGAGGAGGCAGTGGCGCAAAGCCATATTGCTGAGGCCATTCAATACCGAAGTTTGGATCGTGAGGGATGGCTTGGATAGTGTTGTTTTTACCTTCTAAAGCGTTTGTTGTTTTAAAGGGGTTTTTTCAAGCCTTTTAGTAGTTTGCTATCAGGAAATAACTCCAAACCTTCGATTAAGTATTTAGTGGCTAAACTCCCTTTTTCTTCTTTTTGATAATGCTTAATAAGTAATTCATAAACACTCTCTTTTCCCCAGGATGGTTGATTTTCTGTTTTGGTTGTCTCGGTCAAGGAAAGCGCTTTTTTAAGATAAAATTCTACTTCTGAACCCCCTCCAAAAACTTTTGGGGTGTAAAAATTATTTAATGCTAAGGCGTAACAGGCACGTAAATTATTAGCATTGATTTCCAGTGCTTTTTTTGCATATTCCTTGGAGTCTTGACCTAGGTTCATCATGGAGAAGTAGCTTTTAAAACGAATGCTGTATCCTGTCTGTAGCGAGAGCAATGCTAAACTTTCTGAATCTGTATTTGAAGGTTTTAAAAGTGAGGTCGCTGTATCGATTAAGCGTTCAGCCCTTTTTTCATTTTTATTAATTTCTCCAGCGAATAGGGCTTGATAGTAATAGGCATAAGATAGCCAATATCGAGTCGAAATTGTGTCTTCTTGTTCAAAAGCCGAGGTCAAGGCAGTTACCATTTCCTCTAAGGGCTGATCGCTTTTAGTCGTTATACAAGTTGTAAAAGCCTGCTCTATCGCGTACTGTAGTGATTTTTTTTCTTGGTTTTGTGGGCTTATACCTGTTAGTGAAATGCACAGTAGAAGGGAAATCAATTTCATAGTAGTTGGTTTTTTAAAAAATATATTTTTTTAATGATTCAACATAAGCCTCAAAGGCTTTGATTCCCTTTTTCGTCAAACTCACTTGAGTGAGCGGGTAGTTGTCCAAAAAACTTTTTTCGATACGAAGATAATCTGCTTCTTCTAATTTTTTCAGCTGAACACTAATATTTCCCGCGCTTGCTGATGTATTTTGTTTTAATTCTTTAAAACTAGCTTTGGTGTGGGTCATCAAATGCGAAACTATGGCCAGACGCAAAGGTGCATGCAATAAGGGGTCCAGATTTTTATACATCTTATTTCTTGTGATTTAGACGTAGTAAAATTCCTGGGATCAATAGCGCAAAGATACTTACCGTTCCCATTAAAAGTGGTTGTTGCTCCCAGCTGAGGAAAAAAGAAATAAAAGCACTAGTGTTAATATTAATCCGCTAAAAAAGAGGACTTTACTTTTGATAAAACTTCCTGAAAGTAAGGTTGCAATACCCATCAATACTAAAATAATTGGGACTAAGTTGTTTTGTAAATATCCATTAAACCCAAAAGCAATCAGCATAATGTTGAGTCCAACAAATTGCCATAAACGACCATAGATTGATGCTAAAGGATTGGGAGTACTGTTCTTCTTTTTATTGTAATAATAAATAAAAAGGCCTATGCCTACAATGGGCATGATAAGATAGGGGTACCAGCTTTCTCTGCTCATGTTTACAGAGATCATATATGCCTGAGTATAACTACAAAGTGCAATAATCACTCCCCATAAAATAAAGGGAATTCCATTTTCTTCAAAACGACTCTTTGCCTTTTGAATCACAGAATCAATGAGTTGGAAGCTTTCTTCTGGAGTAAAATCAGTTGTTTTCATTTGAATTGGGTTTTATTTTAAACAAATATAAAGTAGTTTATATTATAAACCAAATTAAACTAACTTTTTTCAATTGATTTAAAAAGGATATTTTAGGTCAATTAATAATTAACATTGAAAAAAACTAGTGATAAGATTTGCCTTACAATCAAAATTTCACTCCAACGGACAATTGAATACCTAGATCAAAGGAATATATTTTGGAAGTAAATGCCTTTTCAAAGACACTAGCTCCAAAGACTACTCCATATTTTGATTTAGGGATGAACAATAGACCTTGTGAAGTTGTCATTCCAATAAGAATACGATCAAAACGTTCTGATGAATAATCAATCAATTTTTCAGTGCCTAGTACAATAGAGGCGTTAATGTTAAAATAAAAATTATTTTTGAAATGTTTAATTGCATTTCGCCCGATACCAAAGTAACCAGAAGAATAGCTTCTGTAATTTGATTTTAAAATAAGTTTTGAATCTATTGTATAATTTTCTACTCCTACAGTCCAAGGAAAAATCCAATCATTGGTATATTTATTACCTCTATTCTTATAATATTGAATTTTTATTCCATCAGAGTTAACCCCTACAGTTTTACTTAACAGAATTAAATTTTCCCAACTTGTGTTTGTTTTAGTTTTTGGGTTTTGTCCATTAACCAATTGACATAAAAAGAATATGAACACAAAAAAGTAACTGCTTTTGAATTTTAAAAATGTATAATCTAATGTATGATTTAGAATGATCTGGAGGTATTTTTTTTTCATTTTATAAGATTTAGGTTGATGTTGCAAATGTAATTTTTGAGATTTAGTATAAAACTGTCCTTACAATGAGTAATCCGTAGCAAAATCTGATATTAGAAAAATTATTTTTAATTCACCATCTTCACTATGCTCAAGAGTGAAAAAACAATACAGTAAAACGTTTTTATTCATTTCTACTTCTGATTTNAAAGAAGCTAAAAGCTGTTTCTGAATTGGCATCCAAAAATACTTTTCATTAACATATATTTTAACTTGGTGTTGATAATATTCATTAACGAAAGTTTGATTTCCTGTTCTAACCAACATACTTCTTTGTGCAGATTCTTTTGTTTCCACTGGGATTTTTTCAATTTCTCCATTAAATTTTCCTAGAAATCTTACTTTTGAAAAGTCTAAATAATATTGAGCAATTTCCTTGTTCTCTTCTGTTCTTGCTTTATATTCATATTCTCTTTTAAGTAATTCTTGAATATTAACTAGTTTGTAAAATTGATCCCAGTCATCAAACGCACTCTGCGCANTAGCTTGTTGACCTGAAAGTAGAAGAACGTTGACAGTTATTAGATATACGACTGATTTCATAATATATGATTATGAGATGTGACTAAAAATTAAATTATTCTTTAGATTAGAGGGTTTGTTCTTGANTAAGAATTCTATTTGTTGATNAATAAATAAGGCATCATTTTTTCCCAATTAATCTAAAATTAAAGAAAGTATCAGGCTCACCTTGATAGGGCTTTTTCACGTACCAAGAATCCCAATCTTCAAGATCTCTTGGNTCATCTTTTGAAGATCCTGCCGAATAAGAAGCCAGATAGCAAATTCCTGTATCAGTGATTTTAGTTCCTCCTCTTATGCCAGTATTTGCTCTAATCTCTTCACCGTTCGGTAGATACATGGTAAAAATATATAGGACATTTTTTTGTAAAAATAAATTCAAATTAGAGAGATTGAAATCTACCCATCCCCCGGTGAAGGAGTTAGGAATATTTATATTTTTAGATGCAAGAATACTTCCATTACTGTTTCGAATATCTAATTTTACTGCAACAGTGTTAGGATAAAATAGTCCTGCATTAAAGTCATATGCAAATTGATTTGTCAGATAAATGCTAAAAGTTGATAGAGATAAATCATTTTCTAATGTTATTGCTTGGCCAGCNCCTATATTTCTAGGGTAGAAATCAGGTCTTGAGTCCCCGCCGAACCATTGGCTGAAATTTGTATAGCTATCACAAATAAGACTATACGATTCATTTAGATCATTTAAATTAAATTCATCAACAATTACCGTGTAATTTTTCAAATCATTGTTTTCAGCAACAACGCTATAGATAACGTTTGCTTCAAAATTTTGACTTTCAGTTTCTGCAGGAAAAAGAGTAGCGTTTCTATGAAATTCAAGAATTGGAATCAGGTTGTTTATATTTTTACCTTCTGGAATTCTAAAATAAATCTCATTTTTTTCATTATCAATTATGCCGTAGTAGATTTGATTTTCTATNGATAAACTAAATGAACTTATTAAATTATTATCACTCTTTACTCTTTTGATAACAATATCATAAAAACGAGGTTCTCCACTTTCAGAAGTAATTATATATGTAGTAGACGACAAATCTATGTCACTTTCATTTGACGGAAAAAGTGTTGCGTTTTCAGAAACTTCAATAATTGGTGTTGTGATAGTAGATTCAGTTTCTAATGGTATTTCAAGGGTTATAGTATTGTTTTCATTNTCTATAATCCCTTCAATAAACTCTCCATCTAAATTTAAATTAAATGATATGAAGAAATTTTCATTGTTTTTATCGCGCTCGAATTCTAAGCTATATATTCTTCTGNTTCCTGTTTCAGAAATAACTAAATATTTATAGTTNTAAAGTGAATCTCCACTGCTTATAACAGTTGCATTGTCAGAAAAATTAAAAAAGACAGAGGCCTTTTCNTAATTAAAACTAAAAGGGACTAAAAGAGAAATTATGTTTTGATCATGGTCAATATTCCCATAAAATGTTTCGTTTTCATATACAACTTTGTATTCAATCAATTTCCCTTCAGAATTTGGACCTTTAATGAAAAGTATCTCATAAATTCTTTCTTCCCCATTTTCAGCAGTTACAGTATATTTTATATCATTTTCAAAATTCTGAACACTTTCTGATTCTGGAGA